>Ga0181409_1001100_pt1 | contig 10434 bp, 9 predicted proteins | sample 32SPOviralmetaG_FD_130138 | JGI IMG/M metagenome (GOLD analysis project Ga0181409, IMG submission 130138) | Marine viral communities from the oligotrophic San Pedro Time Series (SPOT) site, San Pedro Channel, CA, USA - 32 SPOT_SRF_2012-05-30 | ecosystem: Environmental > Aquatic > Marine > Strait... | reverse complement strand
TGATGCGTTCATGGTTACAGAGTCCACTATTGTCTGTGTACCAGTAACACTTACATTAGGAACTGTTAGTGTTCCTGTAGATGGGTTATAAAATAAATTACCATCACTTTGAAGACCAATACTTGCAGCACCATCAAGATCATTAACAAATGTTATTGCACAATCGTTGTTACCACTTTCGTTATCTGTTACGACAACATTGGTAGCAAGGGTAGATAAAGCAACATCTATATTTGCAGTACCATCAAATGAAGTTCCACCTATTGTTCTTGCTGTAGCTAGTGCTGTAGCTGTCCCAGCTAGACCTGTAGTATCTTGGTTTAGAGTTCCAATAACTAGGTCAATATCGCCTGTTGAGTCTTCATAAGTTACCGTAATACCTGTCTCAGTATTAGTTGATGTAAACATAGCACCGACAGTATCTTGGACAACTTCAGATAAATCTATGTTAGCTGTACCATCAAAAGATACACCATGTATCGTTCTGGCAGTCTGTAGTGCAGTTGTTGTTGCACTGTTACCACTGGTCGATTGGTTCAATGTTCCGATAGTAAAATCAATTGTGCCATCTGAATCTTGATAGTCTATAGAAGCTCCTGATTCTGAATTACTACTAAACATAGCACCTACAATATCTTGTATGGCTTCTGTAGTTAGACTAGCAGCACTTGAGGCAGCCGAAGTCGCAGAACTGGCAGCGTTAGATGCCGATGTAGATGCTGCCGATGCACTCGAAGCTGCTGCAGTAGCACTAGAGGCTGCTGCTGTTGCTGAAGTTGATGCTTCATTGGCTTTTGTAGTCGAAGTTGAGCTACTTGCTGCTGCTGCATCTCTATAAGTAAGTGCTAAATCTCTGGCTGCTTCACTGGCTGTTTTGGCTGTCTCACTAGCTGTCTTGGCAGTTTCACTGGCAGTTTTGGCGGTAGTTGAACTGCTAGAACTTGAGCTTGCACTGGATGCCGATGAAGCTGCTGCTGCTTCACTGGCAGCAGCATTGGTTTCTGATGTAGCTGCTGCTGCTTGACTGGCTGCTGCTGCATTTACGCTACCTTCAATAGCATCAGTTTCGGTGCTTGTTGCTCCAGAGCTTGAATAAAAACTTGTTTTTGCCATTATTACTCCAAATTGTAATAAGTTTTATAGATTTAAAGGATAGGCTGATTTCATTTGTGTAACCGTACCAACAGTTTCAGCAGAATTGGCTTGCTCTTGTATTTCTGTTATGTGGTAAAGATATGCAGCTTCGAAGGTGTCTCTTCTTTCATCTAAGAAATAATCTGAAGCATAAACTAATGCTGCATAGCAAATTACATCTGAGGCTATATCTGTTAATACATTGGTATCTGAATCACTAGACAAATCTGCGTAGGAAGCATAATAATTCAAGGCAACCGAGCCACTAGAAGGTATCGGATGTAATAATAAAGACCCACCTTCTCTAGTAAAATAATGGGGACTGCCAGTTTGACCTGTCTTAATGTAGTCCTGCATCATTCCCATATCTATTCTTGTTAAAACATGGTTGTCATAAATAAGATCAATTATTTCTAGGAAATCATTTGGCAATGTAACCTTAGATGTAGATGCAGTTATGGTAAAAACGTGCTGTTTCTCCATGCTGGGTATTCTCAAGGATCTTTGGATTCTATTAATACCTTGGTCTATAAACGTGTTTGATAAATCATCCGAGATATCAGACCGATTCAATAGATTCTTGAAATGTGTTCTAAGGTTTCCATAGTTCATTATTTACTACACTCTTTTGTTAGTGGTTATAAAGGCATCAAGATTTTGATCTCTTAATCTTTTTAGTATTTCTTTAGGAGGCTCTTTTAAGGCATCAAATCCTTCTCTAAGCCATTGGTCATAAACAGCAGCAGGAATACTTGCAACTCGCATGTAATCACCTGCTCTTGCATTTCTTGAGTCCCATCTATCGTGCTTGAGACCATCAATGTAGCTTTTAGGTATGTTCTGCTGGTTTCTTAATGTCATTAAGTTCTCAGGATCTTTCTCAAGATACTGTTCGACATCATTAAAAGTAGATTTCTTGTCATCAGTTGACATTGAATACTCCTTAGTTTGTATCATTTAATTTAATAAAAAAGGGGTAAGGCTAGATAGTTAAGGAGAGCAAAACCCTATCTAACCGAACCCCCCTGTTAGTTACTTACGACAATCCAGTAATCATTCCTGAATCAGCGAAAGACGAGTGCTTCACAGAAACTTCACCGACAACATTATGTGTGTCAGCATCGCCAGTTTTGGCGAGTAAACTTCTTTGGAAGGGACGTAACGTGACAGTCTTAAACATAGTTGGATCAATTAAGTATCCATGTGTGCTTAAGTTTTGTCTGTTAATAACTGTGCGTAATTCTCCGAATGGAGTTAGAATCACGTCAATCACGTTCACAAGTTTCTTCGCATCAATCTCACGATTTCTTCCTGTCGCTGTTGCAAAACCAGCAATGATACTTGCATCTGCTGGCTTCACCATGAACACACTTGGATCAGATCCATTTGTGAAACATGTTTGGTGTAACGTCAACAATTTTGCTTCTGTTAACAAATATTACCGTAAGTTTTTTAATTATCTTACGCAGTAAATTACTTTACTGATTGGACTATATCATTACCCTTGTTAGGGTATCGGACGCTCGTGTGAGGTTTATTCTTTGGCTAGTCACCTCTTAGTCTCTGAACCTTCAGATTACTTTTATACCTTTCATCTGCTTGGCTGCTGATTGTCCACGTTTTCACGTTAGGATTTCCAGCAATTCATCCGATTTTCATTATGTTATTACTAACATACGCGCCTTAACATTAGTCAAGCGTCTGTTGAGTTACTTCCTGCATCAAGTGATGTAGAGATCATTTGATCTATTGATGCCATCTCTCTTGCAGTACTCGCGTTTCCTGCTGCTACTGCATTTGAGACTCCTACCATTGCTCTTTCGTAATCGTTTTTGATTACTTTAAGAGTTTTTGATAGTTGATCGTTTATATTCACCTAAGTTCGTTAATCTTAGACCGTTTCATTAAGAAACAGCTCATACTTTAATATGAGACTAGACCATATCATCACTATAAATTCATAGTGCCATGCGCTTCCACTCACTTGAGTGTACTCCCATAAGGGATGGTCGTTGCACCTTCCTACAGTGTAGGCTTGGATCAGGATTACCATATCTACTATACATAGACTTAGGCTTCCCCTGAGTTCACATGGTTTATACTACCCAACACAAATAATATACATTAGATGTATATCATAAGTTATTGGTTATTAGGCAGTTTCAGTTGCTCGACCATGCGTCTTAACCGCGTCAGCAGTACCAGAGACAGCAAATGCCTCAGATATGATCTGACATTGGTTACTACGAAGGGTCGCAGGACTAATCGTCACTGTGGCTGCGTCTGCGCCTTCAACTTTTGCGTTATTCTTTTTATTACCGTATAGCCGTTTAAACTATACTTCTGTATGTTTCCATACAGTTTAGCGTACATCTTATGTTGTTAAACATTCGGGCGCTCTTGGGAATAATTATTAATTGACAATATTCATATTCCTACGCGTTGAACCTTCTTGATACATTTAAAACTGTCGTTTTCAAGCTAGGCTGCTGATTACCTACATCATTAACTATTGGTCTTGAACATAATTAATATGTTTAGGCTTCCCAGACAATTCACCCGATTAAGTGCCAATAACATATAAAAGCACTTGATCTTAATGCGTCTTCCATCCACTCAAAGTTACGAGCAGAAACTTTTTCATTCTTACACATGCTCATAAATGGAGTAGCTGTTGGACTAATCATTGCGATCAAAGAACTAACATCTTCGGCTTGTCCTACAGAAGTGTCGTTTGTTACCGTAGAGCCGTTTAAACTCTACCTCTTATAATTTCTTATAAGTCCAGACTATATTACAATCCCATTGGGATCTTCCGCGCTCGTGGAGAAAGTATTGATTAAGATTCTCATTCTCTAGTCGTTGAACGTTCTAGTTACTTTTATTCTAATTCACTAGCTTCGCTGCTGATTGTCTTCATCGTTACATGTTAAGAGTTCCCAGCAATTCACGGAATACTGCATCTATTATTACTAATAGACCGCCCTACTTTCTAAGGTAGTATAGGTAGCCATTGATATTTTCCTCTTTGGTTAGTTTTAAGATAATTTATTTAAGATTCCCAACCTGCCAAGATAGCTGCACTAATATCATCTAAATCTGAACCACCACTTTTTGCAAGTTTCTGATATGCAGCCTTTTTACGAGCTACATTGTTACTTACAGGTTTGGGAGGAGCTTTTTTAGATCTAAGAACTTTAGATTTAACTGCTTTCTTCTTAACCACAGTCGCTTTCTCTTTCATCTTCGAATAGAGCATACTCTGGTGCAGTAGTTTGAGAACTACTGGATCTGCATAGTTGTTCACCTGTTCTTCAGGTAAACCAGAATCTATACTGAACTTCCTAATCTGGTCATATAGATCAGGAGACCAATCGGGTATATCTCGTTCTAAGACCTCTATGCAATTCTTAGCATTTTCACGTTGCTGGGCAACATTCTTTTCTTTGAATTTATTATAGAGAGTGTCAGCTTCTTGTCTTAAGAATTTCAAGTCACTTTCAGCCTGAGTTGCCTCTTGTCTCAGTAATGCAAAATCATCGGCTTCCATTGTTTTGGAAGCTAGAAGATAATCCACTTCTGAATACGGCTTAAAGCGTTCTTCAGCCCTTTTTAACATATTTTGCATGACAAAATTAGCTTCATTAATAGCTTCTTCTGCCTCTTTACGTTGGTTTGAAACCTCTTGAGACTTCTTGGTAAGACTACTTTCTTGTCCATGCAGTCGTTTCAGGGACTTAACTGATACTTCTTCAGTTTTACCATCAACCGTAACTTGGACTACAGCATCGTCTTCTAAGATTGCTACTTCTTCTTCAACAGGTTCTTCTTCCTGTTCTTCAGAAGTTTCATCTTCAACTTCGCTTTCATCGCTTTCTTCGGTTTCTGGGTCTTCTTCTTGAAGGTCATCATTCTCTTCAACCTCTACTTCAGACTCAGTATTCTCATTTGACGATTCCTCAGTAGTCTCAACTGATTCATCGTTTGCCTCTAAATTACCTTCCGATGGCTTTTCAGCGTCTTCCCAGTTTTTTAGTATAGCTTCAGCAGCTCCATCTAAATCTAGTGCTACTGGTTCTTCAGGGGTATTACTCTGGACGTTATCGTTTGACATGATCCTCTACTCCTCTAGCTTTTGTCGCTTTGTTTTTCTTCCCTTTCTTTTTCGATATTGTCTTTGACTTCAACTCTTTGTTTGAGTGTTGAAATGATATCTACTAAAGCCCTGTAATGGTGATACGTTTTTTCACGTTCAGCCTCTTGTTCTGGTTTGGTATTTATAAATGCTTGGAAACATGCTTCAACCAAACCATTAATAGTTGAGTTAAAGACTGGTGTTGCCAATAGAGCTTCACTTTCAGCACCCAAATCAATGAGTTTCTGTTCATTTTCTTTTTCCATCTTGCTTTCCTTTAGTTACTAATAAATTTGTAAATGACTCTATAAAAAGTCGTGTCGGTGATTGGTTGTTACTTTTTCTTTTTCTTTCTTGGTCGCCCAACCTTCGAACCGTATGTACCTTTACCTTTTGGCATGGCTTTTCCTCTTGTTTGTTTGTGTTAACCATTTGGACTTGCAATGGCAGTTATTTCATCGGCTGTAGTAGCTAATGCCAATTCAGCAGAATCTATAATTTTCTTGTGAGTAAGAGCATCTTCTTTGATATCTAAAGAATCACTTTGGATACTAAATTGATGTTCAGCTTTAGTAACATCTAATTGATGTTTCAACTTATCATTCTCAGCTTGTAACTGTAATTTGAGTTCAGCAATCTTAGTTTGACGCTCTTGTATTTCAATTTGTTTAGCTGCCATTTGCATTTGCATTTGTTGAGCTGGATCTGGCTGCTCTTCAGGCAATCTATCAGGAGGTGTGATGTAACTGGCAGTATCTTTAATCCCTGACAATTCCATAACCTTCTTAATAACAGCATATTGATTTTCTTGTTGATACATTTTACTGAGGTTTGGATCTTGGCTAATAACTTGGTGCATAGCCATGTATTTCTCACTTTCTTTCTTGTTCTCACCGTAGCCTAATGTAAGAGCTATAGTTACATCTCTCTTGTCTGCCCATTGTGCAGGATTGATTGGTACATATTCACCACCAATCTCGATGATCTTTTCTTGATCTTCATTTTCAATACAAAGTTGATAGACTTCTTGGTATAGAGGCTTAAGAAATTGATTAGCAAAATGACGAGCCATAATCTTTTGTCTCTGCTGCGCCATCGAAGTTACTTGTTCAATTAATGCCTGTGAGTTTTGTTTCGATATAGCATCTTTATTTAAACCTTGTGACAAATCAGAGACACCCGATATGTTCTCAGCTTGTTTATCCAACATATCTATTGTGTTGTAGATAAATGGGTTCAATGAAGGCTGAGGCATTGGTATCACAGCATCGGGTCTCGTAACATTAAGGATACCCCCTACCCTAGTGTTTAATAATTCTCTAGGGTTAGGAAGTGAACCTTTTGTGACCATGTAACGTGGGTTATTAGTCATAACCGAGTGGTCTAAAATAGATCTAGTTAGAACTGTTCTTGCTATCTGTGTGGCTTCTATCTTTTTACCAAAGTTAGAACCAAAGAACGAATGAGGGATAGGTATAGCTGCAAAACTAATGAACGGTAGTTTTCTTCTGGGTTGCTCTTGCCTTTCTAGGATAGCGTTACCAGCTTTTAATATTCTATGAAGTGTTGCAGTTCCAGTCCCTTCAATGTCTAGGTATATGTATGCCTCGACAACTTGAACAGAACGAACTTGATCTTGATAACCATCTTTTGAGAATGTTTGTGTACCACCTACATCATCAAATCTGGCTAACATTTCTGGGTCGGTTAAATGATCTGCATCATCACTTGAACCTATTTTATCTAAGAGATCTTCTGAGTAGCCTTCTTCTCTTAGTTCTGACAATGTTTTTGTAGTTCTATGTGCAACAAAATTAACATCATCTAAACTTTTTGCTTGGCTTTCTATTAAGAATTCTTCTGGAGGTATGCTTTCAATAACAACTTGTGAAGTATCTCTTGTAACACCTACTTTACCTGTTACAGCACCTAATTCATCATATTCACTATCTAATAGCTCTACATTAGGCTGTGAGATAAGCATATCGAATTCATCTTGAGTAAGATCTTCGAATTCTTCGAATATTGTTTCTTCTTGTTCTTGCCAATAAACTTTTGCAATACCGTTTCTAGATGTTAGAGCATCGTGTATTACACTATTCATTACACCAAATAAATTATTTTGACGGTGACAAACATAGTTGACGTAGTTTGTGCAAACTTCAGCTTGTTTTACATCATCAGCATTAATAGCATCAAATCTAACGGTATTCATACCACCGCCATTACCGAATGTTTCAAGTAGAGTTGCTTTTACAGATTCGACAGCATCATAAACGTCTTGTGAAGTGTATTTACTATTACCATCATGGAAAGGTTTAGGTAATGTTGCATTGTAAAAATCGACAACGCGAGTTCTCTCTGTTGAGATCTCACTATCGTAATATCCAACACTTTGTCTAACATTGTCGTCTATAAGTGTTGCGATATTTGTATCGTCTAATTTCTTATATTGTTTTTTTGCCATTTTTAGATCATCTCTATGTAAAAGTCGTCATTAAATTTAACAGGATTCCAACTGCCCTCATGGGCATGGTTCGCCAACGCGAGAGCAATTATTGTGTCGTCATACGCTCCTGCTTCAGCTTGCATTGCTCCTGATTCAGTTACGATGTAACTCATCATTTCTCTAATAGTTGTTTTATCTTCTAGTATTAGTTCACTGTCCCTAACTGCTGCGCGTAGTTCATCGATTATTAGTGGCTTGGTCTTCGTTGTAGTTGTAAAACCTAGTTTCACAGTCTCTCTGTCGGTGAGCTTGTCCACCTGTACTTCTGTGTAAAAGTTTGGGTATGCCATGTCTTTAGCAAGACGAGTACAAGTCAATATTCCATGTGAGTTATTTTCGACAATAACAAATGCTTCATTGTAGTAATGTGCTAAAGCATAAATAACTTCTGAAAAGTAATCTGGATGAACGTGACTTCTCCAGATTGCCACTTGGTTTTTTTTAGAGTCCAAAACTTGTATGACAGAATAATCACCACCTCTGACACCCATAGCCACATCACATCCCAATATGTATCTTTCGTCTTCTTGGTGATGTCTATATGTAGTGAGTTCACCTCTAGGATTTTCTACAAATTCTTTATTCTCTAGTGCAAATCTACCCTTAACTTCTGTTGTTTCTTTTAGTCTTTCTTGTAATTGTTCTGGATTAAAGACTGGTCTACCTGAGACAAGAAAAGCTATCTCTGGTGTACTTGGGTATTCTTGGTTAAAAAGATCAATGCCATTTTGAGCTATTTTTGTTCTTCTAAAGTTTAATTGTTCATTGTCTAAATCAAACTCTTTGGCTAAATCATTTTCTTCTGGTGTTAGTTCAAAGTCTTCTTTTACAGGAAGACGATATGTAGGGTCAGTAAACCAAGGTATAAAACAAGGTACAAACTCATTCTCACCTTGTACTGCACCAGTCCATAATTTATAAAATAGATTAGCAATACCATTTGCTGTTGATTCTATAAAGATTGCAGTGTTTTTAGCATTTGGAACGGCTTGTAATAAACCATTGAAATTGTCAGCAGCCGTTGATTTCTGCCAGAAAGCTAATTCTGAACAGTGGACATGAGTTAATGTCTCACCTCGACCAATACTTTCACCACCTGCTGTTGCAACGACATAACCAGAATCTAAGATATCAAAGTTGATTTCTCTTCTAGATGAATACTTAGTATGTGGTTTTAATATTTCAGGACAATGTTCATGGAATCTTTTAGTTAAATCAAAAAGTGCCCTTGTTGAGTCTGCATGATGGGTTATAACCATCGCTTTCTTAGCAGGATTCTGACTTACAGAGTGGTAAAAATAACCACCTGTGTATGTCGAAAGTCCTTGTTGTCTAGCTTTTAAAATAATGACTCTGACTTTGCCTGTGGTTTCTAATTGTTTTTTAACTATGTCATTAATTATTTTTTGGGCTGGATTTAAAACTAAGGGCAAAATCTTTCCCTCTTTGCCTCTGATTTTTAAGGCTTTCTTACTGTAATACTCAAAATCATTCAATAGCCTCTTGCGTATCTCCTTCAGTTTCTTGTCCATGCTCTTCCTCTTTTAATAACGAAGTTAAGAAATCTTCAGCTTTACTGATAGAGACATCACTTTTTGTTGCTGGCTTACTTTTACTAAAGTCTAAGACTAGCCTCGCTGCTGCAAGTCGTGATCTAACTTCTCCATCAAGTCGCATAATTTCAACTGCTGTTGACAATGCTTCTTTTGCATAGTCGTCTTCAATGTTGTATTTCTTGCTCATAATTTGAGTTACCTTTTTTGCTTCTTCTCTAGCTTTTTTTCTTAATGGTTCGATTGTTTCTTTACGATGCCCATCAGGAACACCTTTTGGTCTACCTGCATTTTTTCTAGCCTTGTTGCTCCATTCTTTTCTTTTGGCTCTGCCTTCGGGTGTACTCATAAGAGTGCTAAAGTAATTATTTTTTGGTGCTCTTTGAGGACATGCGTTTGATTTTGGAGGTGCTTTTGCTCTAGCTTTTCGCATAAAAACTCCTATTGCATTTCTATAGATTCTCTCGCTTTCTGTTGATCTATTACCCTCATAACATAAGGTTGAAAGTAAGTTTCGATAGCTTCAGGTGAAACACCAGTGTCAGTCATTCTCTGTTCCATTATTTGTAGTTGACCCACTGGATCACTGCCTAGACTTTCTTTGACTTTTCCTAAGTGCTCAGTAAGTACGGATTTTTCTTTTGCCGATAGTTTTGTGTCTTCATCAACAGCATTGATTAATCGATCAGCTTCGAGTTGATTAGCTTTAACAGCATTTTCATAATTCTTTTGTTGCTGTGTTCTGTTGTCATACTCTACTGCTAAACCTTCTATCTTTGGATCTGGTTTAGCTTGTGCTACCCATTCGCTATTAGTGTTTCTTGTGTTTTTGAGATCTCTAATCAAACCATTCAAATCTGTAACAAGACCTTTGTTATATCCAGCTTGTCCTAAAGCAACAGAATTTTGATATTCATTAATACTTCTCATTTGTCCTTTAGTAGTTCTTGGATCTTTTTTCATTACTCGCAATATTTCAGCAATAGTATTTCTTGGTAGACCAACGGCTGTTTCTACAATAAATTGAGGTGAATTAGGTGTGGCTGGAGAGTTTTGTCTAACTCTACTGATGTTAGTTTCTCTATCTTCTATAAGTTTTTGTG
>Ga0181409_1001099_pt1 | contig 10440 bp, 12 predicted proteins | sample 32SPOviralmetaG_FD_130138 | JGI IMG/M metagenome (GOLD analysis project Ga0181409, IMG submission 130138) | Marine viral communities from the oligotrophic San Pedro Time Series (SPOT) site, San Pedro Channel, CA, USA - 32 SPOT_SRF_2012-05-30 | ecosystem: Environmental > Aquatic > Marine > Strait... | reverse complement strand
ATTTCTACACTCATAATAGATATATGAGCTTCTTGATTTTTTGTTATATTAATAGGATTAATTAAATTAATTGAAAGATGTGTATTATAATCTGCTGTTAATTGGTCGGCATCCTTACTTCTTATATGTAACACTACACTTGATAATGGTTGTATTATATTGTTATTCATATTAATATAATATATTTTTTTTAAAAAACATGTTTTTTATTTAAAATAATTTATCTATTCCATATTTAGCCAAAGCTGCTATTCCACCAATACCTCCACCAATAACTCCACCAGCCACAGCTCCTAATGGTCCTGCTAATAAACCTAAACCAGCACCGATAGTAGCACCTGTGCCTGCACCTGCACCTAATTGAGCTTCTAAATCAGTAGCACTTGTAGAGCTTCTAATTCTTCTTTTTAAATCACCATATTCTTTTGTTCCAACATAAGTAGCTGCCCCTAATCCAGCACCGAGTAATCCAGCACCAGCTGATGCTAATCCAAATGTTTCTAAATCAGCAGGAGCAGCGGCTTCTGCCCCAGCAATTCCACCAGCCGAAGCAGCTGCTAATAAACCACCAGCAGTTAATCCAGCGGCTAAACCACCAGCTCCACCAGCACCAGTTTCAGCTGTAAAATCAGATGCTCCAAGACTTTTTAATCCTTTGTATGCTTCCATTCCAGCAATATTGCCTACTGCACCAGCCGCAACGGCAGGAGCTAATATTAAACCACCACTTGCTCCAATTGCCCCTGCTGTTCCGGATAATGCTAATGCTGCACTTTCACTTACTCCTCCACTAAGAGCACCAGTAATTCCAGTTTTTAATGTAGGGTCTAAATCAGGATCAATAGTATCTAATACTTTATCAGCTGTATATGCTGCACCAAATCCTACTCCTAAATTAATAGCACTCATTCCTCCGAGTAAATCACCAGTTAAACTTCTTTTATTTCCAGCATTATCTTCAATTGAAATAGCATCATCAACTCTTTTAATTCCATCATGGACATCTTGTTCATAGTCTTTAACTATTCTATGTCTTTCTTCTTTTGTGTCTTCACTAATTAAATCAGCTATTTCATCATCATCTAAATTAAATTTATATTTATCACCTTCCGCAGTTTTATTAGCATTTAAATGTGCTATTTCATCATCAGTAAATTTACCTCCAATTTTTCTCCATATTGATGCTACTTTTGAATTTCCAGTTATGTTACTACTTAATTTTCCATCAGCTCCTACATCATTTGGTTTAACTTCTTTAACCCAGTCTTTGAATGATGGTTCTCTTTCTGCTTGTCTTTGTATTTTTCTCTGATTTCTTAATCTCATTAATTTATCTTTTAATTGTTCTATTATTTCATCTTCATCTTCTCCTACAATTGTTTCTTTCATTCCTGATCTTGATTTAGAACTTCTTTTTCGTAATCTTTCTTCATATTCTTTTTGTGTTTTTATTAATTGTTTATCTATTGTTTCAACTTCTTCTGTTGCTTCTTTTTTTGGTTCTGCTGCTGGTTTCTTTTGAGATACTTGTGGTTTTTTCTCTTCAAGTTTTAATTCTTCTCTAACTAAACTTCTCATTTCTTCCTCTTCTATTACTCTTCCTAATCCTTCATCACTCATTTTTGCACCACTTTTTCTTAATAATTCATCAATAGCATCAAGTTTTTTTAATCTTTTATCAAGAGTTTCAGGTAATCCACGACCACTACCTCTTATTCCACCATCAGAAACACCAGTTTGTTCAGCAGTAAATTCTTTAAAAAAACTATCTAAATCTGTTCCTTCTTGTTCTGCTTCTCTAATCATTCTATCTGCTGGTGCTTCAGGAGCTGGTAGAGCTAACATTTGCTCTCCTACTTTATAATTTGTTTCATCATTAACATTATGTCCTAATAATCCGCTCTCTTGTCTTGCTTTGGCTCGTGCATTATAAGGGTCTTTACTTTCTAAAATTCTGCCTTGATTTTGTTGAAATGATAATGCCCTATGTATATTTTCTGCTTCTGCATGTTTTGCTACTGGTTCATGTATATTTTCTTTAATTAAATTTTCTATTAATTCAGGGTTGTCTTCTGTAGCTCTTGGTGCTTTTTCTGTAAAATTTTTTAATCTATGTGATTCAAACATATCACCTACATTATCTTTTGTAGGTCTAATAACATTTAAATCAATATTTTTTAAATCATATCTAAAACCTAAACCCATAGAAGATAAATCTTCTGTGGTTCTCCATACAGTATGTTTTGCTGTTGTTTCTCCTGCTCGTGATAAATTTTTAGCAACAAAAGGATTAAATACAGTTGTATCAATTCCTTCGGCATCTCCGATAGTCATTCCAATACCCCCTCCTCTTGAAAATCCGATTATTTCATTTGCTTTTCTTCCATAAACCCTTTCTACCTCTTTTACTTTTGCTCTTGCTTCTCCAAAAGCATCTTTTTCACCACCAAAAATTGTTTTCTCTTGTCCTATAACCATTTTAGCGTTACTTATCCAGTCTTGTGCATTATTAGCTTTGCTTCCTCTAAAAGCCACTTTTACATCGGTAGGGTCTAATCTATTTTCTAAAACTAATGCTTCACCTGTTGAATTTACACGATTACTCACTCTATAATCTACTCCTTCATTTTCTAAATATTCATTAACAGAATTAATATCACCATTATTACTATCAAATAAACCTGATGCCTTTGCCATAACTGCTTTTTGTCTAATAGCTTCTGGAATTTCACTTCTATTAGGTCTAATTCTATTTATTAAGGATACATTAACAGCTTCTCTTATTTGTTCTTTTCGTGCTGTTTCTTGTGTATTTTTTGTAGCATCATCTATTTTTTTTTCTAAATCTTTTTTATCTTTTTTGGAAATCACATTTCCTTCATTAGCAAGTAAATTTAATAAAAATCTAATTTCATTAATTTTAGGTATTAATCTTGCTCTTTGTTCTTGTCTTAATCCTGATTGAATATTACTTAATTTTACTTGTTCTTGTCTTATAAATTCTTTTAAGTCCTTATCCATATAATATATGTAATAAAAAAAAATTAAATGTTTTGATTACACTATTCTTTTTAAAAAACATGTTTTTTAAAAAATATTATTAATGTTTATGCTCATCTTCATAAAAAGATAATTGTAATGTTACTTGAAAAGGCACTACTTCGGCAGTATAATTATCTGCTGGTATTAAATCTCTGTCATTTGCAGGATCATAAGTCATTCTTTCTACCTCTATTACTGGTGGTAATGCAGTGCATGTAAATTCCATCGCAGCCACACTATCTAATGCTACAACTCGTGTAGTATCTGCTGAAACAATAGCAGTGCCTAAAATATTAGGTAATCCATTTGTTTCTGTATTAAAACCTAACATTTGAATATTACTTCTCATTACTATTAAATTTTCTCCATTTGCTAAAATTCTTGCATCTGCTCCATTTTGTAATGCAATAGAAGAAGAAACAACTTGAATATTACATTTTCCTTTTGACCTTAACCAATTAGGAACTTCAAATTGTGCAGAATTTTTAGCAGTATTTAGTGTAATAACCTCTGATGCGAGTGATGTGTTAGTAATTCTAATTATGTAATTATCTTTCATTATAATTATATAATAGAAAAAAAATTAAACTTTAAATTAATGTATATTTAGTTGTTGTTTTTTTTATATCTTCAAAATCTATATTCCATTCTTCAATTTCATTCCATGAAAAAATACCTTCTTCATGTTTATGATGAAACTTTAATATTTTATAAAATAAATCATTAATATCTTTTTCTTTAACATGATTAGTTAATAATTTTACTTTTACATTTTTAATTATTGTATTATTTTTTACATTTGAATATATAAATAAATTATTAATTCTTTCAGGATCTATTTTAATAAATTCTTCGTAATTTATATTTAGTAATGCTGATTTAAATTTTTTAATATCTTTACTTAAAACATCAATAATTGTAGTATCAATGTAAATATCCATATATATAATTATTTTTTATTTTTTAAATCATCATTCTTTTCTAAAATACTATACATTTAGGGCAACATTGTTTATATTCATCTAAATCATAAGAATAATAAAATACATCTCGTCGCATAAAACCATAACAATTATATTTATTATAGAATTTCCGTTTTACTTCATCATAACACCATTCTTTAAGTGCTTCACGAAAATATTGTTCCATCTCTTGCGACATTATTAAATTATAAATAAATAAAATCAATTTTAAAAAATATTTTTTATTTTTTATTTTTTAAATCATCATTCTTTTCTTCTTCTATGTGTGCTTTAATTATTTTATCATCTTCTTCTTTATCTTCTTTATCTTCATCTTCAAAAACTACTTTATTAAATCTTACATAATATCTATCTTTTGTTCCTTCATAATTTTTAATATAAAGAAAACTATATTTATCTTTCCATGCTAATTTTAATAATTCATCTTGTTGTTGTGGTGATAAATCAGTCATTAGCTCATTTTTAATAGAATCAAGTTCTTTTTTTGATTCTGTGCGGAACAGTATAATATCGGACATATTAACCCTCGTTATTAAATCAGCTGCATTGTATTTTTGCGACATTACTATAATAGAAAGTCCTGCTTGGTGGTCTTCATTAGGATTTTGAGTTAAATGCCTTCTGTTGAGTATAACAGAATGAAACTTGTTATTATTCTTGATTTGCTTAATGCTGTCGTCTATGACTATAAGATTATTAAGGTTTTCATTTTCTTTTTCTTCATTAATGATTTCTTCTATAACTTCATTTGTATATTTTGCATGTATTCTTGATTCATTTACTTTTAATTTTTCTAATGGTAAAGTATCTTTTGATGGAGATATAATAAATATTTTATCAAAATATCTGTAATAAAATCTTGGTGTATCAGGTTTCTTTTTCGTAGGATGGCTTAAAAGCATACTTAATAATAATGTAGTTTTTCCACTACTACTAAATCCTACTATATACATAGCAAAACTTTTCTTCGGTAAGGGGTCTGCAACTTTATAAGGTAAATCAGATAAATCATCTACTTTTTGTTTAATCACAGGAACATGAGTTAATACTTTATTATTTAATACTTTCATTATATTATTATATTTTATTTTTTATATTAATAAAAAAATATAAATTAAGAAAAAAAAAATTACGATTTAAATTTTTTAATGAAAATTTTGTAAAATAAAAATCTAATTACATAATATACAATGCAAAGTATTACAAAAGAAAATTTACCTAAATCAATGAGATATGGATTAACTGGAGCAACTGCCGTCGCTGCTTCTTCGATGATGGCTCGTTGGTCGTCAGTTAATGGTAATAGTTTTAGCCCTACTGGTGCTAATGAAGTCCGCATCAGAGTGAAAGCAAATGGCTTTTTAAGCACCAAACATCATTATTTACAATTTACGGTTACAGGAGGGGGTAATAATGCTACTATTGATACTCACGCTGGTTCATTCTTTGATAGAGTAACCATTGAGGCAAATGGTGCTATTATAGAACAAATAAATAGTTATGGTTTATATAATTCTATTAGATGTAATTACAATCGTTCTATGGACGATATTAATAAAGATAATTGCGAGGGAGGGGGTGCGAGATTATCCACAATTCAATCAGTAGGAGCATTTCCTGAGGCAGCTGGTAATTCTACTGCACAAATTAAAACTGCCTCTGATGCTTTCATTGCGGCAACTAACAATTTAACTCTTGAAACTGGTGTTGGTTCTGCTGGTCGTCCTATTAATGTTGCTGATGCTAAAATATTCCAAATCCAATTACAGAGTGGTTTATTAAAAAATCATTTTGAAAAAGCCCTTCCAGATGGTTTAACTGAATTAGAATTAGTATTAAGACTTGCTAATAATAAACAAGCCTTCGTTGGAACAACAGGTGAAAATCCTACATTTAGCATAAGTGAGGTGTCTTTGAATGCTCCTGTTTATCAAATACAAGATGCTGGTATAATGGCTGAATACCGTGCTGCTATTGCCGAAGAAGGAGTTATGATTAGTGGCGACACTGCAAAAACATACATTAATAATGTTGTAGCTGGTGCTGGTGTAAAAACTTTACAAATTAACGATAGGTCTTTAAGTTGTAAAGCACTTGTTACTGCTATTCGTAAATCAGGAGCTAATACGACTAATCAATTATATGCTAATGGAGCATACGGTTTTACTGCGACTGCTGGTGCAACTCAGCTGGAAAGTTTCAAATACATCATTGGAGGTGTGAATTATCCGAGCAATGATGTGAAGTTAAACCTTACAACCGTAGCTACAAATGTCGGTCGCGCCCACGAAGAGACATTAAAAGCTCTTGCCAGACATGGTGATGCTTATGCTAATTCATTAGTTACACACGACCAGTTATTATCTGCCTTTGATGATATATACGCAGCACCACCAGCCACTAATAGCATACAAGTTCCTCGTGGTTTAGTTTCTGTGGATTTGAAAAAATTCAGTGATGATGGATTACGAATGGTTGGTATGAATACCTCTCAAAATTCATCTCCTAATGTATTAGAATTAAACATTACAACCACATTTGGTATTGATGCTGATTGCACTACATTTTCTATATGTGAGGCATTCTATCAAATGGACGGTCTTGGTGGATTAACTGTGGTAATGTAAATAAAATATTATATATAAATATAAATGAGTAACAAATTTTTAGATAAAGATATTTATAATCGTGCTAAAAAATTAGCAGATGAAAAGTATAAAAAACATAGTGCTTATAAATCAATGTATATGGTAGAACAATATGAAAAACTTGGAGGTAGAATAGATAATAAATTAAAAAAGAGATCAGGCACTGCTACATGGAATAAGGAAAAATGGAAAAATTTAACTCCTATTGCTATGGAATTAGAAACCGACATCAAAAAATTAACTGCATGTGGTAAAAAATACTCAAAGCAAAAAAATAATCCTTCAATATGCAGACCTACAAAAAAAATAAATAAAGATACTCCTGTATTAGCACAATCATTTACAAAAGCTCAAATTAAAAAAGCATTAGAAATTAAAAAGCAAAATAAAAGAATAAATTGGAATGAATTATAATATAATACTTTTTAAAAAACATGTTTTTAAATTAAAATTTATTTTTTTTTATTATTTATTTGTTTAAATATTTCCTCACATAATTCTTTTGGAATTTGATATACTTTATCTTTTGGTGAGTTTCCTCCACCACAATATTTTTTATATGGAACATGATTATGGGTTTTATCACATCTCTTTAATTTTAAATCAAAATTATTTATAAATACAGTAGGTTTTTGAATAGGATAATTATACATGCAATAATCAACTATTTCATAAGGATAGTTTAATATATTTCTATTTATTATATTATTAAATTTAGTATGATAAGGATTTTCAATTGTAAAAGTATTATCTTCAAAATAATTAATTATTTCATTCACCTTATACAATAGTTTATCACTTTCATTTAATTTTTCTACATGCAGTTCTTTTGTAAATAAATATTTATCATCTCCTCTTCCTTTAAGTCTTCCATACCATGTTTGTTGGTTTTGGCTCATGTATCTACAATCAGGACTAAAATGAATATGATTAAAATAATGTTTATCAAATTTTTTATAATCAAAGTCTAATATATTAATGCATTCAGTAGGTTTATATTTAGCATCTATATCAACTGTATAAGTTTGCCATCCATTCTTTTCAAAAACATTTGAAATACTTTTAGTTCCACAGAATATTTCAAGTAATTTCTTCATATATAATATAAAATATAAAAAAAATATAAAAAAAATATATAATTATAACTATAATATAATGGATATATGATTAATTAACCATTATAATTTAAATTATATTGTGCTTTAAGGGTGTTTTACGGTATAATATAGGTATAATTACATATTTTTTTATTATTATATATATATAATGAAACGATTACTTGAAATATTTAGCGGAACTAAAAGTATGTCTAATGTTTTTGAAAAGCATGGATGGCACACATACACAGTTGATATAGATTGTAAATATGAGCCTACTGAATGTGTTAATATATTAGATTTTAATTATACTAAATTTGATAAACAATACTTTAATCATCTTCATTTTAGTCCTGATTGCACATATATGAGCCAACTACAACAATTATGGTATAATAAATATAAAGGTAGGGGTAATAATAAATATTTATTTACAGAAGAAATACATAAAGAAAAATTAAAAGAAAGTGATTTACTTTTACATAAAATAAAAGAGATAATTAATTATTTTCAAAATTCTACTTTTACAATTGAAAATCCATTTCATACTAAATTTAATAGTATAATAAATAGAAATATATTAAATTATCCTTATGAAATAGTTGATTATTGCATGTATAATTATCCTATAAGAAAAAAATCAGTTTTTATAAATAATTTTGATTTAAAATTAAAAAGATGTGATAAGTTACATAAACATACTAAATTTAGATATTTTAATGTAGAAGGTGTTGAAAGAATTCATGTAAGATATACAATACCACAAGAATTATGTGAGGAAATATTTAATCAAATAAATAAATAAAATTATTTTTCTCCATTGTGTAAATTATATGACTTTAATAAAATATCTAAACTTGTGCCTCTATCTTTACTCATCTGCTCTAATTTATCAAAAGATTTATTATTTAATAAATCCTTTATCACAATCTTCACTAATTTATTTTGTCCTAACTTATCAATTGTTAAATTTAATATTTTATCATTGAAGGTGCTGGTGTTTTTAATTTTATCTCCATTTTTCATAGGTAATATATAATCACCATCACTTAACTTTAATTTTTTCATTTCATTTACAAATTTTTCATTAGATATTTTAATTTCTTTTGTTCCATATTTCTCCTCTGTCTTATAATCATTAATATCTAAAATTGCATTCTTTCCTTTTATCATTATATAATTTTCAGTTTTATTATCAGGTAATGATTTAACAAACTTTAAATTTATATCTTTATTTCTTAATGCATGATTAATCATTAAATAATTTAATATAAATCTTATTCCATTTAAATTATCTAATTGCTCCATAATGTAATCTACTTTTGGTAATGTGTCATCTAAACTATCTAAATTTTTTTTTCTTGCTTCAATTATTTCATCTCTTAAACTATTTCTAAATTTAATTAGTTTATCTGTTTCTTCTTCATTATGTCTTCTTACTAATATAATCATGTTTAAATATAATTGCAAAGTATTAGGATTATCATAAAGTTCTTTTAATTTTTTTATTATAGTTGGTTGTGTAGATAATAAATTAAAAGGCAAATTTGTTCCTATATTTTTATATGTTTTAATTGTTCCTTCACTAACTTTTTTTTCTGATTTTATTTTTTCAATATATTCATCAATTAAACTAACATTTGTTTTTTTCTTCGGCATATAATATTTAAATATATTTTATTTTAAAAAAAAAATATTATATTAATTATAATGGAAGGATTACATGAAAATGAAAATTTACATGAAAATGAAATAGATGATTCTTATATTTTAAAAGAAGATAAATTAGCATTAATAAGATGTATTAAAAAAATATATGAAAATACTATGTCATGGGCAGATGATATTTTAATGAGAGTAATAGTAAAACAACATTATAATAATGTAATAAAAAATATGAATAAAGAAGATTATTTAAAAGAGATACAAGATACTAATATAAATAATTTATTATCTTATATTGATTAAACCACCATTTTTATAAAAACCACCAAGAACGCTAAAATTTAAAAAGTGTTCTATATAGAGCCTATAAAAAATAATTTATAAAAAATTGCATTCTTGGTGGTTTGGAGTTTTTATAAAATTAAAATAAAAATTATATTTTTTTTTTAAAATTGATTTTATTTATTTAAGATTTAATAATGTCGCAGAGTGATACTGAAACCGAAGAAATGGATTATTATGCTTATTCTGTAACCTATGAAGATTTAATTTATAAAATTAATGTTGCTGGTGGAGGTATGATGAATGGAAATGCTTATGCAAATGTAGAAATTTCATTAGATAATCCTAATAAAATTGTATATGCTGAATATGGAAGTTATGCTTCTACAATTACAAAAAGAGATAGTATTTTAATATTTGAAAAATTAGATGATGATGATTATGATTATGATAGTTTTAGTATTATAAAATTAGATACAGCAACAGAAGAACAAAAAGACCAATATGAGTTTATTATTGATAATTGGAAAGATTTATACATGTATTAAATTAATTTAATTTAATTTTAATTATTACATTATCCTTCTTCTCTAATGCTCTTACATTATCTATTAATTTTTTATGGTCGCCCCATAATAAATATCTTGAATAGTAAATTCCTGAATGTTTATTATTCCAGTTCTTATCATTTTTATGTCTTGCAATCCATGCTTTTTTTATTTT
>Ga0181409_1001098_pt1 | contig 10455 bp, 8 predicted proteins | sample 32SPOviralmetaG_FD_130138 | JGI IMG/M metagenome (GOLD analysis project Ga0181409, IMG submission 130138) | Marine viral communities from the oligotrophic San Pedro Time Series (SPOT) site, San Pedro Channel, CA, USA - 32 SPOT_SRF_2012-05-30 | ecosystem: Environmental > Aquatic > Marine > Strait... | reverse complement strand
TAAAAGGAATAAAAGTTATGAATAAAAAAATGAAATTTAAATAATGAGTTTAGTAATAGAACAAAAACCCAGATATAGACTTATACCAGCAGGTAGCAATATAATTTACACACTATACGACGCAGTAACTATAAACCCTATAAACAATAAGTTTAAAATAAAATATAAAGCAGAAGTATATGTAAGTAACAAAACTTCTAATATAGTTTCAAGTGCTAATAGAGTAGGAGTATTTAAAGTAAGTCCTAACGGTGAAGGTTACGGAATATTTGACTTGTCACCTATTTTACAAAACTATGTAAGCCCAGAATACACAGGGGGTACAGTACACAACACAAATACTTTAAACAATTCGCAATACAACGGAGTAGACTATACAGAAAACACACCCCACACAATACACCAAATAGACGACTTTAGTACAAATAGAAATAGTGTTAGGTTTGTTGCGGTAAGGTTTAATATAGAAGCTTCTGATAGTGCTACAGGATCGGTAACAGAACAATATACATCTAATACTATTGCAGACACTGTTTTAATATATAACGGTGTACTATACGATACAGATATTTTAAACTTAAATAGTACAGGTAGTTTTGGGTTTAACTTAGACGAAGCGGGTTTTGTTATGAATAGTAATACAGACAAGTTTTTAACTAACGCACCGACTACACAATACATACGAGAAAACGACTATTTAACTTTATCTTATTTTAGCCAGTACGATTTTGATTTTGAAGTAGGTACAGCAGGACAAACCCACCCTTCTGTAGGAAGTGTTAAAATACAATTCTATTATAACGGTAGTACTACAGGTTCTTTAATAACGAAAACTATACAAGCATCGACAGGTGGACATAGTGGTTATATGAACGACAGTAACACTAAACTACAATTTGCAGGTGTAGGTACAGGTAACTTAGTAGGAGCAGGTGTAACAATACCGACTAATTGGGATTATTACACAGTACAAGCTTTCGGGGCTGTTGATGCTATTAGTCAAGAATATAAGTTTTACAAACAAACAGAAGACTGTAAAGAATACGAAACGATACGTTTAACTTGGTTAAATAAGTTCGGGGTATGGGACTACTACAACTTTACGAAAAAGTCCGTTAGAACGTTTAATACACAAAGAAAGTCTTACACACAAATAACGGGTACTTGGAATACAAGCAGGTACAGACCAGACGGGCACACAGGCGGTAAAAAATACTTCGGTAGTAATACAAAAGAAAGTATAACATTAAACACAGACTACATAACAGAAAACGAGGCTATTTGGTTAGAAGAACTATTTATAAGTAATGACGTCTATATATTAGAACAACGATCTACAGACACAGCACAACAGGGCTATATGAGAAAGTATATAAAACCTACTACAGTAACGGATAGTTCACATACAAGAAAAACAAAAGCTAACGACAAATTAATACAATATACATTTAAAATAGAAGTAGATAAAACTAAGAAAAGTCAATTAATGTAATGAGTGTACAACTAATACTATACCCACAAAACTACGAAGGTCAATACAGTGCAATAAGCACACCTTTTTTTACAGAATACGTAAGCGATTATTCTTTTAATATAGGTACACTAGGTACAGGTTTTAGTGGTAGTGCTTCTACACAAGCACAAATATTGTCATCTATACCAGCACCTATAAATGTTTGGCAACAATTTAACACTACAGGGGGTTTAGGATCTGCAGACGCAGCTTCTGTTGGTAGTGGTAAAATAACAATAGACTGCGCAGATAGTGGTACGTCTAGTTTTTCTGGAATATATCAATTAATAAGCAACCTTACAATAGGTTCTACTTATATAGTAAAAGTACAACGATTAGCAGGTACAACAGGTTTAACAGCTATAGGTTTATCAAGTCCTTTTACAAATAACGGTGTTTTATATACACCTATTTTAAACGCAGGACTACCCGCTACAGTAGGTACGCATACTTTTACGTTTACAGCTACAGAAACCGAACAAGTATTTATTATAACTTATGGTAACAACGACAATACAAAGTTAGAAATAGGCGAAGTTTCTATAAAAGAAAGTTTAGGTAGTGCACCAACAACAGACGTATTCAAAGACGGACAAGTTATTTGCGACCTTTATAACGAAAGTAATATACCTTTAAGTTTATCTGTAGACGATTTTAAAAACATACACGAAAAGAAACAAAGTTTTAGTAAACCTTTTAAATTACCAGCAACAAAAAGAAACAACAAAATATTTACGAGTCTATTTGATGTAACTAAAAGTGTAAAAGACGATGTATTTAGTTTTAACCCATATAAGAAAACAAAGGCTATTTTAAAAGAAGACGGCTACACGATTTTTGACGGATATTTAACACTTATAGATGTAGTAGATAAACAAAACGAAATAAGTTATAATGTAAACTTATACGGTGAAACAATAACACTAGCAGACAAACTAAAAGACAAGAAATTTAAACATATTGACTTTACAGAACTTTCACACACTTACGACAAGACAAATATAAAAGCAAGTTTCGAAAGTAACGATGGTGTTACTTTACTTAATAGTTTAACTACAGATAGTTTTGCATATAACGCAACTTTAGGAGTAGACAAGACAGACGTAATTAAATACCCTTTTGTAAAATGGAACGGCGACAGTTACTTAGACGCAGGTAACGTAACACTACAAAGACTTGAAGACGCTTTTAGACCTTTTATAAATTGTAAATATTTATTAGATCGGATAATTACAGAAGCAGGTTTTACTTATAATTCAGACTTTTTAAATAGTACAGATTTTACAAAACTATTTATGGACTTTAATTTCGGTGATAGTGCACCGAACCTAGCTACAGGAAGTTCACACACTCAAATAAACGCACCTACAGGTGCTTCTACAATTTACGCAGGTACAAGTTATACTACCATAATACCGTTAGCAACAGGACTTTATGCGGGTGACGGAATAGCACAATACAACACTGCGACGGGTGTATATACAGCAGACGTAAACAATTTACAGTTTAATGTAGGTTATCATATAGACATACAAAATACAGACACTTCTAGTAGAGACGTTACTTTTAGGTGGTTTACTTCTACAGGTATAGAACACGATTTACAAACTATTACTTTAGCAGCAGGAACTACTGCGACAATTTCTGGTTATATAACAGGTATAATATTAAATTCAGGTGAAACCATACAGCCACAATTTAAAGCTACTGCAGGTTCTGTAGTTAAATTTACAGATTTTTTTGGTTCTACATCTGTTTCGCAAACTAATTTAGTAAATACAGGAATACTTACAGTATTACGTGGTGACTTAGGACAATTTGAGTTTTTAAAAGGTTTGTTTACGATGTTTAACTTATTAGTACTACAAGACAAAGAAAACCCTAGTAATTTAATTATAGAACCTTACAATTCAGTATTTATAGACGCAACAAGTCAATACATAACGCATAAGACGTTAGACTGGACTTCTAAAGTAGATATATCAGAAATTAAACTAAAACCTTTAAAACTAAAGAAAAAGGTATTTTTAGACTTTGTAGAAGACAGTAACGACTACGCTTTAGGAATTTATAAAAACGCAACTGGTTATAAATACGGATCTGAAGAAATAGACGCAAGTATATTTACGGGCTTGTCTGGTGAAACTAAAGTAGAAGCAAAACCTTTTAGTCCTACATTTGTTAAACCTATATTTGACGGATTTACAACAGAGATGACTATACCCGTAATATATAAAGGTAACGAAGACGGAAGTTTTGAAAGTTACGACAACAAACCTAGAATACTCTATAATATAGGTAAAGTTACTATGTCTAACAATACATATTTTATACCAGCACAAAATGGTGTATCAGAAGAAAATCAAAGTAGTTTTTTACAGTTTTCACACTTAACAGAAACACCAACAACTGCAAATACAAAAGACTATAATTTTAGAACAGGACAATTAATAGGTTCGATAGGTAACACACCTATAGACAACTTATACAATACGTATTGGTCACCGTATTACGATGAACTATACAACCCAGATACAAGAATTGTTAGTATAAAGGTGTATTTAACACCAGCAGACATTGCTAACTTCGAGTTTTACTACAAAATAAGAATTAAGAATAGAGAATATAGAGTTAATAAAATAGAATACAAACCCTACGAATTAAGTAGTGTAGAATTTATACTAATACCATAATGGAATTTAAAAAAGACTTTAAAATAAAACCTAAAGAAGTAAATTTAAACGGTTTAGTAATATTTACAGACGGTACAAACGATGTAGTACCTAATCAGTTAGCTTGCGAAGCGTACGGTTATAAATACGACACACGAACAGGTACTTGTATATCTTTTATACCTACGTCAAAACTAAATAAACAACTAAAAGAACCTTCAAATACTATTGCGGGTGCTTCTAATAAACACGAAAAAGGTACTTCAAGGTCTATAATAAACGGAACACTAAACACTGCAAAAGGGTTTAACGAAAACTGTTTAGTAACAGGTGAAAAGAACGAAGTACAAAACAATATAAACAATAGTTTACTTGTCGGTAAAATGGGTAAAGTAACACACAACAGCGAATTTTGTATAGGTGGAGGTGGTTTTAACAGTGAAGCAGGACTTTTACAATATAGTGTACTGCAAGTTTCTGGTAAAACAACGAGTACTTCAGACGTAGATTTATATATAGAAGGTGACGATGCAAGAGGTAACGAAATATTGCTACCAGCTAATAGTGTTACGACTTATGAAATATGGTTAAGTGGTTTAGTTACGGGCGGATCTTCAGGAACACCAGGCAACTACGAAACTTACGAGTACCACGGCACAATTAGGTGTGGTAACACAGGAACACTTACACACAACGCTAAAATAGCTAGGTTATTAGGTCGTACAGGTAGTTTAGGAACAAAAACAATAGATACAAGTACGGCGTATACATTAAAGGTACAGATAGCAGGACAAAACAACGTAAATACAAGTTGGCACGCTGTAGTAAAATTACATATAAACAAAACAAACGCAGTAACATTTTAAAATATGAGTGAAAAAGTAGAGTTAGAATTAATATTACAAGGGGGCGCTAAAGCTGTACGGACTATGGCCGAATTAGAAAAAGGCTTAGAAGACGCGCGTAATGAAATAAAAGGTTTAGATAAAGACAGTGAAAGATTTCAAGAATTAGCTACCGCAATACAACAAGCAGGTTCTGAAATAAAAGTTTTAGAAAAAAATATGGAGTCACTCGAGCCGCAACAAAAAGCTGAGGCCTTCCTTAAAATGGGGGAAGGTATAGCGGGAGGTTTCGCAGTAGCACAAGGAGCGTTAGCACTTGCAGGTGTGGAAAGTGAAGAACTAGAAAAGATACAAGTTAAGGTACAGGCGGCTATTAGTATAGCAATGGGTGTACGTATGATGAGTGAAGCGGCTTTGATGGCTACTACTGCTAAAAGGGTTGTCGCAGAGAAACTAGCTATAGTACAATCTAAACTTGGTATTGTAGTTACAAAAGGTCAAGCAGTAGCAACAGGTATCGCAGCTACAGCACAAGGAGTTTGGAACGGAACTATAGCTTTAACTACTGTAGCTATGAAGGGTTTAAAACTAGCTATAGCAGCAACAGGTATTGGAGCTTTAGTTTTAGCAATTTTAGCTATAGGGAAAGCTGTTTATGATTGGGCTTCAGCTACAGATAACACAGCAGCAGCACAAGCAAACTTAAATAGGGAGTTAGCAAATCAAAATGATGAATTTATAAAACAAAGAGATTTACAAAACGATCTAAACGCAGCTAATACAGAAGCAGAAAAGAAGTTAGTAAGGTTAAGAAATGAATTAAAACAAAATATTGATGGTTTAGGTGAAAATTCTACTAAGTTACGAGAAAACGCAGATAAACTACAAAACTTGGGGGATCATTCGGATGCTTCACAAAGACTAATAAAAAAGAATAGTATAACACTACAAAATAATACTGTTACCTTACAAAATAATATAAATACTTTAGACGCAAGAATTGCAGCAGTACAAAAAGAAATACAAGTTGAAAATAAAAAAGAACAAGATGAAGACAAAAGAAGACAGCGTAGCAGTCAAAGGAGATCAGAACGAAAAGCACAAAGAAAACAAGAAGCAGAAGAATTAAGAAGTTTAGAACAAGAACTTTCTTTAATGCGTATTGAAGACGATAACGAAAGGGAGGCAGCAAGCATAGAATTAGACAGACAAAACGCTTTAATTAAAGCAGAAACAGCTAAAAACTCAAGGGAGCAAATATTACTTATAAATGAAAAGTACGATTTATTAGAAGCAGAACGTCAACAAAAAATATTAGACGAAGAATTTGAACTGTTTGTAGCAAACAACGACAAATTTAACGAAGAACGTTTAGCTGACGCAGAAAAACAAGCAGCAATAGACGAAAAAGCAGCATCGGACAAAATAGCATTAGAAGAAGCGGTTACAAACGCAAAAAAAGGAATGCAAGAAAACGTATTTAGTGCAGGTGCAGCTTTATTTGAAAAGAATAAAAAGATCAGTAAAGCTATAGCAGTTTCACAAACTATATTTAGTACACAACAAGCAGTTATGGACGCTTTAGCAGCAAAAGGTACAGACGCTTTACTTCCGTACCCTATAAGAGTAGTTAACGCAATTAGCGCGGGTGTTATGGGTGCAGCTTCTGTTAGAAATATACTTAGTGAAAATATGGGTAGTGTTTCTGCAGGTGGTGCAGGTGGTGGTACTTCACCAGAACCAATGTTACCAGCAAGTACAGGAGCTTTTAGTTTAGGTGGTGTAGAACAACAAGCGGTTAAGGCGTTTGTAGTAGAAAGTGAAATTACAGATAGTCAAGCACAGATGGAAGACATAAATAGAAGAAGTACAATTTAAAAATCAAATAATAACAAATAACTTATATTATATAGTATATGAAAAAGAAAACAACTAAGATAACAGAATTAGTTATAGACGAAGAAAACGAAGCTTTAGCAATTGACGCAATTAGTTTAGTAACGTCACCAGCTATAGAAGTAGACTTTGTATTTTTTGGTAAAGAAAAGAATAACTTAACCTTTGCTAAAGTAGACGAAGAAAAAAGAGAACTTATAGCACCAGCTTTAATACCTAATAAACAGATCTACAGATACGACGCAAATACAGACAGTGAATACTACGTATATTTTAGTAAAGATACTGTAAAGAAAGCAGCATATAGTTATTTAAAACACAATAACCACCATAAAGCAACATACCAACACGAACAAAGAGTAGCAGGCGTATTAACTGTAGAAAGTTGGATAAAAGAAGGTGACCAAGACAAAAGTAAATTATACGGTTTTGATTTAAGCAACGGTACTTGGTTCGTTAAAATGAAAATCGAAAATTCAGACCTTTGGAATAAGATAAAAGAAGGAGAACTTAAGGGGCTGTCAATTGAAGGTTATTTTGTAGACAAATTAGAAAAAATGGGAAAACAATACACAGACGAAGAAATAAGAACTGCATACAAAGAACTACAAGCAGAAGGTAAAATAAAAGTTAATTTAGGACTTATTGACGATTTAGAAAAAGAAACGAAAAAAGCAATAGACAAGTTTAATTCTATAAATAGTTCTGCAAGGAAAGCGGGTTCTATAATTGATAAAGCAGAAAGTGAAGCAAAAAAACTAAATAAAGTATTTACAGATTTAGAAAACAATTGGGAAAAAGTAAAGAAACAAGCAAAAGATTTAGGTGTACCGTTACCTAACGAAGTAGCAGGTTTAATAAGAAACGCAAGCGCTTACGAAAATAGTACACGAAACGCAGCAAGTCAATTAGAAAAGGCTTCTTCTATTGTGTATGGTATTGAAGACTAAAAAATAAAATAAAAAAAAATGTATAAAGACTACGAAATAAAATTAAACGCTATTTTAGACAAGCATAAAGGAGTACAGAAAATAGACTTAGGAGCTATAGACGATTTCGAAAAACTATTTAATAAAGCTTTAGACGGTGGCGAAAAAGTAGGGTTAAAACTTATAGACAATTTAAGAAAAGCCGAAACAGGTTACAAAAAAAGTATCGGTGATATGCAAAAAGTTTTAAAGTTAGGTGATAGTATTAAAAAGTCTGCTAAAGACTTAGGTATTGATTTACCTAAAACAGTTATAAATAAAATTGATAGTGCAGCAGCTACAATAAAAGAAGAACAAGGTTACATTGCTAAAATTAAAGGAATGTATAATATTTTCTAAAAATCAAATAGAACTTAAACAATTATATTATATAGTATAAAACAAAATTAAAATGGAATTAAAAACACAAATCTTAAAAGCTTTAGGTCTTAACAAAGACGAAGCAACTAACTTAGAATTTCAAGCTAAACTTATTGACGGTACTATTATTGTAAGTTCTGGTGAAGAATTAGTAGCGGGTGTAGATGTATCTATACTAGCTGAAGACGGAACGACTATGAAACTTCCTGTAGGAGTTTACGAAACAGAAGACGGAGTAGGTTTTTCTGTAGAAGAAGAAGGAGTAGTAGCAGAAATCTTAGAAACTGAAGAAGTAGAAACAGAAAAAGAAGAAGACTACAAAGACGAAGAAGAAGTAGAAATGGAAGAAGACGTTATAGAAGAAGTAGTAGAACCTTCAGAAGTAAACGAAAGACTACCTAAGAAAATTAAAACAACAGAAGAAGTAGAATTTAATAAAGAAGAAGTTATCGAAGAGATCGGTGCTGTTATTAAAGAATTACTTACTGAAGTTAGAAACGATGTTAGTAGATTATCTTCTGAATTAGAAGAAATGAAAGGAACTAACGAAGCTTTAGAAGTTGAAAAAGAAACTTTATCTGCACAATTAGAAGAACTTTCTAAAGAACCAGCTTCAGAACCTGTAACTACAAACAAGTTTTCTAATAAAAAGAACACTAAAGAATTGTCTGCAACAGACTATAGAAATATGAGTAGACAAGAGAAATATTGGTATAACATTAATAATAACTAAAAAATAATAAAACGATGGCATTAACTATTACATCAAGCTCATACGCTGGTAAACACGCAGGGGCTTACGTATCGGCAGCTTTAAAAGCAGCGGATAGTTTAGAGTACTTAACTGTAAGAGAGAACGTATCTTACAAGGAAGTAATCAACAAGGTAGCAGGAGCAAACCTAGTAAAAGACGCAACTTGTGACTTTACAGAAAATTCTGCAACATTAACACTAACAGAACAAGTTTTAGAAGTAGAACCTTTTCAAATTAATATAGACGTTTGTAAAAAAACTATGTTATCTGATTGGGCGCACGAACAACAAGACGACTTCGTAGCTTACGCAATGACTTACCTTTCAGATAGTATTGCAGACAGTATCGAGTTTAACATTTGGCAAGGTAACACTTCTACGTCAGGACAATTTAACGCTTTAAGTGCGTCAGGTATGAGTACATCTTCTGCTTCTGCAGCTTATACAGCAGCAAACATTATAGCTAACTTAGGTACTTTAGTAGCTGATATACCAGCAGCGGTTTACGGAAAAGACGATCTTTATATTTATATGAACAAGAAAACTTACAGATTTTACTTATCTGCTATTTCTGCTTTATCTGCATTCCCTTTTAACCATATGGGGCAATACACACCAGAATTTGAAGGAATTTCAATCGCTGTTTGTTCGGGTGTAGCTGATAACGTAATGTGGGCAGGTACTAAGTCTAACGTATTTTTTGGAACTTCACTAAGTTCAGATTTAACAGAGGTGAAAGTTCTAGACCTTGGCGAAATCACAGGATCAGACGTAGTAAGAATGGTTTGTAGATATACTGCAGGAGTTCAAGTTGGTGTACCTTCAGACTTTACTAAACAATCGTAATTATTAACCTAAATAACTTAAAATCAACGACTTATGGCTTGTAATTTAACAAAAGGAAGAAATATCACGTGCCGCGACGGTATAGGAGGTATTAAAGCTATCTATATAGCGCAACACGATGAATTAACTTCTTACACTGCAGCAAGTGGTGAAGTAACAGACTTTGATTTAGGTTCAGGTGACGACTTATATAAGTACACACTTAAAAGAGGTACAGGAAGTGTAACAGAAACTATTAACGCTTCGAGTGAGGCGGGTAGTCTTTTCTTTACTCATTCTGTAAATGTAAAACTTCATAATTTAACTAAAGAAGACCAAAACGAAATTAAACTATTAGGACAACAAAGGATGGTTATTTTTGCAGAACTAAACCAATTAAACGCTTCAGGTAAAAATACTATTGTAGCTTTAGGTTTAGATAACGGTATGGAACTTTCTGCAGGTACTGCTACTTCGGGTGCAGCCCTTGCAGACGGTGCAAATTATGACTTTACATTCGAATCTATGGAACCTAATCCTATGCAACTAGTAGCGGACTATACAACAGTACCGTTCGACAATTCAGCGTTTACAATTAACGC
>Ga0181409_1001096_pt1 | contig 10470 bp, 5 predicted proteins | sample 32SPOviralmetaG_FD_130138 | JGI IMG/M metagenome (GOLD analysis project Ga0181409, IMG submission 130138) | Marine viral communities from the oligotrophic San Pedro Time Series (SPOT) site, San Pedro Channel, CA, USA - 32 SPOT_SRF_2012-05-30 | ecosystem: Environmental > Aquatic > Marine > Strait... | reverse complement strand
TACTATTGGAGAAGCTCCAGTAAATAGTATTACAGGCACTACTACAGTTGACGTAAGTACAGCAAAAAATATTCTTAATGAAACATCTATGTCTATCCAATCACAAGGGTGGAATTTTAACACACATACAAATTATAAATCACTATCTTTAGACAGTGACAGCAAAGTACCCCTACCTTCAAACTGCGTAAAGGCTGACGCTAACTCTCAATTCAGACACTTAAACTACACTATTAGAAGTGGATATTTATACGATATGGAAAACCATACAGACGTATTTATCTCTGCACCTAAATCTGTTGATTTAGTTTTAGTACAACAATTTGAAGATTTACCAGAATACGCTAGACAATATATTACATTAAAAGCGGCAAGAAGATTTGCGGCTAGATTTATTGGTGATAAAGAAATTACACAATTAATTGGTCAAGATGAGAATGAAGCTCTTATGGCATTCCATCAAGCTGATAGCCAAGAGAGTGATATAAATATGCTTGATGGTGATAGTAATACATTCTCTATAATTCATAGACCCACTAGAAGGCATTACTAATTATGGGAAGTGTTGTTTCACAATCTATTCCTAACTTCTTAAATGGTATGTCCCAACAGACACCAACACAAAGAGGTATTAATCAGGGAGCAGACCAAGTAAATCTACAGAATGGTTTAGTAGATGGTCTATCAAAAAGACCTCCTTTAGATTTTGTAGCAACAGTAGACAGTAGTAATATTTATTCTAACAAAACAAAATTTTGGCAAATACAAAGAGATGCAGATAATCAATACATTGTAGCTTTATACAATGGAGGTATCAAAGTATTTGATTTAGCAGGTAATGAAAAAACAGTTACAGTTGCAAGTGGTTCAAGTTATCTAACTTCAACAAACCCTAGAGAAAACTTTAAGTTAGTTAACATTGCAGACTACACATTTTTAGCTAATACAGCAACAACAGTAGCGGCTGACAGTACAACGTCTGCGGCTAAAGTAGAAGAGTTCTTAATTGTTTGTAAACTAACGAACTATGGTAGAGAATATAAAGTAGCATTGAAACACCCATCAATGGCACAAGAACTAGAAGTAGTCTTTCAGTTGCCTTCAGGTAATGATGCGTCTACTGATAGTAAATTTAGAGATACAAATAAAATTACAGACATACTATTGTATGGAACTTCAAGTACACACTGGGACAGCAATGCTGATGGTATTTCATTTAATGTTAGAAGAACTGATACAAATGCTTCAGTATCTACTACACAAGGATTAGCAAACTATTCTGGTTTTACATCTCATTTTACGTTTGAGGCATTCGACAGTGTAATCTATGGAAAACCTACTGATGGTAATGCAAACTATACTATAACTACATCTGATGGTTCTGGTAACACAGCCATGTATTCTATCAGAGATGAAATACAAGATTTTAGTAAACTACCTTTTTATGGAAAAGAAGGTGTCATTATAAAAATTACTGGAGAAGAAGGAGATACTCTATCTGATTACTATGTAAACTTTTCAGGTAAGTCTGGTGTATGGAATGAAACAATAGCACCTGCAACTTCTGTAGGAGTAGATAATTCTACAATGCCACACGCATTGATTAATAACAACAATGGTACGTTTACATTTCAACAATTAGATTGGACAGATAGAAAATGTGGAGATATTGACACTAACCCTAATCCAACTTTTGTTGGTAAGAAGATTAATAACCTTACATATTACAAAAATAGATTAGGTATTTTATCAGGTGAGAATTTAGTATTAACAGAGAATGCTTCTTTCTTTAATTACTTTTCAACAACATCTACACAAGTATTAGATACTGACCCTATTGATATTGCGGCTTCAGGTACACAGGTTAACACACTTAAAAACTCTGTAGGATTTAATGAAAGTTTATTATTATTTTCTGATACAGCACAATATAAATTAGATAGTTCAGGTGAAAGTATATCACCTACAACAGCTATACTTAATGAAGTATCGTCATTTGAACATGATGATAAAGTAACACCAGTATCAGCAGGTAAGTTTGCATACTTTGCACAAGCAAGAACAAACAATACAGCAATAAGAGAATACTTTGCTGATGATGATACACTTACAAATGATGGTATGGACATTACAGTATCAGTAGGAAACTTAATACCTACTAACTGTTATCAAATCATAAGTAATACAACTGAAGATAATTTAATATTTTTAACTTCAGATACAGGAGACAGTCAAACAGCTCCTTATAGTGGCACAGTGTCTACAACATACGCTAACACAATGTACATCTATAAGTATTTCTTTGATGGTGGAGAGAAAGTACAAAACGCTTGGTCTAAATGGACATTCACAGGTGTTAAGATTTTAGGTGGTATGTCTTTAGAAAGTTTTATTTATTTATTAGTTTCAGAAGGCACAACTACAAAATTAGTTAAAATAGATTTAAGAAATTTAAAAGATACAACAATAGGTCATGGAGTTTACATTGACCTTAAAACATCAGTTTCAGGAACGTATGATGCGGCAACAGATTTAACTACGTTTACGTCACCTTATGGTGCAAAGACTGGATTGATTGCAGTAGATAGAACTAATGGTAATAATTACACAGCAACAAATACATCAGGTTCTACATATACAATCGTTGGTAATCACACAGCGTTATACATTGGTGTTCCCTACGAAAGTAAATACACAATGTCTACACAGTATGTCAGAGAGAATACTGGAAGAGGATTAGTAGCGGTAACTTCAGGTAGATACCAAATACGAAACATATCATTTAACTTTGAAAACAGTGGGTTCTTTCAAGTAGAAGTTACTCCTACTAATAGAGATACATCTACAGCTATTATGAATGGGTATGTAATTGGTACAGCTACATCAGTTATTGGACAACCTGCTATAGCAACAGGCACATTAAGAGTACCTGTACAATGTCAAAACACAGAATTTACTTTAGATATTAAATCGTCATCTCACTTGCCTATGTATATCGCAGGTGCAGAGGTTGAAGGTTATTATCACAATAGAGCAAGAAGGATTTAATGAAAGAAAACTACGTTAGAAAAGCAGAATTAAAAGATGCGTTAGAGTTAGCACCAAAGATTAGAAAAGGTGACAGACAAGAGATTATGGCTTCCAATGGAGCAACTCCGTTAGAGGCATTAGTAATACCATTTACAGAAAAAGGTAAGATTTATTCTATTATTGGAACAAAGTCAGAAGGTGTAATTGGTATGTTTGGTTCTGTACCATCAAAAGAAAAAGGTTACGGAGTAGTTTGGTTATTATCTAGTGAGGATTTATTTAAACATATTAAACAGTTTATTAAAGAGTGTCCTAAATGGGTAGCAGAGATGAGTAAAGATTATGAGTATGTCTACAATTTTGTAGATGAAAGAAATTGGAAAAGTTTAAAGTGGTTACAATTTTTAGGATTTGAACCCAAAACAAAAATAGGAGATTTTGGTATCGGTAAGATGCCATTTTTATTAATGATGAAAGAGGTAAATAATTAATGTGTGATGTTCAAGCGGCACTTCAAGTAGCAGGAGCAGTTGTAGCTCATAGACAAAAGAAAGCTGACAATAAAGCTATTAGAAGAGACCAAGAGACAACTCGAAGAAACGCCGATAAAGCATATTTACATGACATGGTTAAAATTGACCAAGAGAAAGTAAATGCTGATATGGAAAAAACATTAGCAGAAATTAAAACTAAAGCTAAAAGAGATGGTGAAATTGCACAAAAACAAAATTTAGGTAATGCTAACAATACAAAAATTGTACAATCTATTGGTGCTTTATATGATGAAGATTGGGTCGATATAACTAGAGGTTATGATAAAGACATTCAATTATTTCAAAACCAACAATCAGAAGCATTCGCTAATCAAGCAAAAACTTATAACAGTTTAAAACCACCTACAGACCCATCAAGAACTGGATTAATGCTAGAAGTAGCTACTGCGGCTAATGGTGGTTATCAACGAGATTTAGATAGAAAAGAGGCAAAAAAGAATGGCTAAATATCAAAGACAAGGAACAAATAAATATTATGGTGCAGGTAATGCAGGGTATGTATCTAGTGGTAGCAGTGTTGATGGTCTAGCTAAATCATTACAAAATGCAGGTTATCAAATTGGTAAAGCTGAAGAGTTAAGAATTGATAGAAAAAAAGATAAAGCTATTGCAAAGATAGATGAGATGTATGCAACAGGTAAATCATTTGAAACTATCCAAGCAGAAATTATTTCAGGAAAACACCCAGAGTTAACTGGCAAATACATTGATGCTACTACTAATTATCATGCAGGTAGAGTTAAAGCACATGAAGTAATAAATACTATTAAACAAGCTAAAATAGATGATGGCTATGATATTTCAGATGAAAGCATGAGCCTTGAATTATTCTATAAAAAATACATGCCTGATACTAAAGCAATGGACACTTCTACGTTATTAGGTTTTACAACCCAATTTAATAAATTTAGACATGCAGATGCAATCGAAGATGCGGAAGCTAGAGGTAGATTTAATTCAGAAGAAAAAGTTAGAAAAGGTGCAATGCTGTTAGACGATATTCCTACAGAAAATATAAAAAATGAATTGTCAGATTTTATTACAGGATTACAAATAAAAGTACCTAATGGTGATGGTTCAAATACACCAAATCTATTACACACAAATGCAGAAACTTTAGCTATTATTAGAAGAAGTATAGTTGACATCATTGCTAATGCTAAAACAGAAGCAGATTTAAACAGAGCAGATGTATTGTTAAATACAAATTTAGGTTATTCAAAAAATGGTTCAGCTATTGGAACTATAGCGTCAAGAAAATCAAAAGAAATTTTAATTATTCAAGATAAATTAGAAAAAAAAAGAAGAGCATTAATTATTAATGACAGAACAGAAAAAAATGAAAATGAAAAACAATTAGTAAGAGACATTAATGCGTCTATCTTTGAACAAGTAGAAGAAGCAACTGCTGATGGAGTTTTTAAAAGAGATAAAAACCATGCTGAATTAATGGAAATTAGAGACCAATTAGAAGAAATAGGTGTTCCATCTTATATTGAAAATTTTGATAGATTGATGAACAACAACACTTACATTGATACTGACCCTGAAGTTTACAATCAATTAGTGTCTAGTATTTATGATGGTGAATTTACTAGCCAAGAAGAAATTTCTAAAGCAATAAACGAATTGAACATAGACCCTAGATTACTTTCTCCTACATTGGCGTTATTTGAAAGTTGGTCAAAGTCTAGCACTAAACAAGGTTCAGTACATACAACAAACACAACGTACAAAGAAGGTCTTAAATATATTGAGAATGCTGTTAGAGGTAATTACACATCAGGCGGTATACTTAAAGAAAATGGAAACAAAGCTATTAGAAATGCACACAATTACATGAAGAAAGAATTGTATGATTTTGAATTTAAATATGCACAAGACAATAATAATAAACAGCCTTCTACTTTTGAACGTGAAGAATTTTTAAAGAAAATGGGTGACATAGTTATTGAGAAATTTGTTGAAGGTACTGGTGGAGACCCAACAATGAAAACTATGACTGAATATGAAGAAGACATTAAAACTAAACAGGCAGAAAAAGATGCTAAAGATGCTAAATATGAAGCGGCAGGAGTATCTGAAACTACCGAAGCTATAGCAAAAGCATTAGATGACGCAAGATTAGAAATACCTGCTAAAGTAAAAGAGGCTTTAGACAAGTTTGATAGTAACATTTTTGGTTTTGGATTTGGTCTTAATGATGAAAATTTTGGTAAATCTGAAAGTGAGGATAGACAAACATTTGCTAATGAGAAAATTCCTTCAGTAGTTGCAGATATATTAAAAGACGTTCCTATTACAATGGAAGTTATTGAAGCAATGGAAACTTCTGATTTTAATAGTTTAAAAGAACAAATTGCAAAAGCCATACAAGCAGGAACAAACAAAGCATTAGGTTCAATTACCACACAACAAATAGACCAAGCACTACAATTAATTATTAAGAGAGGCAGTTAATGGCATCATTTAGTACATCACTAGGTACAACAATTACAGATAACACCACTACCGCAGATTTACAAAAACCAGATAGTGCGGCATTAGCATTAGAAGAAATACAAACAGAAAATTTTTATAACACTTTAAAAAGTTATTATTCTTATAGAGAAAAAGACACAAGTTTTGATGTTATGTCTCACGCAGATTTATTAGATTATTTTTATGAAGATAGGTCTTGGAGAAACAACAATACTATATCTATGGGTATGGATATGGCTAATGTTTTTGGTGAAGAAGATGAAAACAGAATAAGAGAATTTTCTTACATACAACAAACGTATGCACAATTACCTTCATTTTGGAATGACCCAAATAGAAATTTTGGTTCATGGTTAATTGACAATGGTGGTGCTATGTTAGCTGACCCAGTTAACTTAATAGGATTAGGTGTTGGTGGTCAAGCGGCAAAACAAGGTTACAAAGCCGCTTTAAGAGTTGCTCTTAAAGATAAGATGGCTAAAGAAATATCAGAAATTACAATCAGAGAAACCGCAAAAGAAGCTGAAAAATTAGCTTTAGGTAACGCAATTAAAAAAGGTGCATTAACTGAAGGTTATATCAATGCAGGTATTGCAGGTGGACAAGATATATTATTACAAAATACTGCTGTTCAAGCAGGTATACAAGATGAAGTTAGTCTAAAACAATCAGGCATAGCAACTGCCGCAGGTTTTGGTTTTGGTACTATCTTTGGTGCAGGATTTACAGCAGGTGCTTTTAAATTAACAAATAGAAGTCTTGCTAAAAACTCTGTTAAAAATCTAAATGATATTCACAATTATGGTAAAAGTACCACTACAGGTTCAAAACTATTTGATGATTTAACTATCACAAACAAATCTAGCAAAGCAGATATCAATGCTCCTAAACAAGAAAAACCTCCCAAAACTACAAAAGAATATCTTAAAAAATTAAGAGGCGATAAAATTAGACCAGACGATAAACCACCTAAATTAGCTATCAATGCTACTAAACAAAAACAAGGTGGGTTTGAAGCATTTGTAAAAAATAAAATTGCTGAAGTTACAGAACAAATAGAAAAGAAAACTATTACTAAAGAACAAATGTTAGCAGATGTTTTAGAGTATGGCGGAGATGAAAAGAAAATGAGAAAAGCAATGAACAATATGGCTAACTCTGATGACTTTAAACGTATGTATGTAATTGTAATGTATCAAAAAAATGCGATTAGAACACTTTATGATAATATTGGTTCTATTAGTACAGAATTAAATAGAGTAGATTTATCTGACGTTGAAGTTGATGCAATGTTAAATGACATAGCAAAATACGATAGTGAATTAACTAAAAGAATAAAACTTTTAAGTACAAGTGGTGAAAATATTGCAAGAGGTTTATATGCTTTTCAAACAGATGCCGTAGGAACTAAATCCGCAAAATTACTTGTTGACCCTGAAGACCCTACAATGGCTCTTAAAAAGAAAGGCACTAGAGAACAACAAATAGAATTTTGGAGAACTGTAGGTCAACTAGGAGATAGAGAACAAATTATATCTGCAATGCAAAATATTAAAAAAGCAGATAGTTGGGACATTGCGGCAGAATACGTTAATAACAACTTACTATCTTCCCCTGATACACACATATTAAACATTGTATCTGGTCTAACACAAACAGTTTGGAAACCTGCAACTATGTTATTAAGAGGAGCAAATATGCTTCCACATGATAAAGTTAGAGCAGGTCAGATAATGCGAGAAGCGTTACATACATTTGTATATCAATTTGCATACACAGGTCATGCTTTAAAAAGAGCAGGTAAATCTTTTTGGCAAGGTAGACCCATTTTAGATTCTGCACAAATGAAATACGACAGCAACATTAGACAAGGACAACTTCAAAGATGGATTAATGAATTTGGTAAAACTTACACTGATAGATTAGGCATGGCAGGTAAAGTTATTCAAAAAGGACAACAAGTTGTTGGAGGTGCTGTAAGTTTACCTATGAGAGTTTTAGCGGCAGGAGATGAATTTCTTAAATCTATGGCTTTTAAAGCAAGAATGGCGGCGACAATTAATAGTAAAATTATAGATGAAACTCCTGACTTTTCTATACTTAAAGGTGATGGGTTTAGAAAAAAATACAAAGAAAGAGCATTAGAATTACAAAAAGAATTTATAGATAACAAAACAGGTAGAGCTATAGAAATAGGAAACACTGTAGAAGATAGATTAAATGCACCTTTGCATTATTCAAGAGAATTAGCTTATGTTCAACCTGCTTCGCAAGTTAACCCTTTAACAGGAAATTCTGAAGGTGGACTTACAGGTTGGATATTATCACAAACAGCAGGTAAAGCTAAATGGACGAGAGTATTTGGTCTCCACTTTATAAACACACCATCAAACTTATTAAGATGGAATTTTCAACATTTACCTTTTCTAGGTAGATACCAATTTCAAATGAGACACTTACTTGCTGAAGCTGATTTACCAGATTTAGATGCAGGTGCTAGTACATTTAAAAAAATAACACATGGTTTAAGTAAAGGTAAACTTGGAAGAATGACTGCACCTATTAGAGGTGTGTTTGGTAAATCAAGATACCTAAACCCAGAGGCGGCGGCAGAGGCTAATGCTAGAATACAAATGGGTTATTTATTGTGGACTGGAGCATTAGGACTAGTAATGGCAGGTAAAATTACAGGTGGTGGTGATAGAGATTGGAGAAAGAATAGAGAAAAAACTAACAATACAGGTTGGCAACCATACTCATGGAGAACAAGTGATGGAAGATATATTTCATTAAATAGATTAGACCCAATATTTACACCTATGTTTATTATGGCTGATGTCATGGACGTGTATAGTAACTGGGCTAGAGAAACAGATGACTTACCACCAAGTATTGATAAACAATTAACAGAAGTATCTATAGGTGCAATTACTATGTTAACTAGAAATATTACTTCTAAATTTTATACTAAAAACATTATTGAATTATTTAACTTTATGTCTTCAGATGACTTTATGAAATCAAGAAGTCCTGAACGTGCCGCCGCACAACAAGCTGCACAATTTATTTATAAAGGTATACCTATGTCAGGTGGTTTAAGATATTTAAACAGAATAGGTGATGAGTGGGAAAGAGAATTATGGACATTAATGGATAGAATAGGAACTATGAACCCTACTAACACATCAGACGCTACTATGCCGAAACGTAATATGTTTGGACAAACGATTGATAGAAAAAGAGGTTGGTTGTTTGGTTTAGGTGGTGATACTGGTTTATTTTCTTCTCCTTTTGCTATGACTAATTTTAAAAATAATGCTACTGCAAAATTCTTACTAGATAAAGAGTTTAATTATCTGCCTCCTGCTAAAATAGATAGATATAGTGGCTTTAATTTAAAAAATTTACGAAACTCTAAAAATCAAACAGCATACGATAGATGGTTAGAATTAAAAACAGAAGTCTTTTTAGATAAAAATGGTAAAGCAATTACTAATAAAGATTATCAAGGTAAGAAATTTACTGTTCAAGAATACATTGAGTACGCTATCGCAACCCCTACAAGTAAGTTATACTTGCACCCTACAGGTGAGGTAATTGGTAAAGATTATCAAGTTCAATACATTATTGACGTTATACACCAAGTAGAAGGGGTAGCTTATAAGAGAATGATTAAAGAATACCCTGAAATTATGGAAAGATTTAAACTTCAAAATGAATATTTAAAAGAGGAATTTCAAAACCAAAAATCCATAATAAAAGCACTAATTAACTAAACTTACACTTTTAGTAAAACCCAATCAAATATTAAGGAAAATCATACATGGCAAATAGTTTTGTACGTTATACAGGCGATAACAGTACAACATCTTATTCTATACCTTTTAGTTATAGAGCCACAAGTGACCTTACAGTTACTCTATCAGGAGTAGCTACTACAGCTTTTAGCTTAAATAGTGCAGGAACTACCCTTACTTTTAACTCTGCACCTGCTCAAGATGCGGCTATTGAGATTAGAAGAAGAACGTCACAGACTACTAAATTAGTAGACTATGCTTCTGGGTCAGTCCTTACAGAGAGTGATTTAGATACAGATAGTGACCAAGCGTTCTTTATGTCACAAGAAGCTATTGATGATGCAGGTGATGTAATTAAATTATCAAATGTAAACTTTCAGTGGGACATACAAAATAAAAGACTTACAAATGTAGCAAACCCAGTAAATAATACTGATGGTGTTAACAAACAATTTATATCTACAAATTTACCAAATATTACAACAGTATCAGGCATTAGTTCTGACGTTACTACAGTTGCAGGTATTGCATCTAATGTAACAGCAGTAGCTAGTGATGCTACCGATATTGGTTTAGTAGCTACAAACATTGCTTCAGTAAATACAGTT
>Ga0181409_1001088_pt1 | contig 10503 bp, 4 predicted proteins | sample 32SPOviralmetaG_FD_130138 | JGI IMG/M metagenome (GOLD analysis project Ga0181409, IMG submission 130138) | Marine viral communities from the oligotrophic San Pedro Time Series (SPOT) site, San Pedro Channel, CA, USA - 32 SPOT_SRF_2012-05-30 | ecosystem: Environmental > Aquatic > Marine > Strait... | reverse complement strand
TGAAGTATATTGTTCTTGATAAAACTCTTGACTACGAGCTATGTTATCGTCCCACTTACCATTAACTGTAGATTTTTTATACCATGCAACAGCATCGTCTGCTTTAACTCCTAAGTCTCCAAGTTGTTTAGTAAGATATTTTTCTTTACTAGCACTTAGTCCACCCTTAGAAAGTTTTTCAGCATTTTGTTTTATTAATCTTTTACCTGTAGTAAATGATGCGAGTTGAACAGCTCTTGTCCATTGTGTAAGTAAATTAACTTTAAAAAATCCTTGTTGCATATTCTTAGCTAAACTACCATGTAGTCCCTCACCTGCAAGACCTTCAAGTCTTTCTTGTACTGCTTGTTCTAAAGCTAGTCCAGTTTGATACAACTCTCCCCACGCTTCATCGTCTATATCTTTTATTCCTTTAACTCTTTGACGCAAGACTCCACGTTGAAAACCTTTTATAGTTCTGTCAATAACACTAGCACCTTCTTTGGTTAAAGCACTTCCAATATCACTTATAACTTTAGGAGCATCAGATTTACCTGCTCTTGTTAAAAGTAAAAATGGTTCAGTAATACTAGACAAAGTAGCAAACGGAAGATGAGCCATTTGCTGTGTTAGTTTGCCCCAATCAGCAGCATTTCTTGCCCATCCTTTTGTTTTCCATATAGACTGTGAATCTGTTTCAATTCCAGTTACACGTTTGTGCATATTTCTAAGACCATTAAGAACCGTATCTACTTCGTTTTCACTCATTCCACTTGCTTTTAATTCATCTCTAATTCCACCTTTATTAACTAGAAATTTAGATTCAAATTCTAATATATTTTTACCAAAATAATTAGACCTTTCAATAGCCCTAGCAGAATTAGTAAAATAATCTTCTAATATTTGTTGTGTATCATCTTCTAATACATATGCAATTTTATTATCATCAAGATTAGTAAATCTTCTAGCTTGTAATCTTCCAGCAGAATCTCCAGCTTGTTTTCCTTTCATCATTATTTTAATTTCAAAAGGAGTCCATCTTTCCTCAAGCATGTCTCCTACAATACGAGAAGCTTTTAACTGCTTCGCATATTCTATATCACCCTTTGCAAGTTCTAAAAAATTAACACCGAACACATTTTCGTCTTTGCCAACTGCGTCTTCTAAAACACCTTTAACTTTTTCATTATCAGCATTTTTAATAATTACTTCATCTAATTCATTTATAGGGTCAGCGTGTCCTGAATCAATTAAATCTTTTTGAAATCTTTCTCTGTTTTCTTTTAAAGATTTATAATTAAATAATCTAGGAAAGTAACCACCTTTATTAATAGTATCAGGTCTAAATAATCCTGCACGATTTAAATCATTAAATGATTCATCTAGTATATTTCTAACACCTTCAGTACCATCAAAGTTTTTACCACCATAAGAAACTGCAACGTCTTCAGTTACTATAAATCCATTATGTTCTTTACCTATTAAATCTCTTATCCAAACTTTATTACCTGCTCTTTGAGCTTCTCGTTTAGTTCCAGTTACTCTTTTATCTCTTAATAAAGAATTTAATTGTTGTTGTTGGTCTTTAGCTAGTCTAGCTCTAAAGCCTACTCTGTCTAATACATTAAATGACTTAGCTAAACCATATAAATATTTACCTGTTCTTTCTCCAACAGCTAATCCATAAGACTTTTCTTTTACAAGCTCTGAACCTTCTCCAGTTAATGTAACATCATAGTCATATCTAAATTTTTTGAGTAATACTTGAAGTTGTGGTGATTTATCTACATAGCTTAAAAATGCTGTAGTCGGTTTACCTACAGTATTTGCTATAAACTTATGTAAAAATACTGTACCTTTGCTTTGAGCTTTTTCACCTTCAGCTTTTAATTTTTCTAAAGGTTCTACTAATACTTCTTCAGCTTCGGACTCTTCTAATATTTCTTTTCTTGTTTTAGCACGTGCAACATCTTCTATAATTTCTTCATTACTAAACTTAAATTCTAATTGTTGATAAGGCTCTGGCATTTCAGTAACAGGCACTGTGTCTACATCTGTGTTTACTTTCTTAGCTGTTTCTTCTGTAGCTTCTTTTACACCTTTACCATAAGTAGCGTATCTAATTCCACCACCTAATCCTGCAGTAAATCCTGCACCTAAAAGTGTAGATAATTGTAATTGAGTTAAGTCTATATCATCTTGTAAACCTAAATCCATATCTATATCTTGAACAAAATAATTATGTAGTCCTCCCCATGCAGCACCTTCAGCAGCTCCAAAAAGCACACTATCTTTAATTGCTTTTGTTTTTAATTGAGCTTTAGTATATTGCTTCATGCTTTCTTTAGCAGCAGTTCCTAAAACAGCCCTAGTTCCTAAAGAAGTACCACCACTAGGAATAGCAAATATAGCAGTAACAATATTAGCAGGGTCAGTTAAAATATCAACCCCGATATCTTTTATCATTCCAAATCTTTCTTTCCAATTACCTATGTCTGCATTATTAAATCTTTCACGTAAGTAAGCATAGTCTTGTTTTTGTTCTTCTGTCCACCTGCCTGTTTGAAAAGAACGAACAGCAGCAGCACTTAAACTATAGTCAGAGTCTCTAAGGTATTCAAAAATATTATCATTACTACCAACACCATCTAAAAATCTTGAAGCTCTTTGAGCAAACTCTGGGTCTTTTTTAAGTTCAGTTAATGTAATTTTTCCCGGAGTTGATTGATAAGGATTTACTTCACGTTCATTAGTTGGTTCAGTTACAAAGGTGTCATAGCCTTCAGGAGTTTCAGATGTAGAAGTATAAAAAGATTGTTGTTCTTCTTGTTCTTCTTCTTTAGCTTTTTCTTCTTGTAAGCTTTGAATGTATAAGTCTAGTTGATTACTCATAATTTATATTAAGATTTTTTCCTTCTCTTACAAATCTTCTAGAAGTTCCTTTTCCTGAACTTGTGTTATAATATTTTTTCCAATACCCACCTTGTTCGTTTATGTCCGTAGGAATAGGTTTTGGAACTGTATATAAATAAGCCCTAGCAAAAGCTGCAGCTACGATAGGTTGTTCTAAATCTTCATAAGACATTTTAGTTAAATCTAATCCACGTTCTTTTTTTAACCGTTCATTATATCTTCTAATATTAGCACCTACATCAGCATTAGGGTTAAGTCTTCTTATAATTTCATCATATGCACCTGTTTTTTCAATCTGCATAATGTTTGAAGAGGATACTTTAAAAGTATTTTTATCTGTACCAAAATCTGATTCTACTTTAGCTGTTCTAAACATAAAACCTGCTGCATTTTTATCTTCAAATGTAACAGCTTTTATAGCTTCTTCAATTACATCTTTACCTATTGCTCTAGGTTCATAAAGATTTATCTTTTTTTTTTCGTCAGCTTCTTCTAATATACCTATTTGATTATATTCTTTTTCTAATTCTTCTATTTCTGTTTCTAATGTACTTACTTTTTCAAGTTGTACTTCAAAACGTGTAGGAGATAAATTTTCTTTTAATAAAGGTAATCTATTATTTAAACTTTCAAGTTCTTTTTCTTTTCTTGAAATTTTATTTTTTAAATCTATACCACCTCTACCACTTTCTAATAATTCTAAATTTGAATTTTTAATTCTTTGAATTTTATTTTGCATTATTTTAATATCTCTAGGAGAAGCTTCTTCTTGTTTTGATTTACCTGTAAAATCTCTAGAAGAAATAACACTATTTTTAATATTAGTTTCTAAATTTTTAATATTTTGTAAATTCATTCTATATATTTCTTTTTGTTTAGGTGTTAAATATCTTTCTTGTATTTCTTGTTCTAAACTTACTGGAGTTTCAACGCCTTTCATTTCTTTAGCAGCTAAACTTTCTATATAAGCTTGAGAGTCCATTCCAAAATATTTATTAATTTCAATATCTAATGCACCTCCAAGTTTTATATTTCTTCCATTTTCTCCAAGAGACGAATCACTTAAAATATCTTTAACTGTAGATTCTAACATATCTTTTTTTATATTTTTTGAAGCGTTAATATAACTTTCGGGTAAATCTATACCACCTTTATTATTAACATTAATACTTTCCCCAATTAAATTACTTACATTATATTTATTATAAACTTCATTTAATGTTCCAAAAGAATTATAAGTTTCTTGTTTTCTTGGAATCCAACTTTCATCTCTAAAACCTGCATCTGTAACTATCATAGCAGCAAACATAGTTCTATTTGCTTCATCATCTAATATAGCTCTAAATTCATTAAAGCTTTTACCGTTTTCTTTTTTCCCTTCTGTTTCATTATACACTGCTGTTAAAAATTTTCTATCTTCTTTTAATCTTAAACTTAATGCAGCAGTGTCCATAACTAAATTTCTTCTATCTTCATCAGAAATATCTCTCATAAATTCATCCCAGTTTCCTTTACCAATAAAAGTATCTGTTTTTAATTCACTAGGGTATCTTCCTTCATCAAGCAAGTTTGTCATTTGAGGTAAATATATTTCACTTATATCTTTTCTATAGTTTTCAAATTTTTTACCTGCAGCTCTTTCTCTCCATCTTGTTGGAGATTTAGAAGCGTCTGCTAAAGCTTTACTAACTATGTTGTTAGTCATACCTTTTAAGTTCATAGCTTGATTTAAATCTCTTATAGTTGGTCCAGCTAATGCATTTTCTTTAACTTCAGAAAAAATATCAAATCCACCTTTTCTTTTATAGTCATCATTAAATAAACCTAATACTCTTTTAAAACCACCAATAAGATTTCCTTGAGATTTATATTGATTTAATACATTTTGATAATTTCTTTTTTGATACATAGTTAAAGTAGATGCATCTAATCCCATAGCTGTTTGAAATAAATCATTTTTATCCATGTCTATTGATTCATCGCCTAAAAGTTCTCTTAGTCCATCTTCATATGCTAAATAATTTGCTTTACCAGATTTTTTATCTACTTCTAAATATTTTTTAGCATATCCATTTGTTGCTAAATCTATAGCGTTTTCATATGTACTTGTACCATAAATACTATCATATTCATCAGAAGTCATTGCTTTAATTTTTTGGTCAACAAAAGGTCTTACTGCTTGACTAAATCCTAAATAATCTTCACTATCTTTAAAACCTTCATAACCATTTTTACCATCCCATTGATTACCAATAGTATTTAAAATAGTAGCATTAACATTTAATTGTTTAGCTTTATGGTCAGCATTCATTGTTTCAAATTTATGAAAATCATTTAATTCTGTCATGCGTTTTTTAAATTGACTTTTCATAACGCCTTGACCCATTAACAATAAGGCTAATGCTTGTTGTACTTTTTCATTTTTTTTAGCTCGTTTAGCAGCAGCCCTATCTGAGTCTGCTTTTTTTTGTAATAAAGATGAACCTAATTCATCAAGACTCATATCACCCATATTACCATACATATCTTCAGCCATCTTAAACTCCTGTTTTACCTAATAAACTTTCTTGATTTTGTAAGGAAGGTTTTTGTTTTTGTAAAATACTTTGTTTTATTTTTTCACTATCTAAAGTATCTAATTGTTTTTTAATATTACTACCAACTGAAATAGGATTAATTTTTTTAATTACTGCATCTTTAAATCCTTTACCTTCAGGAATAACATTTCTTGTTTCTGTTCTAGATGTTTGTAAATCTTGAAGAGCTTGGTCTTCATCATCTTCTATTATAACATCAGCATCGCCTCTTGTCAATACAGGCTCAATACCAGCTTTTTCTGCTATAGCCATTAACATATACATAGTAGGCTCTAAAAGATTTAACATTAAATCAGGATTCCATTTACCTTTTTGAAATCCTGCTGTTAATAATAAATTAGCTATGTCTGCAACTGGAGTTTTCTGAGACATTAAAGTTGCAACAGTTGTAAGGTTATCTTCTTTTAAAAGGTCAAAAAATATTTTTTCTGTAGCCATTTTAACAGAAGTCATCTCAGGAGCTTTTTCCCAAGGATAAGGATTTTCTGGGTCATTTGTTAATGATTGACCAGCTACTGGACCTTCAAATAAAAAAGGTGTTGCGTCTTGTGCTATTGCATTTGGATTATTCATATAGTCTGTCTCCTAACTGTGTTCTAAGAAATGCTTCGTAATCAAAACCATACCCACCTATATTTTCTGGATTTATATTTGATAAAGAAGCAGTTTGTCCTCCAAGTCCTCTATAAGTTAAATATTGAGACCCTACATCTTGTGATGGATTAAAATTAGAAAAGTCTACAAACATTGGCATTTCACCGACATGAGAATAATTTTGTTGTTCTACAGTATATAATTGATTAGCTGCTTCAGCTTTAAAATAATCAGATTTCTGAGCTTTATGATAAGCTACTTGAGATTCAAAAGCTTCTTCACTTGCATTCATTGCAGCACCTGCTGTTGTCAGTGGTTGAATTTTTTTGTAAGCTTTATACTCTGAGCTAGTTGTAATTTTTTCTTTTAAACTTAAATCTTTATTACTTAAATTATCTAAAAAAGCTTTACGTTCTTCTGGTCCTTGTGAAGCATCTACTAAAGCTTTATTATCAATAATTTTTTGAGCCGCTTTATCTTTAAATTTAAAACCATCTTCTGTTAATTTTCTACCTAAAACTTCTTCCCTAGTAGTTAAACCACTATCAATAGCTTCTAATACAGCTTCAGGGTCTAGTCCTAAATCTACTGCAGCTTTTTCAATTTGAATTGATGATTTGTCTATAAATCCACCAGTTACATCACTTACAAAGTTTCTAAAATTTGAACCTGCTTCTCCCTTACCAACTACACCACCCACTTTATTCATACTCCACTCAATAGCATCTGTAACTTTATTAAATACAGTTCCCATACCATTTTTTACAGCACCAAAAGCACCTTTCATTCCATCAACAATTTTAACTAAAAAATTACTATTAGGTAATCCAGAAAACCAATTTGACATGGCTCCTCCTATTCCGGAACCGAATATAAATGATAAAGCTATTGAACCTAAAGGTCCTAGCTTACCAAAAGCTTTAGCTACTTTACCTAAACCTTTTTTTAATTTACGCCCTACTTTTCTAAAAGCACCTGCTATTTGTTTAGCTTTTTTTCTTAACCATCCCATTAGTTTAACCACCCATTTATTAAAGTTGATATTGCTGTTAAATTACTGCTCCAATTACTATCTGATGCTGCTCCTGTATCATTTCCTAGGGCTGCTGTATATATTGAAGTCTTTCTAGTTTCTTCGTTATCCCATCTTCTAAAATTAAAATCAGCTTCGTCCCGAAGTTCTTGCCATAAAAAGTTCATGGCTGAAGCTGTAATTCCAAATGCGTTCTGTGCATTTTGTTGATTAATTGAATTTTGTGCTGCTGTATCTATAGTATTAGCTTGTCTTCTCCAAGCTACATTAGATTGTGCTATAGCTGTTTCATTTTTAGAATTAAATTCTTCTCTTTGAAAATCTAATTGTGCATTAAATTTACTTATATCTGTTTTTAATTGAGCTTCAAGTTTTTCAGCTTCACCTTCTCTACCAGCTCTTCTTGCTTCTGCTGCATTTAAAGCTTGAGTATTAAACTGTTCCATAGCATTTACTTGACTTGTATTAAATTGTTTATTAGTCTGTGATAAATTTGCCATAAACTGAGCTACTTGATTTTGACTTGTAGCATTAAATTGTTTTGCAACATTTTCAGCTGATTGGTCAGAAAGTAATCTTTGTTGTTCTTGTTGAGCTCTTAACATATTAGCTTGTTGTTCATTATTAAGATTAGCCATGTCCATCGTTAAAAAGTTTTTAGCATTTTCAACTTGTAATTTTTCTTGAGTTGATAAATTTGCTAAGTCTAATCCTGCCATAGCTGTAGCATTTTGTATAATACTTTGTTGTTCAGCAGACATATTTTGTATTTGAACAGTTTGTATAAATTTACTATTAGCTAATTCTCTTTGTTGTTCTGCACTAAAGTTTGCCATATCCATGTTAGCATTGATTTGTGCGTTATACATTGCAGATTGTTGGTCATTACTTAATTCTGCTAAACCTAGTTGCTGTGCTAACTGTGCATTAGTCTGAGCAGCAGCCATACGTTTGTTAAGATTTGCTAACTCTATTTGATTAGTAGCCGACATGCTTTCACTATCAGCTTGATTTTTAGAAGTTAAATTAGCTAATGCTACTTTTTCTTCAGCTCCTAATTGTGCAAGTTCTGCTCTTTGTCTTAATTCTGCATTTTGTGATAGCACACTTGCAGTAGTTGTAAGTTCTTGTAATCTAAATTTATTTTCTTCTGTAAAATTTGCACTATCTGCAGCAGCTCTTTCTTGTAAATTTGCAAGCTCCATTTGATTTTCAGCAGACATGTTAGCTAAATCCATTTGTTGTGCTAATGCTGCATTAGTCTTTTTAAAGTCTACAAGAACATTAAGATTTGCTAATCTCATTTGTTGTTCGTTAGACATACTAGCTCTATCAGTATTATTAAGCTCTGATAAATTACTAAGTTCTACTTTTAATCTAGTATCAAGATTGGCTTTTTCCATATCTTGTTCAAGCTCTGCTTGTCTAATATTTCTATTAACTTTAGCTTGATACTCTGTTAATCTTCCTTGTTGTTCAGCAGACATGTTCTGTCTTTCAGCTGCATTAAGCTGTTCAAGATTTGCAAGGTCCATCTTAGCTCCAACATCTAAATTAGCTAAAGCTGCTTGTTGTCTTTGTGAAGATTCTTGAGATGCTTTTTGTTGAGCATTTTGAATGTTAGTCATTCTAACTTGTTGCTCTTGTTGAGCAGAAGTCATTACTGCTTGTTGGTCAAACTCACCTTGTTTTAACACAACCTGTTGTGCCATTTGTGCAGTTTGTGAAGCAGCAGTTTGTTCGTTAGCAAGATTAGCCATTCTTTGTTGCATAACTTGACCAGCTTCTTGTAAGTTAGCTTGTTGTTCGTTACTTAAATTTTGTGAAGCTCTTTGTTGTAAAGCACTTGCGTTTGATTGTGCTATAGGTAAAGCACTTTGAATAATAGCATTAAATAATGCATCTCTACCTACAGTTGATGCAGATAATCCTCTTTGAGCCATCATTTGATTAACAGCTGCTACGGCTGGTCTAGCCCATACTGGTGTTTTATTTTCTTCTATACCAGCAAGAAGATTTTCCATTTGTGAAGATACTAAAGCTTCTTGTGGAAGTGCTGCTACTGCTGCTTGAACCTCAACAGGCTGTGTATCCATTTGAGCTTCTACTTCTGCAGGGTCTTCTATAATTGCTGCAGTTACTTCTTTAGGCATATTACCAACAACAAGTAACATATCTGCTGCAGCTTCTTTACGAGCTTCTTTAGTTACTGCTTGTCTTGAAGCAGCTTCAAATGTAGGTATACCACCTATTTCAGCAGCATTACCTTTAGCAACTCCATCAGAAGTAATACCAGCTCTCATTGCTGCATCTTTACTAGGAGCTGTACCAAGTTCTTGTGCTATTTTTGTATTAGCTTCTGCAACTTGTGCAGTTCTTGTTTTAGCTAATTCATAGTTAGGAAGGCTGTCTAAATTAACTCCCTCGCCTGTAACTTTTCCAAGTATGTTTGCTTTTTCATCTGCTTCTATTTGTTGAGCTGTTCTAGTTTCAGCTTCTGCTTTTTGGACATCTTCTACTTCAACAGCTGTTTTAGGTTCTAAATAAGGTACAGATGAAATAGGTCTTAACTGTCCAACTACTTCTGGAGTTAAAGATTCTGTTATTCTTTGTTGAGCTATTTTAGCTGCTTCAGTCGGATTGCTTTTAGCAATTTCTTGAACCTGTGCAGTTATATCCATTCTAAGTTCAGGAGATATATTACGTATAGCTGTTTGAACATTTGCTGGTTGATTTTTTGTAATAGCATCAAAAGTATTCGCAGTTAATTGATTAGCAACAGTTCCTTCATCTACAGTTTCTACAGTTGATACAGCTTCTGGTGTTACAGCTTGAGCTTTTTCTACTTTAGCTTTAGTAGGCTCTGCCATTGTAGTAGTTTGTTGAGAAGGTATACGTATAGGATTACCAGCACTGTCAGTTTTTACTGTGCCGTAAGAAGTCATTTCAAAACCTACTTTTTCAGCAGCAGGTATTTTTGTTTTTTCAGGCATTTGCCCTTGTGCTCTTCTTGTAGTTTCTTCAGCAGTTTCAGCTATACGGTCTGTTCTTTCTTGTGAAGCTGAAGTAGTTCCTGTCATTTGACTTTTTGCTGGAGGAGTATCATCTGTTACGTTTCTATTATCATTATTTTCACCATCATTTTTATCATTATCATCGATTTTATAAACGGGGTCTCCCTGTGCGTAAGAAACTCTTCCACCTTTAGACATATCTAATCTATCGGCAGTAACGTATTTACCTTGATATTTTTTAATTCTTTTTTTCTTTTGATGATTTTTTTTCATAATCTTTATATACCTATTTTACTTTACCTCAAAAAGCTTATCTACCTTTTCATGAAGTTTTTCTAACCTATCTATTAATAGATTAAAATTTTCTTTTAAT
>Ga0181409_1001087_pt1 | contig 10516 bp, 10 predicted proteins | sample 32SPOviralmetaG_FD_130138 | JGI IMG/M metagenome (GOLD analysis project Ga0181409, IMG submission 130138) | Marine viral communities from the oligotrophic San Pedro Time Series (SPOT) site, San Pedro Channel, CA, USA - 32 SPOT_SRF_2012-05-30 | ecosystem: Environmental > Aquatic > Marine > Strait... | reverse complement strand
TTCACCGTTTGCCGTTGGTATTGATGTCACTTGGTCATAAACTGCGAAATATATAAACTTAATTCCACCTGATATTCTATTACAATCAAGTCCTCTACCCTTTGTTAAAGCTGTACATGCCATTTTATTTTATTTTTTAAGGTTAAAGGAGCAGAGGTTTTTACACCCCTGCCTCTATAAATTAAGTTAATTACGACTGTCTTACAATATCAGCACCAACTCCAGTCTGAACTGCTCCTGAGTAACGAGTTACACAACGTAAATTGTCGCTCCCATCTAGAGAAGCCATATCCATAATCGTGATTCTAGGACCTGTTCCATCTACTCCAAAATCAGAAACTAAGTCAGTTCCCCAGAATAAGTTTGATTTTTGAGCTGCTACCATTTGATTATCATTCATTCCAGGACATACTGCGATTTTATACCCTTCAAATACAGGAACGTAATCTCCATTCATGTTGTAAGCATTTACATATCCTAAAGTGGAAACTGCTGAAATATAAAGTGCATAAGTTTTTGAGTTCATATAAATGTGAGTGTCTTCTTTTCCTAATATTGCAGGAACATTAGCTGCCATACTAGCTGTTAAGCCCTGTAAGTTAGCTATAATATTAGTTGTTGTATAAGCACCTGAAGCAGCATCTTGAACAACTGTTGCATCAACTCCTGGTATTAATAAACCAACTGCTGCATCTAAGAATGATGTTGTCAATTCTCCGTTACCATTATTATCTTGCCATACACCTGTTTCAGTTGCATCAGCAATAATTCCACCCATATAAGAGATTACAAAATCCTCAAAAGATGCTGGTGGAGTCCCATAAGCGCCTGTCATTTCAAGCGATTCCCAAGAATCTACTAAGGTTTTTTTGCATAAATCTATGTTAATTTGTAACGGTTTTACCTCAAGAACCTTTTCCGTTAATGTAAGTGTTCCGTTTTCTGTAAAGTCACAAGTAGCGTTTCTAACGAAACCTGTGTTTGCTGCTGATTGTATATTAGATTTATAACGAACATTGTTTATTTGTGTTAAGAAATCTAATGATTTCGCTTCTTTTAAAGCGGCGTGGATATATCCTCCAGCTGCCTTCCCTGCGAAATTTGATGTTACTGCTAATGCCATAATTTTTTATGTTTTTAGTTGTTAATATTATTTATTTAAGTTATACAAGAACCTTTCTTGCCTAGATAGCTTGTTATATTGTTTTCTAGTTAGTTCAGGTTTTTCTGAGCTAAATTTATTTGTGTTAATAGGTGTGTCAGCAGGTGATTCTGCTAATTCAGTTTTTAATTTTTCATTCTCAGCTTTTAGTTCTTTTATTGCTTCAATCTCCTCTGCTGAAAATTCAACTACTTCAGTAGTCTTTATAGTTTTCGGTTTGTCAGATACTTCTGGAGTCTCCTCTGACATGTCCTCAGATTCAGTTTCTCCTTCACCTAGTCTTGCTTTAATATCAGCAATTGCATCCATTAAATTATCAACTTTGTCTTTCATCTCCTCGTAAGATTTTGCCCAGTCTGCTTTTTCAGCATCTGATTCAGGAAACGCAAATTCAACAGCTTCTGACATTTCGCTGTACTCCTCTTTGTCATCTTTTGCATCGATATCCTCCTCAGTGTCTACCTCCTCAGTTTCTGATTCCATAACTTCAGCAACAATACCTTCAGTTTCAACTCTGAAAGATACGCCATCAGCGGTACGGTAAGTACCAACTGGGAGCAGTATTGTCGTTCCATCCTCAGTAAGAACTGATATGTCAACCCCTGCTTCTAACTCCTCAGCAGTAGAAACGAAAATAGTTCCATCCTCGCTTTTTGACTGCCAAGCCAATGTGATTTCTTTTTCTTTGTTTAGCCCTAAAGCTATTAGTATTTGTTCTTTAATATCCATGATTTCTTTTTTAGGTTCATTATATAATAGAATTACTTTGATTCTGTTTGATTTTCACGTATTATCTCATTTAAAGCAGATAGTATCTCTTGATCTGTTGGTTGTCTTTCTGACATCTTTTCCATACGATCAGTAAAGTACCCTTCAATGCTTAGACCCTTCAAAGAACCGTCCTTAACTTTAGACCACAGATCATCGTTGTTTATTTTCATAGAAACCATCCACGTGCCTTTTGGTAAATCGTAGCCGTAAAGTCTTGACTTGTCCATTTTAGGATCATCTATTATCCAAGACTCAACTGTTAAAACACCAGATACTCTGTCTTGATGCTCATAAGTTGCTTTGTGATGATTGTTATGTTTTAAATATAAAATACTAGATTTACGTACTGTCTCAGGACTAAAGTAAACGTAGTATTCTGAATCTGTATTCGGATCGTATCTAAAAATATTCTTGTTAGGTATAAGAGCTGGGCTGACTAACATCCTCTTTTCATCATCCACTTTAGCAAAAGTTAAGTTATTCTTTTCTTTTCCAAAGTAAACGAAGTCTTGTTCTATGGCTGGTGCCGCAACTAAACTTATAGCATCAATTGCCAATTCTTGAGAATTTTCATCAATGACTAATTCTTTTATAGATGTGGTTTTTTCGTAATAGTCTTTATTAGCAGCTTCACATTCAGCAATAGAATCATATTCACAGCTTCCTGAGTTTCCCCACTTTACCTTTCCGTTTTCGCATTCTTTACATGGCATATTATTATATAGATTTAATTAATATTTATTTGATTTTATATTGTTGCCCTCCTTCTTATATTAGCTAACAAGTTTTGACTTTCCGACATTTCATCAGTTAAGACGTAAGCTCTTAGTGGCTCAGGAGCAACTCCGCTACCTAATTCAAAAGCACCACCCACCATTTGAGGTGCAGGAGTCATAGGTGCTGCACCTGCCGAACCACCACCACCTGTTCCAACATCTGTAGAATATATTTTTTGTAAGTTTGCAATACCTGCTGCTATAATTGCTGCACCACTAACAAAACCAGCAACACCACCTTGAGCAAAGGCTTTGTTCGCACCTGCATAAGTATCTATTAAAGCACCTGCTGCTGCCAACTCTTTATTGTCTCCTGCTAAAGCACTTAAAGATCCTGCTAACTGAGAAAAAGCTGCTAGTTGAGCATCAGCATTTTCTTGTGCTACTAATTGCTCCTCTTTATTTAAAGAAATAGCATTGATTTTTTGTTCTGATCTAAACCCTTCTATTTGTGCTAAAACTCCTGCTTGTTCTGCTTGTGCTTCTAAAAATACAATCCTATCCTCATCTGTCTTTGTTAAATCAAATTGTGCTTGAGCAGCTTTAACAATAGCATCAGCATTAGCTAACATTAAAGCTTCTTGTTCATCTAATACCCTACCAAGATCCTCATTGGCTTGAATTCTTTCAGCAAATGTTTTTGTTTCATCATCTCTTATCTGTCTTAGTAACTCCGCTTCTCTGTCTTTTTGTTCTAAAATTATCTTGTTTTGTGCTACTGCTATTTGAGCCTCTTTGTCTAATAAAACCATAGCATTTGCAGCTCCTACTATGCTACTGGTATAATCACTAACCTTACTAATCATTTCATCAAACTCTTTATTTATGTCTTTTCTAGCTTCTTTGGTAGCAATAGCAATTTGTGCTACTGCTGAGATAAATTTTCTTGGATTTGCTACATTGACTAAAGCATCAGACACTGCTTTCATTAGCTTTACAACTCCATCTAAATTGTCTACAAAATATAACTGTATTGCCTGTCCTAGTTTGTATAACTCTCCGATAGGATCAGTAAAAAGATTTTTCAAATACCCTACAATTACTTCAATATTATTATCTAAAAATCTAAATAAATCATTAAAGGCTATTGATGTAATCTTTAAAGTTACATTAAAAAAGTCTATAACCTTTTGATTCTGCCTGAATACATTCAAAAAAGCTGTCAATGTTCCTATTGCAAGTGCTATTCCTGCACCTTTAATGGCTGCACCTAGTCCTCTTACTGCTTTGCCTACAACGCCAAATTCCTGTCCTGTTTCTTTCGCTTCTTTTTGTAGCCTTGCTGTATTATCAGCAGCACCACCAATTTCTTTTGACACCTCTCCAATATTAGAATTTACCTGAAAATTTAACTCCTCTTTTGTTGCCATTTTTTTATACTTTTAATTCGTAAATATCTAGAGTTGCACTCCAGCTTATATTCATGTTTGCTGCTCCTGATACTTGTAGCACCATATCACTGCCACTAAACTGCATAGCTGCACCCCAACCTCCTGTTGTTCCAAATTTACCTATGTCATACGTTGATTGATCTACTGTTGTTGTATAGACTAATCCGTAGACTTTTACTGATATTCTGTCATTAACAGCACCACTGGCTGCACTACCACCTGTTCTTACCCCCATTACCACCGCTTCAAAAGACAAGAAAATACCGCTTGTTCTTGTTATTGCTGTCGTATTAGAATCCCCATTAACAAAAAGACTTGTCGCACTTGCATCTGTTGTTGTTCCTGTCAATGCTATTGTTGAGCTTTGAGCATTACCTGTTCCTGCACCACTAAAGCCACCACCACCCAAGACTATTTCTCCTTGCCTTTGTGCAAGTCCAAAGTTACCAAAGACAGATGCATTGTTTATACCATTAGCAATTTCATTGTTACTACCAATTACTACATTATTTCTTGACAATCCTTTTATAGTGTTATTCTCTCCCATAACATAAGAATTGTTCGTACCTGTTTCAGTTACATTATTAGATCCTTGAACATTATTATTAGTATTTGTAATACTTTCTCCTAATTTATTAACTGGTGTAAATGCTGTACAAGTTCCTGTTTCTTTGTTATATGTATAACCATAGGCTTCACACTGTTGCTGATTAGCATTTAAAACATTAGTACCATCTGTAAAAAAAACTTCGCCAGAAGGGAATGTCACATAAGGTTTAACTATATAACCCTGCAGATATGGAATTGTTGCTTTCATTATGGTATTAATATAAATTCAACTGTCGCTAAGTCGTTTGGTTTATACTCTATTTTATTCACTCTAAATTCTCTATTTTTAATAAACACAGTATCATAAAGATTAAATGTAGAAATATCTCCTGCTGTTAAATTAACCTTCAATGTCATTGTTCTGGTATTAGCATTGTATAGCTCTGCAAAGTAAGGCATCCAATATAAGTTAAATAAGTTAGTATTAACTGGGCTTCCTATTGGTTGTATTAGTTGACATTCTCCAAAATGAAAGTCTAAAGTGCCTTGTGCAGTTGGTATTGTAGACAAATGACTAAACTGCAAGAAGTCTGGCTGGTTTTCACTTGACAAACCGTTTTGTGATGGTATGTAGTAGGTAGTTCCAGAACTTTTTACGCCATTGTCATACATTATTCTAGGACTATTCTCAAAGCCGCTAGAAGTACCATCATCTGCATTATAAGAATATATCATTGGAACTATGAAATTAGGAAACTGTGTGTCTAAAGGGCGTGGAACAGTGGCTGCAAATGGATCAGCTATTATCTCCTCAATTCCTTCTAAAATAGTAAACCCTGATGCATCAAATAATTTACTGCCATACAAATGACCACCTACTGCATTCTTGTACGTTGTAAAAGCATAGTCATCATCATCCTCTACAAACTTCAAAATAGTCTTTTTGTTTAAATCAGTGAGAGGTTTTAATTGCATTTCACTTACATCTATCTTGTCTGTCCAGTCATGAGATATACTTCTATCAGATAGTGATGTTCCTTTAGTAGTTTTTATAAACACATCTGCATAAGGCTCAATCAGTATATTGTTTGGATCAGACTTATCAGGAATAGACACTAAGTTGAACATAGTCATTATGCCTTTTAAAAATTCCCATTGTCCTAGATCCCCTCTTAGAGTTTGTAAAAGTATATTAGAAGTCAAATTCAGCATCCCTGTTTGCCATCTGACATAAGCACCAGATCCAGCAAATAATGTTGTTTGATCTTGCCTTACTTTTGATGCTGTTCCTGCATTAGTTTTAAATTGTGCTTTCAAAGTATCTCCTGCATTAATCATTATCTGTGTAAATGCTCCTGAGTATGAAAACGTTCCCCCTGCTGGTATGGTTTGAACTCCCGAATAGTTTATTTCAACTGCATTGTACAACCATCTGCACTCTATCTCTCTTGCCACAGTGTCTGTGTTTTCTATAGTATAAGTATAGTCTATAATGTAAGTTTCATTGTCTACTGTTGATGTAAGGATATTAGTTGAATCATTGTAGTTTGGCGGAGTAAAAATAGAAAGAAAAGGAATACTAGCAGACAAGTCCATAACATCATAGCTAGATGTTGCATAATTTACTGCAGCACCACCATAACCAAAAAGATAATATGTAGAATAAGTAGAATCATTTTCATTTGTTGGCTTGTTATCAGATCCCCAGTTAAAATCCATATACAACTTTTTAAAATCTGCTTCATCAAAAAATTCAGAAGTAAAAGAAAAAGGTGTGTTTTGAAATATTCTGTCTATTAAATATCTAATATTTATAAAAGGTCTAAATGCCTGTTCTAGTGATGTTAATTCTGGATTTCCTATTGTTGCATTACTTCCTGTTGATCCATTAGCTAAAAGTATAGATCCCTCCCAATTTACAAATGGGTATTTAATTGTATTTGCTGCTCTAAAGCCTGATGTTCCTGACTGAGAGTAAGTCACTCCTGTGGTCCAACTTGTTTTGATATTTGTCTTATTATAAGCATGAGTTAATTCTGCAAAATTCAAATCACTAAACGTTTTATCCTCTAAATAATCTGCTAATGCTATGACTTCTGAATACAGATTAACATTGTAGCTTATTTCTCCTAATTTATCTTGCACATCTATTAGCCTTAAATATCCTTCAAATATTAAAAACCCATCTTGCTTTAATACACATTTTGTCTGCAAATATGGATTGAATATAATCCCATCATCATCCCTAGTTATTTCAAAAATATTGTTAAATATTTGATTATTTCTTTTTGTTGCAGGTAATGAGAACGCTTTAGAATAAGACTGCACCATTTCAGCTGCATTTTTAAAATCATCAATACTTAGTGTTAATGGTATGTCCTCATTTTCGTATAAGTCGCAAATAACTTGCCCATTATCTAAGAAAGTTATATTACCTGAAGGAGATGATGATTGAGGTATTACAGAGACAGAGCTTATTTCAATATTTGTCGCTACACTATTTGCATAGCTTATAACTAAAGTGTTATCAGTTGCATTAGCTATGAAATTGTAACTAATATTAGATGATGAAGCTGCAAAAGGTTGATTTGCTAATTGTGTAGATCCATTAAAAATACCTATATAGACAAAACCAGATGATGTGGTAGAAAGAGTTAAGTTTACAGTATAGCTTTGTCCTACATTTAGATTTGATAGCCTTTGATATATTCCAGTTGCATTTGCAACAGCAATAGAATTAAATACTGCGTTTCCTGAACTTACAGTAGGTAATGCAGGGCTGCCACCTGTTGTGCTTCTGAATCTATACCATGTGTTAATTATAGAAGGAGATGCATTAGTCAAAACATCTGTGTATATGTTTGCAGCTGCACTATCTCTTGAGGATGCAGATCCTAATCCTGTAAAATTAATCCCATTTACTACAAATTCATTTGGATTTATAGATATCTGATTATACTGACCAGATGTATTTTGAGGGTATAGTATTAACTGTACTGACATTATATTGATTGCGTTCTTAGTGTTTTACTCTTTTCTATTTCAAATGTGTATTGCATTAGCTTATCATTTGCTATTGTCTTTCTGGTAAAGCTAGAGCTAGTAACCCTAACAGGTGTGACAAATTGATTTAACAGCTGTGTGCTTGTTGTAGTTTGAAAGCCATCTAACATATAAACTTCTGGACTGTTCATCAACTCCTCAAACATTACATTTTCATTTTCACTAACAAAGTCGGTATTTACTCTTATCATTTCAGTGGCATTTACTCTAAACGCTTTCTTGCCACCTTGAAAGCTATCCATTCTATATTTACTTTCATTCCATGTTCCCGAAAGCTGATTATATGTTGTTGAATTTGTTGTTAAACTTCTTACTGATTTTTTTATAAATGTATAATAATCCCAGGCACCCCATTGATTCAACCAGCAAAGTCTAATGCTTTCAAATCCTTTTAAATTAGGACAATTTACGTTTATTATATATCTCTGTCCAGTTGTTGTTGCATCATTATAAGCTCTAACACTATAATAAGCTAGATTTCCTGTTGCTAATTGTGTCTGAAAGACTGTACTCCAATTTCTAAAGTTAGCAGGAAAACAGCCAAAGAATAACAATTCTTGATCCGTATCTAAAGTATATATATCATAACCCCCTGTCGCTGCTTCTCTATCAACTTGAATTGTAGTGCCTATTTGAACATCAGAACTGTTATATAGTTTTATTTTAATATTATCAATATAGCCATTCTCAAAACCTGCAACCTTTGCTATTTGTGTAAGATATGCTAAAGTACCGTAATCATCTTGATTAGCATATTGAGTTTTAGGTGCATTAGTTAAAAATTCTCCTGTGCTTCCGTTAGTGTTTTCAAACCTTGAAATGTCATATCCGAAATTTGCAGCATCAATTCCTGTACCAATATTTAGATTATCATCATATTTTAAATACCCATTAAATACTTCAAACATTTGTGAATTTACTGCTGTTCCTGCTTGAGTCCTTACTATATTGTCATCTTGATTGCCAGATCCATCAGTAGCACCAAGATATTCAACTTTAAATTGAATTGCCATATATGCAACCGCTCTATCATTTAAAGAGTATTTGTCAATTAAATGAATGGGATGTCTTTGATCTGCACTTGTTGTAGCTGTTTTGAAAGAGCTACCATCAGCAGCCATATTATCTGATTTAACATAACTTTCTATAATGTTTCTCATATCAAAAATACCCACCCCTGCATTGTTAGGCGTTGTTTTAAAAGTGCCTATTATATCATTTGTAGAACTCAAATTAATTGCATTTGTAGTGCTGACATGAACTTGAGCGATAAATTTAACCTTAAATTCATTTGCTACTGCTGTCTGATTAGAAACTACAAAAACAATATCTTGTCCTGCTGGAAGGACTCTATATAAAGGTTGTTGCTCTATTACTGAATTTGCTGCCATTAGTTTACTGTTGTTTTGTTTAACGTATCTATTATATCCTCTTTAACATTTTTTAATAAGTCTTTCCCGAATTGTTTTAGCCCAAGACCTAAAGGCTTTTGAAAGAAACTTAACCCTTTTATTCCATCTCTTTTTATCTTTCTGCCAATTATAAAAGCTAATGATAAGTTAGTTATAAATCTCCCTGACTTTTTATCCCTTCCTTTTATACCTTTTTTGCTTATCCACTTTGCTAAAATGTTTGGGGGTGGTTGTTTAGTAGTGTATTTATAAGGACTTGTCATCACTTTATTCTTATAATCTTTAAATACTTGTCTTTGTTGATTTCCAGAAACCCCTTTGTCTACAAAAGTTCCATAGCTACTCATATAGAAATTTACTGTGAATCCATCAGCATCAGTAACTACTTCAAAGCGTAAAGACTTTTCCAAATCAGTACCGCCACCTTTTGCTTTTTGAATATTGCCTTTAGCTCTGTTTACTACTTGCTTTCCAAAGCTTTCTAAATATCTTTCTATATTGTCAGTTTTCATTAGATAGATGCAACAAATATCTCAACGTCTGTATCAGTACTTGCTGTTGGTCGCACTTCTAATTTTGCAAGGTCAGCTAAAGAGCCATAGCTAGGAACTGCATCTGCTTCTGCCACCATAACATCATCAGCCCTTGCTATGATATGAGAATTTCCTGCTGGTATTAATATTGTATAATTTGAAGCTGCACCTGCTACGCCCAATTCACAATCTGCTGTTGTTGATAAATTAGTCACTCTGATATATCTTACATTCTCTTTGTCAATAGCACCTGCGCTGTCATAAACATTTGACGAAAATGTTGATATTGTTGTAGTTGCAGAATGAGGACAGGTTATTATCCTTTCAAATGTATCTGTGATACTTGTAATTGTTAAGTTATTGGTTGATCCTCTTAGTGCGCCATTTAAGGTTACACTTTCAGATATTGTTACTACTAAATCTGCCATATTTATTTATTTTTTAATTATCTATTTTTTTTAGTTTATTTATTGCCCACTCAATGCCCGAAGTGCCACCCCAAGCATCCCACATAATGCCACCACAGCCTTCTGAATATGGAACATCTTTGTTTTGTTGATGTCTTTTAAATGATGCCATCCTTGCTATTGTATCTCTGCTAATAGGTTTTCTGTCTGCTAACTGTGATGATCTTGTCCAGCCTACTCTTGTGCCGCAATCACTACCATTCTCCTCTTTCCATTTTCTAGCCCTCTTTGCATTGTTAGTTGCTGATTCTGGATAGTCAGTATAAGACTCAAACCTTATACTTATAGACTCTAACTTTTCTACTATATCATCATAACTCATAGCTTGATTGTTATTTTTGGTGGTATTATTTGAATTTCTATTTTCCATATCTTGAATTTAAACATTAGTA
>Ga0181409_1001085_pt1 | contig 10533 bp, 8 predicted proteins | sample 32SPOviralmetaG_FD_130138 | JGI IMG/M metagenome (GOLD analysis project Ga0181409, IMG submission 130138) | Marine viral communities from the oligotrophic San Pedro Time Series (SPOT) site, San Pedro Channel, CA, USA - 32 SPOT_SRF_2012-05-30 | ecosystem: Environmental > Aquatic > Marine > Strait... | reverse complement strand
AATTAAAGAACCAACAAGAGGAACAAACAAGAACAATAAGCCAAATATTAGAAAAATTGGAGACATTGTCCAAATGATATAGAATATATTTTTTCAATATCATTTAAATTTTGAGTTCTCTAATGTTACTATAACGGTCATTGATGATATCTTCCAAGTCTTCAGCAGTAAGGATTTGTTTATCCTTCAAGATATCAGCACCTTCTAAGATGAGTTCTTTACAGTTTCGTACAATGAATTCAGCACATTCATAAGCTTGATTGATAAGGTCAATAACTTCGTCGTCAATTTTTTCTTTGTAAGCATCACTCATATGAGGATATATAATTTTCTTACCCATTCCGTAGTAAACAATCATTTTCTGAGCCAATTTCAAGGCTTCTTCAAAATCATTAATAGCACCAGTAGTAACGGAGACACCATATGCCATTTCTTCAGCAATACGACCAGCCAATAAAATCATCAAATGTTCAAAAAGAGCTTCACGAGTATTCAATCCGCTATGATAAGGTTCAAATAATGTATAACCTGGACTGGACGGAGCGGATAAGTTGATAACAACTTTTTTCATTTTAGCGTGGTGTTTAGCTAATAATCCAACAATAGCGTGACCTAATTCGTGAATAGCAATATGATCAATGATATTTTCACTGAATTGATGGGCACTAGGCTGATAACCGACTAGCATACGATTGAGAATAATGTCAATATCAGTAGAATTGAATTGTTCTTTATTATTGCGAATAGCTAATAACATAGCTTCATTGAGAAGGTTCTCAATTTGAGCACCAGATAAACCATTAGAATTATCCACCATACTTTCCATATTAATAGTATTATCGTGAGGTTTACCATTAATGTGAATATTCAAAATAGCACGTCGGGTATCGGTATCAGGATTACTGATATAAACACGTTTATCAACGCGTCCAGGACGCATAAGAGCAGGGTCAAGTAAATCCGCGCGGTTAGTAGCACCAATTAAGAAGACACCAGTGGCATTTTTGAAACCATCTAAGTTGACGAGCAATTCGTTTAAAGTATTGTCGCGTTCACTGGAGGAGCTTTCGCCATCGCCAGAACGAGCACGTCCGAGAGCATCAATTTCGTCAATAAAAATGATACATGGGCGATTATCCATAGCAAACTCAAAGAGTTCACGAACACGAGAAGCACCAACTCCTACGTATTTTTCTTGGAATTCAGCTCCAGAAACAGATATAAAATTGGCTTTAGATTCACCGGCAAGGGCTTTTGCCATTAAAGTCTTGCCATTTCCGGGAGGACCTTCCAGGATCAATCCTTTTGGCACTCGCACGTTGAAACGAGCATATTTGGTATAGTTAGTCAAAATATCAATACATTGAGATAATTCGTTTTTAATATTGTCGTATCCACCGACGTCTTCAAAAGAATAAGGAACATCAGAGACCATTTCAAAATGTTTGGATTTCTTCTTCTGTTTACGAGGACTTAATCCACCGTGAATATCATCGTGTTCTTCATCGTCGTCCTGTGGAAACATATTACCTATATTGCCTCCTAAAATAATACGGATACCACGTGGGTCAGTAGTATTGGTCTGAATAAAAGGATTAGTTGGACGATTGTCACTATTACGAGAATATCCAGCTTGACGAAAATAAGTATCTCCCTCGATCATAGCACTGTTTTGAGTAGTGATATTTCTGGAATTGAGACGTTTAAGATATTTTTCGTAATAATATCTGGAAAAAGGGTAATTTCTCTGACTGTCAAGGAGATTACTTGTACTAACACAAGACGTTCTGCCGAAACGACCATTGAAAAAACCGTGACAAACAAGAGGCAAATAGGCGATTGCTAAAATAAAATACATATATAGTTGGTATTGAAAAAATTATATATGTATGAACTAAATTGACATACTGACTTATGCTACAACATCATCAGACTTTTTCTTTAGCACACCAGTGTTAACAACTTTAGCTGTTGCAGGTGCATCGGTTTGTGAGTCAGAATCTTTCATTTCCTTAGAGTCAGTGCCAGTAGAAGACTCAGTCATAACAGTGGCGTCATCACCAGTAGAAGAATCAACCATAACAGGAGTATCAGTGCCAGTAGAAGACTCAGTCATAACAGTGGCGTCATCATCTGTTGGTGGAGGTGGTGGTAAATATGCTGGAACTTCGTCTAATTCAGGTTCCTTGGCAAGAGGTTTGGATTTCTTTTCTTGTTTTGCCTTAGCTTCCAAATATTTTTTGTAATCAGGAAGAGAGGATAAATCAGTGTATTTGGTTCCCATATTTTCGGTTACTTTTTTGAAAAGAATTTCAACATCAATTGATTTATCATATGTGATACTTTCAGAGTCAAGATCATCGTGGTTGTGATTCTCAAACTCTTCAATATATGACTCAGGATTTGGTAACTTTAAATTTTTGATAATATTTAGTAATTTGTTACCATAATTCTTTTGATATTTATCTTCGTTGAAAGTGTAAGTATTATCTTTTCTTTTAATCATATCACGTATTTTTGTATCAGATTCACTTTTATCTGTAAGAAAAGTTCCGGCTTTTCTTTGAAGTTCATCCCTTAACTGTTCTTTATTAATTCTATCATCAGTCATAGCAGATTTTAACCATAATTTTGGAACTAATTTTGAAGTAAATGTAATTTTGAGACGATTCTTTCCTAAACCAAGTTTTCTTCCAACATTGGAAGTTTTAACAAGATAAATGTGATTATCCTTATCGACAATGTAAGCGTTTTTGATTTTGTTCAAATTTTCGTTATAGTCACGAGTGCCCGGGATGAAGATATCGGCCATAAATTCATGAAAATTAAAAGGTGAGGAAGATGCTTGATTTTTTAATCCGTAGACAAGCGGTCCAGTTTTGGAATCTTTGAGAGCCTCGCGAATGCCTTTTGCGGCATCATTCATATAATCATCACTATTCATTAATTCATCCATCAAACGGATTTGCTCAACCTTACTACTAAATGCAAGTCCACCACGGTGTTTACGAGTGAATTTTTGTTTAACGGGTCTATTTTTCTTTTTAGTGGCTTTATGTTTGCGTTTTCGAGTAGTATTTTTCTTTCCACCAGCACTTTGTTCAACAGGTGGTAATTTGGCAGATTCACTTTGTTGAACTACCTTTTGTAGTTTACTATTATATGCATTATAATGACTAAGATATTTATCAACTTCTGTTTTGACATCAGAGTCTGCGTCCATCATTTGTTGTAATCCAGGTGATACTTGTGTTAGATTGGACGGAGTAATAGTTTTACCCTTATATTGTATTTTTTTCAATGCATTTTTAATACTAGTATTGGTATTTGAGAATTTAAACGGAGCTTCTTTTAAAGTAATATATACGGCATAGTTTTGATCAATCATAGCAGTTTGATTTGTTCCATCCTTCATTGGGTTTCCTTTTATATCTAACAATGGATTTCCTTCATCTTTTGAATTTTCATCGATTAATTGTAATTTATTAGTTCCTGGGTTAATAAAGTCTTTTGGATGTGCACTACTCCATTTCTTGTAACTGGTATAATCATAACCGTGTGCTTTGAAAAATTGTCCTTTTTCTAAATGTGATGGAACAAACATACGTATTTTAAGTTTAATAGTTTTTTCCTTTTTATCAAAGCCATCAAGTAATATTTGGTGTCTAAATAAATTCTTATTATTTTCATCAAGAGTGGAATTATCAAATAACCAGGTAGTAAGGGTAAATGCATCATCATTGATAGCATTTTCTTCTTTTTCAACTTCTATAAATTCAAGAAGGTCACTAATGATAATTGGATGAAAAAGTAATACATATGGTTTCTCTTTGTTGCCAAGTCCATTTTTTGACTCTGAATAAACTTTTTTCCCGTTATCAGTTCCTAACAGAGTAGATAACTGTCTTCTAAATTTCTCACGTACAATAATAATACTATTAATTGTATCAATGTCACCATCCATTGCACCTTTCAAGGCTTTTTGCATTTCATTATCAGCTAAATGCATATGATCTAACCAAAGTAGGTTACTTTCTGGATTTCCATTGTCGACGTAATTTTTATACATTTTGAAAGGACTGAAACGAAACTCTTTACCTTTGTCCATTTTTGAATAATCATTATAGTAATCTTTTCCGTAAAGATTTGGATTATTGATTTTTGAAACAATACTGGACAAAGCGTTACTAATTTTGGCTTCTCTTTTTCCTGGAGGTACCGTTCTATTTGTTCCGATTTTAGGTATATACACCAAGGATTGTTTTATCATTTCAGCTTCTTTTTGACCATTATTTTTCTGTGCTACTGCTGCATCTTGGTTTTTATTTTTAATATTTTGTAATCCTTGTTTTGCTTTACCTGTTGTTATACTATTATATTTTTCTGGGTTTTTTTTATAATCATCATAATGAATTGTCACACGTTCAGTCACACTGGATTTAGATTCACAAGGTAGGTCCACTCTCTTACTACCGATCATGAAATAGTATCCTTTTTCTTTGCTACCTTTAATAAGATCATACATGGGTGTCATTGTTTTGACCTTATTGTTTTGTATATAAACAAATAAATTGTTACTGAAGAAACTATGATTTTCATCATCTTGATTGTTATCTTTATTGATGAAATCGCCTAAGGAAGATTGCAAAGCTAATTCCATAGCTCTAATAACTGCAGCATATCCTAAACAATACCCATTTCCACCCAAATCCTTTTCAGATTGTGGGTAAAAATCAGATAACTCTACACCATGTTCATCCATCTTGTCTGGTTTCTGAATCTTGTCAAGGATTCTCTTTGAAGAGGTACCCATGGTCATAGGAAAATAAGGTGCAGATTCTTTAAGTTTTTTAAATCCATAATCGCTAGTACCATTCTGCTCTTGAGAATTTCTCTCTTGTTGTAATTGTTCTTCAATATTTTTCAAGTTTGTTTTGAATGAATCAATAATATTTTTTTCAAGATCTCCTGAACCTTTTGATGTATCCTTTGATTTTATCCATTGTTTGAGATAATACATGATAGTTTGGTTTAAATTGCTCTTCATTTTCAATATTTGGGTTATAGTTTTGTTACGTTCTAATAATTTTTTTATTTTGTCTAATTGACTAGTTAATTTGTTTTTGAAAGTGGCAGTATACATGACTTCTTGTATTAATTGTTTTATATGTTCGTCATTATTATAGTAGGTTTTAACAAAATCAAAATCTTTTTCCACTTGTGTTTTACCAAACCATCCTCCTAACCCGCCCTTCATTTCTAATGTATTTTGTTTCATAGTATTATTACTCATTTTTGCTATATATATATATTATAAAAAGAAATGAATGAAATAAAGTCAAATGAGAATACTCCCCTAAATAATTGGTGTAAGGACGACATAGTAACAATAATTTCGTGGGTGGCAATAGGACGCCGCAAAATCCGTGAAATGGAATTAATCGTGGAACACAATCGCCTATTTATGAGAACAGTGACATTTTATAATTTAATATTTTCAACAGCATCGGGTACAGTAGGTGTAGCAACAATAGAAAATGCAGCATTAGCTAAAGAAACCCGTTTTTGGTGTAATGTGGCAGTAGTTTTAGCATCTTATATGATAACTATGTTAACCGGTGCATTAAAAATCTGTCAAGTCCAGGAGAATTTAGAACTCGCAATTAAATATAAGCAAGATTGGATAGGTTTTGCGGCGGAAATAGCATCAGAAATACAGTTACCGGATGCATATCGCCGTGAATCGCAATTTATAATCAACAAAAATCGGGCAAAATATTTGGAATTGCTAAAATTAGATATAGAAGTACCTAAAAGTGTAGAAAGAACAATGCAGCTAATAATAACAAAGGAGCAAGAAAGTGTAAAAAAATACGGACATCGTGGAAAAGAAGACAGCAGTTCTCTGGTGGATATTTTAGCAAACATCATAGATTTTGAGCATATGAAGTTAATGGATTGCTCAAATGATGATGGTGATGATGAAACGAGTTCAAATAATATAGAGTATGAAAACGAGGCGGAATTGCGGTATAAAATAATGCGTTCTCAAGTAACTACACCGTCGTCCCGAAGAGAAGCCACAATATTACAAGAAGAGAATGACCGACTACGAGAACTTCAGATTAAAGAAATGCAAGAAGAAGTAAATAAGAAAGTTCAATATGAAGAAGATGATAATAATCGCAAGAGAAGAGAGGATTTTATTGAAAAAATTAGGGATAATATAGATGATGACATAGAGAACCCGAGAATAACCCATAAATAGATAAAAATAAATATATAATATATAATGAAAGCAGCAATGTTTGGTACAAAGAAGACTGAAGATGAGTGTGAGTGTGAAGAGTGTGATTGTGAAGAATGTACTCAATGTAAGAAACCTACATCTGGTGATAAATGGCGTTATAGTTTATATACCGTGATCGTCTTCTTCATCATAGTAAACCCAATGACTTACAAATTAGTCAATAAATTATTAGGAGGTATTTTGGGAGTAATAGCAGATACCAAAGGGTGTCCAACAATGTCAGGAATTGTAGTTCATGGACTAGTATTTTTGGTAGCAATTCGTTATTTAATGGACTTTGATATCTAAAATGCCATCTAAATAATAAATATAATTATAGATAAATTTATATTTATTAGCTATTATTATTTTCAACACTTTTTCGTTTTGTTTTTAGGTTTCCTTATCTTTTTTGATTTATTTCCCCCTTTCTGAGATTTATTAGTCATTTTTAGAAGAGTCTTTTTTATATCACCATGGAACCGCATATTAAATATAATCAACAATTTACTAATCAAATTCAAACCAATCACATTTTCTAAGAAATTCAAGAGTTGTTGGGTTTTCTTGTGTTCATTGTTTAAACCTTTTAAATTAGGGTTATTAAGTATTGAATTATCTATTTTATTTTTCCATAATTTTGCATCATAGCAAATAACAGATGAAATTTCCTCTGGTATATTATTACGCTGTCCTTTATCTACTAGTTTATGGTGATGATCACCAGAATAACTTTTAATGTAATTAATAATAATATCTCTAAGATGAAATAATAAATACCCCACAACATTGAAGTCGTTCAACCTTCCATCCGAGAACTTTCGGGTAACAATTTTCTTTAATTGTGCTTTATTTTTAATAGTGTCTTTTATACGCTCATTGTAGAATTCCATATTGATGGTATCAGGTTTTTTGTAAATATGTTTTAAATCACTAAAAACAAAGAGATTTTCAAATACCTTAAATTCAACTATATCGTTCAACAAGCTGGTTAGTGTTATGATATTTTTTGGGGATAAATTAAAAATTCGTTTGATTAAACAAAGCGTTTCAGTGTTACATTCAAGTTGGTTTAATATGTTTATGACGTTACTGATATTACTGGTACCAATTTTGGAAATGCTTCTAATTTTGTATAAATTATTCATAATAGCCACACTAATCCAAATAATCGTATAGGAAGTAGTGCAATCTTTTCTATTTTGGTCATCAAGTAGAACCTTTTCATCAATTTGTAATTCGTATATAATGGGTGTTTCATTGTTTTTAAGGTATGTAAAAAGTGCTTTACCATCCAGTAATTCTAAATGGTAATCTTCATTAATTTTAATGGACTTATATTCAAAATTATGTTTAGGGTCATTTTCATCGTATTTAACATTAACAATCGGTTTTGCAATCAGGTAATGTTTTTGCTTGTCAATATCAGATGACTCTTTCAAATTTAATATTGCTTTATAAGGAATTAATAATTCGAGTACCATATATATAGTATACAAGGATTAAATAATACTATTCTACTGTCAATATATTGTTATTAGAAATATCAACAACAAAATACTGGTCAATTGGCTCATTATTTTGCTGCTCCATATTATTCCGCTGTTTTTTAGAACATTTAGCTCTATGAATACGTAGACCCCGTTCGTTTTTACACTTTTGATGGCAGAATTCGCATATAAATTCGGTTTTTTGTTGATTACCTGCATCAATAGAACCGACATTATTATTAAGTTGACCTTGAATATGCAGAAAGTTTCGTAAAGTGAGGAATGAATCCATATTCTCAACCTGGTTAATAATTAAATCCATTTGAGATTTCATATTTTTAATAATATCCATTTTATTTTTATGAAAAAGGTTGTACTCTTTTGTAATGAGATCAAGTTGTTCAGTAGTAATATGAATATTAGATTGTAATTCCTTATCATCTTTGGCAGCGAATGCTTCGTAAAGGGGAGTAAGATTGTCAATAATATTGACAGCTGCGGTAACATATTCTCGTGAATAGTCAGCATAATGGATATAAATAGCAATATGATTATCAATACGTTCAATTTGAAAGTTCTCCTTACAAGTGATACCACTACTGTTAGATAAGAAAATACCGCTACATTTTTGCTCACGGATATCTCTAATGAATTTTTCAACCTCATCGCGTTTAACATTACGAGAGTATTCTTTGTTTTCAAACAATATAGTAGGTTTATTCTCACGGACAACGCGAAAATCACAAGAAGCAGTAAATTTACTGGTATTGATAATATCGGCACTAGGGAAACATCTATTGAGAACCCATTCAAGATTGTTCTCCGCATAGAGACCTTTTGTACTGGAATTAGTCTTTTTATTGAGGTATTCGTTAAGTGTATTGTATATAGGTTCTCTTTGAGCAAGTCTATCGGTTATATTTCTTTCAATATTATGTACATATTCTTTGTTTCTTTCATTAGATTGTATAGCTCCAGATGCCAAATTATTGAAATATTCGTTATTTTTAGAGATTTCGTGTTTAATATCATTCATCGTTTGAATTTGAACACCTGAGATACTATCCATAATAGGTTTAACAAGAGCAGTTTTGGTAGCATCATCAGTAATAGATGAGAGAATATTATCCATAATAGTAGAAGAAAGTAATGGAATATATTGAGTAATGGCGTTCAGGTTCTCTGTGGTACTGTTTTGAAGTATGTTTTGAATTTGAGAAATATGAATATGATCATTATTTTCATTGTTATTAGAAGGAAGAACTTGTTTTAAGAGATTGAGAACCAACTTATTAATATGGTGAATATCAAGGGAAGGATTTGATTGGTAGAATAGAAGTATTTCAGGGTCGTCTATAGTAATGGATTGCATATACAATACTATAAGAAGGTTATTATATGGATTTTAAGAGAGAGTATATTCCGGGGGCGAAGCTCCCGAAAGAGCAGCTATTCCATATGGTGGAAAATAATTGAAAAATCATTATCATATATGGTGTGATTATGTTGTAAAGAAAATGTGTAAGGTTTTTGAAAAGTTTTGGGTGGAATTTTATGTGAATAATAGAAACTGGTAATTATGTACATAGGGACAAAAACGGTGGTAATATTCATATATTTAGTAATGGTTCATATACTTTATATACATAAAATTCTTTAATAATTTCAGCCTCCGGTAAGCCGGGCATATCTTTGATATGCTGTCGGAAATTATTATAATATCCTAAGATTTCATGATTCCCCAAAAGTCGTCTCCGAAAACCCCCAAGTCACCGACAATTTTGTGAGCATATATGCTAAGGTTTTAGGGTTAGTAACTTACCAGGGAGTAAAAAATAGGAACTTTAATAAATATATATGTATATATTAGTAATGTCACCAAAACCAACTGACGAAAAGTTGTACGAAAAAATAAAATCGGGTGTATATAAAGACATACCAAAGCATAGTGCTTATAGAAGTGGTATCGTAGTGCAGAAATACAAGAAAGCTTATGCAGATAAATATGGAATATCAAGTTCTCCATATATAGGAAAAAAACCTCAATCAAAAGGAATAAGTAGATGGTTCAAAGAGAAATGGGAGAATCAAAGAGGTGAAGTAGGATATAAATATAAAAATGATATATATCGTCCAAGATATAGAATAACAAAGAAAACGCCAGTAACTCATTCAGAACTATCAAAAAAAGAAGTCGTAAGAGCAAGAAGTGAAAAGTATAGAAAAGGTCGTGTAAAGAGATTTAATAAAACGCGTAAACGGGGGCCGAAGGCCCCTATAGAGGGTGGTTTTCGGTAAGGTCATTATTAAAAAAGCAATGATGACCTTAGCATTTATGGTATGGGTGGTGTGTAGATGTCATAAACGGGGGACGAAGTCCCCATATGGGGAGTTTTCAGTAAGGTCAGCATTGAAAAAGCAATGATAACCTTAGCATTTATGGTATGGGTGGTGTGTAGATGTCATAAACGGGGGACGAAGTCCCCATATGGGGAGGTTCCAGTAAGGTCAGCATTGAAATGAAACGATGACCTTAGCATTTATGGTATGAACCTGACAATTTATACGAAATTTTTCTACAAAAGTTACTGTTCAAAACTTGTTGTAACCCTAACGATGACCACTACGTTTACCAAGCAAAATAGGGTTAGGGACTTCATCATTTTTGTTACTGAAGTGTCAGTCAGGTCATCGCAAAAAGTCACCGCAGTGACCTCAGCATTTTTGCTAACAAAAAATATTAACCCTAAATTT
>Ga0181409_1001083_pt1 | contig 10536 bp, 10 predicted proteins | sample 32SPOviralmetaG_FD_130138 | JGI IMG/M metagenome (GOLD analysis project Ga0181409, IMG submission 130138) | Marine viral communities from the oligotrophic San Pedro Time Series (SPOT) site, San Pedro Channel, CA, USA - 32 SPOT_SRF_2012-05-30 | ecosystem: Environmental > Aquatic > Marine > Strait... | reverse complement strand
GGATTAAATCAGATATATATCAACCTTCAGATAACACATTTGGATATTAAATGATAGAAGAAAATACATTTTTAAATGCTGATAATCTTTATGAAGAAGTAGAAGGTGAGTCTGGTAAAACATTAACCTTAGAAGAAGACCAACAAAGAAACCTTATAGGTATAATTAAAGATAGATATTCTGTAGCTGAAATGGCTAGAGATACTGATGAACGAAGATGGATAACAGCATACGAAAACTATAGAGGTTTATATGCTAAAGGTGTTAAGTTTAGAGAGTCTGAAAAATCTAGAGTATTTGTAAAGATTACTAAGACTAAAGTACTAGCTGCATTTGGACAACTTGTAGATGTTATATTTGGTACAGGTAAATTTCCGATAGGAATTTCGGAAACTAAAATGCCAGAAGGTGAAACTGATATAGCTCATCTTGATATTAATAATCCAACACCTAACATTGAATCATCTATACCGGATGATATAGGCAATAGAGAAGATGCTAATGTAAATCCTTACGATGTTGGTTACGAAGGAGATGGGAGAACTTTAAAACCCGGTGCAACTTTTTATAACGGAATATTTGAAGATAGTTTAGAAGACCAAGTAGAAGATGCTGGTATGCTAACAGATGGAGCAAGTCCTAATCCACAAGCTATAGAATTAAATCCTGCACAAAGAGCTGCAAGAAGAATGGAAAAACTTATCCATGACCAAATAGATGAATCTAATGGTTCTTCTGAAATAAGAAATGCTCTTTTAGAATCTGCTTTACTAGGTACAGGGATTGTAAAAGGACCATTTAATTTTAATAAAAAATTACATAAATGGGATATGGATGAAGAAGGAAATAGAACTTACAGTCCTTTAGAAGTTAGAGTTCCAAGAATAGAGTTTGTAAGTTGTTGGGATTTTTATCCTGACCCTTCAGCTACTAATATGGAAGAATGTGAATATGTAGTTCATAGACACAAAATGAATCGTAGTGAACTTAGACAACTACGAAATATGCCATACTTTAACGAAGATGCTATTCGTGATTGTATTCAAATGGGTCCAAACTATATTGAAAAAGATTACGAATCTCAATTAAGAGATGATAGAAGAGCTGATGAAGATGTTAATAATAACTTTGAAGTTCTTGAATACTGGGGCATTATGGATGCTGAGTATGCACGACAAGTAGGTATAGAACTTGATGAATCTATAGATGATTTAGATGAAGTACAAATTAATGCTTGGGTATGTGGTACTAAACTATTAAGAGCAGTAGTTAACCCATTTACTCCTTACAGATTACCATATCATGCTTTTCCATATGAAAGAAATCCATATAACTTTTATGGTATTGGGGTAGCAGAAAATATGGATGACAGTCAGCAAATTATGAATGGTCACGCAAGAATGGCTATTGATAATTTGGCAATGTCTGGTTCGTTAGTATTTGATGTAGATGAGTCTGCTTTAGTTGGTGGGCAATCAATGGAAATATATCCGGGTAAAATATTCAGAAGACAAGCTGGTATGCCCGGACAAGCTATACATGGTTTAAAATTTCCTAATACATCACAAGAAAATTTAATGATGTTTGACAAGTTTAGACAACTTGCAGATGAACAAACAGGAATACCTAGTTACTCACATGGGCAAACTGGTGTTCAAAGTATGACAAGGACTGCTTCTGGTATGTCAATGTTACTTGGAGCATCTAGTTTAAATATTAAAACTGTTGTCAAAAATCTTGATGACTTTTTATTAAGACCATTAGGCGAATCTTATTTTCAATGGAACATGCAGTTCTTAGAAGATGAGCTTGATGTTAAAGGTGATTTAGAAGTTAAGGCTACTGGAACAAATAGCTTGATGCAAAAAGAAGTTAGAAGTCAAAGATTGACTATGTTCTTACAAACTGCACAAAGTCCAGCTATTGCACCATTTGTTAAGATTTCTAAACTCGTAAGTGAACTTGCTTATAGCTTAGATTTAGACCCTGATGAAATACTCAATGACCCTGAAGAAGCAGCTATAATGGCACAGATAATAGGAATGCAGAATGCTGGACAAACAAATGGCGAAGAAGTTGAACCCAATAGTCAACAGCCCACAATGGGAGGACTTCAAGGAGTACCTCAACAACCTCAAGAACTTGGACCTACAGGCAATGGTGGTGGCAACATCGGAACAGGAAATGTTCCGGCTGCAGGGGAAAGTGAGTTCTCTGGTACGCCTAGAGCAGTTGCCGGAGCAGGTGAAGGAAGCAATTAACAGAAAAAAGGAGATATAAATGTTAGATATATTAGATACAATTTTAAAAATAGTAGGAGTAGTACCTTGGATAATTTCAATTTGTTCAATGATTGCTGCATTAACACCTACACCACACGATGATAATTTAGTAAGTAAAGCTTATAAAGTTATTGATTGGTTTGCTATTAACATAGGTAAAGCAAAGGATAAATAATGAAAAAGAAAGGAATGTTATCTGATGATAGACAAAAATATGGTTTAGGTTCAATAGTTAAAAGTATTATTAAACAACCTGAAAAAATTAAAAAGAAAAAAATGTCTAAAAGTAATCAAACTGCTTCTACAGAAGAACAAGCTGAAATGTTAAAGCAAATGTCTGAAGATGTAAATAAATTAAAACAAAGAGGTTTTTCAAATGATAGAATTGAAGAACTTATAGAAGAAGCTTACGAGTTAGGAGAGCCTAGTGATTTAATAATAGCTTTAAAAAAACCCATAGTTAGAGAACAAAAAGCTGAAGGTGGAGAAATAGATGACCAAATGATGATGGTTATGTCTGAAGAACCTATGGAATCTGACATTGATATGGAAGATAACTATACAAAATTTATAATGGAAGAAGCATTAACAGAAGATGAAGAAGATATGCTTGTTTCAAAACTAGAACAAGATAACGAGCTACAAATGTTATTTGATAAAGTAATAGATGTAGCACAAGAATTTGCTGGGTCTGGTCCTGTTGATGGACCGGGTTCAGGAGTCTCTGACAGTATACCTGCAAGGTTATCTGATGGAGAATTTGTCTTTACTGCAAAGGCTACAGAACAAATCGGAGAAGACAATTTAATGTCTATGATGAAAGAAGCTGAAGCTCAAGCAGATGAAAGACAACCAGCCCAAATGGGAGGTGTAATGGATAAAGATAATCCTAATCCTTTAGGAATGCAAGGTTCTATTCTTGATAATAGAGAAGATGACTATACTAATCCTATAGAACAACCACCTATTCGTGGAGCTGGATATAGAAGATAAAGCTACCCTACTAGCGTAGGCACTTTATCAAATTAAGAACCGAAAGGCTACCTTTACAATACAAGCCCTCTAGTCGACATAGAGCTACCTTGTAAACAAAGCCCCAATTAGGAGAAAAGAAAATGACTAATAAAGTCCAAAAAGAGGAAACGCCAAATCCTTATAATGAAAATAAACCTTGGCACAAAGGAGAAGATAAACCTTTTTTATCATCAGATACTATGTATTTTGAAGAACCTTCTGAAAAGAATAAGTTATTCAAATCAGATAACATAACTGAAGTGGAAGCTGAAGGAAGTGTTAATACTGAAGAACTGGAAACTAAAAAGAATACACCTTATAAGAAACCAGACTACAAAAAAAGATATGATGATTTAAAAAAACATTACGATAATAAACTTAACGAGTTTAAAACTAGAGAAGAAGAGTTAAAAAATCAAGTTCAACAACCTGAATATAAAGCTCCAAAATCTGAAGAAGAACTAGAAAAGTTTAAACAAGATTATCCTGATGTGTATGAAGTAGTAGAAACTGTTGCTCATCTACAAAGCGAATCTAAAGCAAAAGTTCTAGAAGAACGCCTTAGTAAACTCCAAGAAAGAGAACAACAATTAGTACGACAAAGTGCAGAAAAAAGGTTAGTAAAAAGACATCCTGATTTTGAAGATATTAGAAACAGCGATGACTTTCATACTTGGGCAAAAGAACAGCCTGAGTCTATTCAAAATTGGATATACTCAAATACTGACGATGCCGATTTAGCTTCTCGTGCTTTAGATTTATTTAAAAAAGATTTTGGTATAGAACCTATAAAGACTAAGTCAAATTCTAAACCGACCAGAAAATCTGCTGCAGATATAGTTTCAACTAAAACAACAACAGTTGAACCAAAGCAGGAGAAAGTATGGTCAGAAAGGGAGATTGCTGCATTGAGTATGGCAGAGTTTGATAAATACGAACAGGAAATATCAGATGCTATGCAAGAAGGCAGAATCACAAAATAAACTATAACTTAAAGGAGAAAGTATCATGGCTCAATTTTTTGAACCCTCAACAGATACCGATGCTAACTTTGCAAACTCCGTAAGTGGACAAACTAATAGTTTCTTTTTACCTTCGGTTTACTCTAAAAAGGTTTTAAACTTCTTTAGAAAAGCCTCGGTAATTGAAGCTATTACAAACACCGACTATGCCGGTGAAATATCCTCTTTCGGAGACTCTGTAAAGATTATCAAAGAACCAGTTATTTCTGTGTCAGATTACACAAGAAATAGCGACACAACTGAAACTAGACTGACAGACCAAGAAATTACTTTGGTTGTTGATAGTGCTAAAGCTTTCAAATTCATCGTAGATGATATTGAAACTAATATGTCACATGTCAACTTCAAAGAGGTTGCTTCCAGCTCTGCTGCATATGCATTGAAAGATTCATATGATGCTGCTGTATTAGCAACTATGTTCTCTGGTTGTTCAGCTTCATCACCTAATCACATTTTAGGTTCTGACAATGCTACTGATTTAGCAGCAGGAACTTTTGATGGAACAGGTAATTTAGATATTGGTTTTGATTCTAACGAACATGACCCATTAGACCTTATGGGTAGAATGGCAAGACTATTAGACGAACAAAATGTACCTGAAGAAGGTAGATGGTTCGTTGCAAGTCCTGACTTTTATGAAGTCTTAGGACAATCTAGTTCTAAATTATTATCTGTCGACTACAATGGTGGACAAGGTTCTATTAGAAATGGAATGGTTTCAAGTGGAAAACTTCGTGGATTTAGCATGTACAAGTCAAACAACATTGCTGCAACATCTAATGCTGCTGGTAAATGTATGGCTGGTCACATGTCTTCAACTGCAACTGCTAACACAATCCTTTCAACAGAAGTGTTGAGAGACCCAACATCGTTTGGTGACATTGTTAGAGGCTTACATGTCTATGGTGCGAAAGTACTTAGAGATGAAGCTTTAGTAAGTGCATTCTACGGAATTGACTAATACATAAATTTGGGGGAGTTTTAGGACTCCTCCTTTTTTTAACCCATAAATTTTAGAGGTAAATAATATGGCAATAGTAAATATAAGAGATACTGGTCGTAATTCAGCAAAAGTAGGCGATGTTCGTGAACTTGCTACTAAAGTTCAGAAACCTTCAGATACTGAAGCAATAACTGCAGCTAATACAATTACAGCAGCTGAATCAGGCACTCGTTATGTTTTAAACGTAGCAGCAGCTAAAATACAAACTCTTCCTACTCCAGCAGCAGGATTAGAGTATTGGTTTTATGTTGGAGCAACAGAACCTACAGGAACACACACAGTAGTTACAGCATCTAGTGCTAATATTATTGTAGGTAATGTATCTTCTCCAGAAGATGCAGCAGGTTCAGTAGCTACAGTTACAGACGCAGATACCATTTCATTTGTTGCTAATAAAGCTGTTCATGGAGATTTTGTTCATGTATGGTCTGACGGCACTAACTGGTATTTAGACGGACAGTGTAAAGTTCAAGACGGAATTACAACCACACAAGCTGGTTAATAATACAGTCTATGGTATTAACTGATACCAAAACGGAGGAGTTTAATTATTCCTCCCCTAATTTAAAAAGGAGATAAATATAATGTATGGTAAAATGAAAAAAGATGGTAATGCTTCAGCTAGAAGAGAGTCAATGATGTATGGTGGTATGCAAAAATCTTCAAGAAAAAAAGCTAATATGGGCAGAATGATGTACAACAAAGGTGGTCAACCTGAATATAAGTCTGGTGACATGCCAAAAGCTAAACCTTGTTAATATGAAAGGTGTAAAACATTATAAAAAAGATGGTACTGAGTTTAAAGGTAACACACATAAAATGCCTAACGGACATTTACATTCTAATAAAACTCATACTAAAACAAGCGTTAGACTTTATCATTTTAAAGATTTAAGCAAGACAGCAAAGAAAAAAGCTAAAGGTAAAAAATAATGGCTACAACATATTTAGATTTAACAAACGAAGTTCTTAGAGAATTAAATGAACTTCCTTTAACTTCTGCAAACTTTGCAGATGCAATAGGATTACAGAAATTTGTAAAAGATGCAATTAATAAATCTATATTTGATATAGCAAATGCAGAACCACAACTACCTTTCTTTAGTGCAGGTGTTAGTGGTAGTACAGACCCCTTCTATGGTAATGTAACAGTAGCAAGTGTAGCAGGACAAAGGTGGTATACTTTAAAAGCTGATAGCTCTAGTATAACTACGGACTATGCTTCAATAGATTGGGATGATTTTTATTTAACAACAATAAATGTAAGTGGTGAGTCAAGCCCTTATGTTTCTAAAGGTTTAAAATTTTTAACATTAGATGATTGGAAAAGATATTATAGAGATAGTGAAAATGCAGATGATGCTAATTCAACCCATGCTGAACCAATACATGTTATTAAGTCTCCAGATAGCAGGAAGTTTGGATTAAGTCCAATACCTGATAAGGTTTATAATGTGCATTTTTATGCATTTACAAAACCTACAGCTTTAGATGCTCATGGAGATACAATAGTTTTACCAGAACAATATAGTAATGTAATAACTGCAAGGACTAGATATTATATCTGGCAGTTTAAAGAAAGTCCACAACAAGCAGCTTTTGCTTTAGATGATTATAAAAAAGCAATGAGGAGTATGAAATCAAATCTTATGAATCCTACTCCAAAATATATGACAGATGATAGGACATACTTTTAATGGCAACAAGTCAACCATATACAGTAGCATGTGAAGGAGGATTAGTTACAGCATCTAATCAAATTGATTTATTGCGTAGACCCGGAGTAGCTACTGAATTAGAAAATTTTGAAGTTTCTATAGAAGGTGGTTATAGAAGAATTAATGGATTTACAAAATTTGGTGCAGGTAGTGCTGTACAACCAACAGGAGGTTCTACTGCAATACTAGGAGTATTTCCTTATGCAGATGGAGTAATTGTTACTGCTGGTACAAATATTTATTTTAGTAATACAGGAACAAGTTGGGTACAAATAAATAGAAGTTCTGTATCTGGTAGTGGGGATAATTATTCAACTTTTACAGGTAGAAGTGCACTAACAAGAACTTCACAAGGGCAATGTCAGTTTACATTATTTGATGGTGCTACTTATGATTATGGTCAAGTTATTATAGCTGATGGAGCTAATAAACCTTATGCATTTAGAATGGAAGGAACAGGTAGTATTAGTGATAGAACATTTTTTGCAGAAGAAATAACTGTATCAAGTACTAAAGGTGTTAAATATCTTACAGTCCATGATAAACATTTAATAGCTGCTGGAGTTGAAGATAACTTAAATACAATTTATTATAGTGGTACTTTAGACCCTACAGATTTTACAAGTACTGGTTCAGGTAATATTGTATTAGAAGACCAGATAGAAGGAATTAAAGGTTTTCGTAATGAACTATATATATTTTGTACAAATAGTATATTTAAGTTAATAAATATAAATGATGCAAGTAATATAGCTATAGTACCAGTTACTAAGAATGTCGGTTGTTTAAGTGGTTATAGTATTCAAGAGATAGGTGGTGACTTAATATTTTTAGCACCAGATGGAATAAGAACAGTTGCCGGTACTGCAAGAATCGGAGATGTTGAGTTAGGTACAGTTAGTAAAGCAATACAACCAGAATTAACTGTACTAGCACAGAGTATTAATAGTTATAGAATTACAAGTGTAGTGATTAGAGAAAAATCACAATATAGATTATTTTATACTAATCTTAGTGCAGCAGCATCAGGACAAGAAGGAATAATAGGAACTTTAAGACAAAATGGATTTGAATGGTCTCAAACAAAAGGACTAGAAGTAACAGAAATAGGTTCTGGATTTAATTCAAATGGTGTAGAAAAATACTATCATGGTAATAATACAGGTTATGTATATGTACATGATTCAGGAGATGACTTTGATGGTACTGCAATTTTAGCAAGATACTCTACACCTGATTATGATTATGGAGATTTAGGAACTTTAAAAACTTTACATTATGTTAGAATATCTGCAAGTGCTGAAGGTATTGTAGAGCCAGATGTACAAGTTAAGTTTGAGTATGGTAATACAAGTATACCTCAACCTACAGCTTTATTTGATTTAGGAACAATAAATCCACCTTCAAAATTTAATAGTGCTGTATTTGGCACAAATTCATTCGGAGGAGTTTCTTCTCCAATGATAAGAGTTCCATTACAAGGGAGTGGAACAAGTAACAATTTTACTGTGATTTCAAATGATACGAAATCACCATATAAAATCAATGGTTTATATGTAGATTATATACCTTCAGGTAGGAGATAAAATAATGGCAAGTTATATTAGGCAAAGTACATTTAGTGATGGAGATACCATTACTGCTGCACTATTTAATAATGAATTTAATCAATTAGTAAACGCATTTAATGTAAGTTCAGGACATACTCATGATGGTAGTACAACCGGTGATGGTGGTCCTATCTCAAACTTATTTAGCAATGCTTTAGTGTTTGGTACAAATGCTGAAAGTGATATTGCTATTACATTTAATGCTGCATCTAACGATGGTGTATTAACATGGAAAGAAGATGAAGATTACTTTGAGTTTTCTGATGACTTATTAATTGCAACAACAGAAAAAATACAATTTAGAGATACAGCTATATATATTAATTCTAGTGCTGATGGGCAGTTAGATTTAGTAGCTGATACAGAAATACAAATAGCAGCGACTACAATAGATATGAATGGTGCTGCAGATATTTCTGGTAACTTAGCAGTAGGTGGAAATCTTACAGTTACAGGTAATGCTACAATATCAGGTAATTTAACATTTGGTGATGCAGCTTCAGATACTGTAGCATTTAGTGCAGATGTTGCTTCTAACTTATTACCAAGTGCTGATAATACTTATGACTTAGGTGCTTCAGGTTCTGAATGGAAAGACTTATATGTTGATGGAGTTGCTTATGTAGATGCAATTAACTTTAACGGCACTGCAATTACATCAACTGCTGCTGAACTAAACATATTAGATGGAGTGACATCCACAGCAGCCGAGTTAAACATTTTAGATGGCGTAACAGCTACAACTGCAGAACTAAACATAATGGATGGTGTTACATCAACTGCAGCAGAATTAAATATTTTAGATGGTGTTACAAGTACAGCAGCAGAACTTAATATCCTTGATGGTGTTACAAGTACTGCAGCAGAGTTAAACATCTTAGATGGTGTTACAGCTAGTGCAACCGATATAAATCTTATAGATGGAATAACAAACGGAACAGTAATAGCAAGTAAAGCTATTATAACAGATTCAAACAAAGACATTACTGGTGGTAGAAATATAACTATTAGTGGTGAATTAGATGCAGCTACATTAGATATTAGTGGTGATGCAGATATTGATGGAACACTAGAAGCCGATGCAATTACTATTGGTGGTGTTACATTAGCAGAAACAATTAGTGATACTGTTGGTGCAATGGTATCTTCTAATACCGAGACAAACATTACAGTTACATACGAAGATAGTGATAATACATTAGACTTTGTTATTGGAACACTTAACCAAGATACTACAGGTACAGCAGATAACATTACAGTCTCTGCAAATAATAGTACAGATGAAACTGTATATCCTATTTTTGTTGACGGAGCTACAGGTTCTCAAGGAGCAGAAAGCGATACAGGGTTAACTTATAATCCTAGTTCAGGTAATTTAACAATAGGTGGTCAACTTGCTGCTGCAACTTTAGATATTTCTGGAGATGTAGATGTAGATGGTACATTAGAAGCTGATGCTATTACAGTAAATGGTACAACACTAGCAGAAACAATTAGTGATACTATAGGAGCTATGGTAACAAGTAATACTGAAAGTGGTATTACAGTAGCATATGATGATTCAGATAATACATTAGACTTTACAGTTGGTACACTTAATCAAGATACTACAGGCACAGCTTCTAAAGTTATAGTTTCAGACACTAGTGCAGATACTAATTTTCCTGTAGTCTTTCATGATGAAGGGACAGGAAATACTTTATTAGATGACACAGGAGCTTTACGATATAATCCAAGTTCAGGAACACTTCTTATTCCTGCTATAAGTTTATCTGGTAATGCCGATTTTAATGGTGATTTAGACGTAGACGGAACTACTAACCTAGACGTAGTAGATATAGATGGAGCTGTAGATATGGCTTCTACACTACAAGTAGATGGAGCTAT
>Ga0181409_1001071_pt1 | contig 10588 bp, 11 predicted proteins | sample 32SPOviralmetaG_FD_130138 | JGI IMG/M metagenome (GOLD analysis project Ga0181409, IMG submission 130138) | Marine viral communities from the oligotrophic San Pedro Time Series (SPOT) site, San Pedro Channel, CA, USA - 32 SPOT_SRF_2012-05-30 | ecosystem: Environmental > Aquatic > Marine > Strait... | reverse complement strand
TACAATGGGCCAAAAAGACTTATATTCCCAACAACTATTTAGGCTATCTACGTTTATCTTATAAAAAGACCATCAGTTCTTTTAATCGGGCGTTGCGAGATGCTTATAATTCTACCGTCCATGGCTATGATGATTACTGGGGAGAACGTCATTTTAAATCAATTATGAGGGCTTTCTCTAAGACCTTACAGTGGTATCGCAGCGAAAAGCCATTACTAAGATTTCGAGAACATTATGATCCCCAAGCCTTTAGCGAAGTTATGGTAGAATACCAACATTTAGCAGATGTTTTATCACTTTACAAAGAAGTTTGGTTTCGTGGCACACCGGGATATCCCACTGGTGATACTCCCATTCCAACACCAGAATCCATAAACGAGGCTTTGTTTGAATTGGGAATGGAAGACTCACTACCCCATTGGGATTATGAGATTTGCCCTACATGTAATAATAAAGGAGTCCTTAATAATCGTCGATGTTCTAAATGTAAAGGTTTTGGTTATCTCGCTGATCAGCGAATCTATCCCTTAAAATATGCTGGTAGTTTTTCCACAGGAGAAAAACGATCCATGAATCGAGAATCCGCATGGCCGATCAGAAGATTTAGTGTCAGGGACAACCTTGCATTACCAACATCTGAAAGGCTACGAGAATTAGCATCACGAGCGAAACTATAAATAGTCGTGAGGATTAGTTTCTATCATGATGAAATCGTCGATCTCTTATTTCGTTGGAGCAATCGGAGTCATGGCAGGTCTTGGATGGGCAGTTCGCTCGAATAAGATTTCTTTGGGACCGCTTAACAAAGTCTTTAATGCCGATGATATCACTGCTGCCCAATACGAAGAAATGCATATCGAAAGGTCGGGAGCAACTTTAGATTACGTTCCACAAGCCCTTTCTGAAGCCTTTATGGGTTACCAATACTTAGATCTGGAGCACACTTCTATGGTGGCTAACGATCTTCCTTTCGGACCGGGTGTTATTGATAACCAATATCTCTACGAAAATGCCTACGATTTGGGCTACAACGATGATGAACTAATTGCTGACATGAATCGTGAAACCCATCCGCTTCAAGAATATGCTCCTCAAGAGATGGCGGCAGAAGCCCCCGGCCAAGGAGCACTTTACGGTCGTCTCAAGGAAACCAACAACATTAACCCTGTTTCGATGCAACCCGGAATTGGTGGCTTTGGCTATGGACCTGCCGTTTCAGGATATGGAAAACTCCCTCCAGAAATTAACCGTGATTTCCCTTATTTAGTTTCTTATGTTAATGCTCCTTTCGTAGAAGTAACTTCGGAACAAGATGGCGATAACCGTTTTGGATCGCTTAGTCGTAACTCAATTGATTCCAATATCAATGGACGCTTTGGAGAATTAGCCTTAGATCCTACGATTAACTCTGGATATACCGATGGTCAATCTACTAAGTCGCTTGATGATTGGCGTCGATCCTATCAACTTCTTCGTATCTCTGATACCCAAGTTCGTGGAATCCCAATGTCTGGCGGAGAAGAATTGCTACTTCGTCGGGTGTGATTAAATGGATTATCGTCGTCAATTTAATAGGATCTTTGAGGACATCACAAGTCAATATTCTGATTTAATTGAACTTAATGGTGGCTGGGGAAGGGAAAGTGATCAAAAAGCGATATCGGACTCGCAATTAACTACCCTTCTAATTCTTGAACTTAATAATATCTTCCCCGAAATGCAACAAAAAGTTATTGAGACCTTCAAACAAGAAATTGAATCTGCTGAACTTGATGAACAAATTGAAAAGGAAATCCCACGTTCCACGAATGACTATGGCACCCTGCATCAGTTGAGTGACGGCAGAGGATTTTACGGTGAAGGAGAGATACCCAAGTTTGATGATATTTCAACTTTAAAAGATGCCCTTGGGTGTATAGTTATATTTTGCAGACATAGTGCAGCATTAGCATGGGCTACCAACCCCAGTGAGATAAGATTGAGGGATGACACGAAAGATGCGGACGATGTTCATCAGCACTTTTTAGAACTTCTTGTTGAAGCACAAATGAACGTCATAGATAATTTGACTTATTCTGGCTATGTATTCAGTCAGGATCAGATTTATTATGCCCAACAAATCCTTAACAGAATCTTTGAAACTACTGGAAGAACTAAACAAATCTATTCTTCCATAGAGGCCTTTGAAAAAGATTTATATCAAAATATCAATTCTTATGATGACCAGCCTGATTTTTACCACAACCCAGAAACTAATGCATTGAGTTTTAAGGCTGAAACCTTTAACGCTCCAACAGGTTATACTGAAAGAGGGCCTCGTCCTTTCTACGGCAACCCTCGTAAAATGGCATTAGATCGCTGGGGCAACCGTCGATTTATTCGTCGTCGTAAAGATGGCACCTATATGAAAAATGTAGATGTGGGTCGTAGCCTTGCTATGGATCGTCGTCGACAATCTCAAACATGGGCACCTGCAGGATATCGTGATCAAGGAGATGGATCGCCTTCACTTCTAATGAGGCTACTTGATATGTTTAAGGGAGTAGACGAAGAAGTTCTTATGGCTGAGTCTTATTTAATGTGTGCTGACTGTGATACCTATTCCTCAGAATGTGGTTGTCACAATTCTGAATCTGATGCTTATATCTATGCTTACAATGATGGACACTCGGATGGACGTTCTACAACTGTTAATTATCGACCTTCGGCTACGGATCGGGAACTTACGTCCTTTAAGAAAATCTTTAAACAATAGTCGATAAATATATATAGTCGGCCTGACTATTAACATGCATGGCAAGCAAGCATGAAATGGTTTACATCCTCTCGGAAGATTACTGGGGCTTTGATCCTGCAACTCGTGACGACGCACTTAATTTTTACACTAACGTTTGGACTCTTCCAAAATCACAGTATGATTCTATGACTGATGAAGATGATCGACGTAAACTTTATCGTTGTGCTCTTTTCTATGTTGTCGACAAAACTGACAACCACGGATTTACCCCTCTGGCGATCCAATCTCAAGGTAACACTGTAATGGTGGCGGCTACTGCTGCTGGCGGTGGAATCACCAAGCGTAAGTATGATAGTGGTGCTGAATCAGAATATGAAACTGGAAGTATCATTATGCGTCAAGCCGATAGTAAGGCTACTACTTTCGAGGAACTTCAAGATATGAAGACCTCAACCCCCGGCAAGTTTAAAATCGAAGATTTTATCTTTGACGATGAGACTGCTATCAAGTCTAAAGTAGAAGAACTTCAAGAAGAACTCGGTCAAATCAATGCGGCTGAATCCTATGCTTCAGAATCTGCTCCTGCGGATGTTGCCCTCGATGTTTCTCAACCTCTCGCTGCTAACCCGTCTACGGCTGCTATCGCTGGAGCCGATCTAATCACCGATGTCCAAGATACTTCTTTGAATCTTTTCGCTGAAGAAACTATGAACTTGCCTAACAGCAATCTTCCCGGACTTCCAGTCGTTCCTAACGACTTTGGCGAATCCTCTGCTCTCACTTCTGGAAACAGCGTTCCACAATGGTATGGTGCTGACGGAGAATTGAGTGCGGCTGATAAAATGGCACTTAAGCGTAAGCGTATCATGGAATCCAAGATGCGTGGCATCAACCGTCGTAATGCCCGTAAAGGCAAGATGGAAGAAATGTCTGCTGAAATGGTAAATGATATTCAATTCGAAGAAGTTGGTGGACAAGATGCTCTTGGTGTCGGACTACCAGTAATTGCTAATGACTTTGGCGAAGATTCTGCTGGTGGCAGTGGACACGGTGTTCCACAGCAATACGGTGCTGAAACTGAAATGTCACAACTCATGACTTCTAACGCTCTTGGTCAGGCTGGTGTCAACTATGATCATGAAATCCACTACCGTGCTGACGAATTGAGTGCAGAAGACTTCCCCGGACTTCATGCTGCTGAACAAACTATGTCTCTTTCACCGGCCCTACCCGGACTTCCAGTCGTTCCTAACGACTTTGGTGAATCCTCGGCACTAACTTCAGGAAACAGCGTTCCACAATGGTATGGCTCGGCTGAAGATAGTCGCAGTCCGAAAAACTATATTTATAATAGAGATAATCAATTAGAAGAAAAGATTAGTTTGTTCAAAGAAAAGATAGCAGTTTTGGAAGAAAAGAGGGTTCAAAATCGTGATCAAATGCAACATCTGGAAGAAAATCGAGGTCAATTCTCGATAGACCGAAGAAACTCTTTGGTTGAAGAAGAATATGAAATATTGGAAAGCATGGATAATCTGGAGCGAAAAATCCATCATTTAGAGCAAGAAAGAGATGGACTTAATAAAATCCATCTGGATGCAGAAGGTCGTAAATACGGAAAGCGACAACGCTTCGATCATATCAAGGGTAACTCTCGTTACTTGGCTCGTAATTCTAAAGGACAATGGATTAGCAACGTCGGAGTTAGCGGATCTATTAAGGCTGATCTCCGATCCAATGCTAAGAGCCAGCAACCAGTTGGTTTCCGTGGACTTGGCGATGCTGATGTTCGACAAGCCGAAGCCGCACCATCCGTAGTTGACGCTGCTGAACCTTTGGAATACATTCCTTATGAGTTTGCTGACGAAATGGATGTTGGTGAATACATCTCTTCTGATGATTTCATGGTGCTACTCGCAGAAACTGTTGATGGTATGGCTCTTCGCTATAAACCACCAATGTATCGTAGCCCACTTGCTATGGCTGGAGCAGGAGCGATCCTCGCAGTTGTTGGTATGAAGTTGCTTAAGAAGTAATTTTATTAACTCAAGTTATAAATAGGTGGTGTGTCGTATGATACACCATGGACATCAACGATAAGTTCCGAAAGCATTATGCTGAGCAAGGCGTTACTGAAACGGATTTAGCCGATTTTAATCTTGATGCTCTGGATTATATCCACTGGGGTAATAATTCCGTAGCCTTTCCTCCGTTTTTTGAAACTGAGGATGTTACTGAAGTCACAGGCTATGTTTACACTGGTTATCATGGAGCCGAAGGAATCCGTGTATCTCCATTAACACTTACTGTGGGATCTCCCGATCCAAGAAACTCTGCTTATACTATTTCTCGTTTACTAACTGCTACCGATCTTAATGGGGTCGAAACTACTCTTATTGGTTTAGATGCGGTTGATCAGGATGTTATCGAAGCCAAAGTATCTCCTTATGTTCATCTTTTCCAAAACTATGAACCTTTGAGCAATTTGTTGGCGGCCTCATTTGGCCCGTTGCCTGTTCACGTTATGGATTTCGAAGGTGCTCACCTTGATCCTGTTTGGACCATTCATCAGTAATCTATAAATAGTCGTGATGATAACTAAAGATTATGGAAGATCTATCACCAGAACTTTCTTCACTCAAAGAAGAGATTGAAGAATCTGCTAATGTGACAGAAGAAGTCAAAGATGCCGTTCCAACTACGGAGGCTGATTCCTCAACTTCGGCTGCTGATATGGCAGGTCACGCTGCAGGAGCCATGACCAAGGCTAAGCAAGCCATGGAAAAACTCGACGAAAGAGAAGATGGTATCACTGATGAAGTTGAAATCGGTCTCGATGAGATGCACCAAGCACCTACCGATCCAGTAACTCCACCAGAACCAGCAGGGGAAAGTATAGATTATAGTGCTGTCACCCCGCCTGAACCTGAAACTATGTCTGCTCCAATTTCGGCTTACTCGGCTGAAGAAGTCATGGCAGCCCAACAGAACTACGAATTATCTAATCGAGTCGCTCAAATGGTTCCTGCTGAATATGAAGAATGGATGTTTCCACCAATGGGCCATCCCGGATATCATTTGGGGCAACTTTGTTTGTCACGAGTAATTGCTAACCTTGCTTCTGCTGGTTATAATTCCGTTACTCTCGACGAAGATCCCGTAGTTTACCCCCGTAAAGTTCAGATCGCTGCCAGCACTTGGTCACAAACCCATTACACGGGTGATGATTTAGAAACTACTCGTCGTGAACTTACTATGGCACCTGCTTCAGAAGTTCAAGTTCTTATCCCTGCTACTTCTACTATGATTGATGATCTGGTATCTTCTCGATACCCGCCTATGGATGTCGAAGTTGAAACTGTAATGGTAGAAGATAAGACTACTTCACCATTAGTTAGCATGGGTGTTATTGCAGCCACAGGACTTACTGCTATGATACTCCCGATTTACTTGGTCCGTCGTTGGACAAAACTATAAATAGTAGAACCACTGAGGAATAACTATGAATCTTGACCTTGCGATCCAGAACACTTTGAAAAGGAGTCCTATGGATTCGGCTATGCACGGCGTTCTTTCGAACTTCGGTGGACAATACGAACTAAAAAGTTTCACTGAAAATGGTAGTCTTCAAGAAAGACTCTTTGGCGATTCCGTCGGAGTTACTTCACCCGTTGGAGAGGCCAACTTGGCCAAACCAGTGCTACGAGAACAACGAGAAGTAGTCACCCTTCAACCTGCTGTCGATCAAGAACTTAGTTATGGTGGTCGTGCTTTCAAGGTTTCTTTTGAGCCTGCTAATCAACGCTGGACCCTTATTGAATACATTCCTGAAACTGGGTTTAGTGGTTTCATCAACAAACTTATGGGTCGACCAAATGGTGGCCGAGAAGAAGTTATTGCTGTCAAGATGGGATCGGCGGCTACTCACCGTTTCCTAACTGAAGTTGAGACTTCCAGACTTCCAGAAGAACTCAAGCGTGAAATCGCTTCTATTGGTGTTATGTCTATGAAGCCTGTGGTATCGGCTGTCAGTCAGTCCCTTCGCACAGATTCTTTTGATGATGCTATCGACATGGCTGGAACAGCACCAGTTTCCGCTCAATCATTTAATCAAAGTAACGTTATGGAAATGGATCTGGCTGCAGAATACTCTGGAGTTAAGAAACTCAAGTCGAATCACTTTATGGGCGACACCGTTATTCCAACCCCAATGTCTCACATTCACGCAGGTGGATTTAGAAATGCAGAAGGATTCAACCAAAATGCGGTTGGGGCTTACGTTGCACCACCAACCAAGGTGGCTGGCGGATCTCGCAAGAACAGCAGGTCACTATGATAAACTATAAATAGTCGAAGGGAGAGTTATATATTATGGACTACGCACCAGTAACCTCAGATCTTGAATCATCTTTTGATGTCCTCACTGAAGAATCCACCTACGCAGGTGCTTTCGGATTAGTTGCAGGAGCATTTATTGGTGGTCTATTAACTTACCTACCATTCTACCGTCTTGGCCGTGCTGCTGATATTGGTAGCACTGTGGTTACTGCTCTGAGCGGTGGCTATCTTATTGTTAACTCCCGATCTCGCCCTGATTCCTATGGCAAGGCTATGAATTATGCAGGAACGGCTTTGATTCTTTCCTCAGTTGTTCAAGTTGCTGGCATGGTTTCACCTGCTGTCGGTGGAATGCTCGGACGCTACTCTGCAGAAGACCTTCCTCAATCTGGTAGTGGATCGGTAATCGGTCAAGAAACTGCTACTCATTCTTACTCTGATATCAAAAACGCTGAAGAGTGGGAGTTTGAACAATCTACTGTTCGAATGCAAGAGCGTGGCATGGATGGACTAACGCTTTCTTCAGTTGAAGAAATGGCTCCACTTGGACACGGTGTTGATCAGAACTTCGGATCTGAAGAAATCTATGCTACTCCAACTGGAGGAGTCGATCAAGACTTCGGCGGAGCCATGATTGAATCCACTACGGTGGCCAACCCAATGGAAATGGCAGTTAGTGATTACGTTACTGCTACCGATACTTTGGGCAAAGGGGCTATGGCTGGATTTACAGGAGTTAATCCTCTAACAATGACTACTTACTCTATGGACACCCCACCCGTTATGTCACGTTCTGATGAACCTACTATGAGTATGGGAACACCTGATCCATCAGTTCAAGAAGTTTCACCTTACTTCAAACCCCCGACTACTGCAGATTCTGGAGAAGCCTATATTCTCGGATCGCACACCGTAGTCAACGCTGGACAGCCCATGCAATTCTATGGCGCAGAAGGTCATTATTCCACCACTATTGGTAACCACGTCCGTGGTGCTGAAGGAAATGGTTCCATTTTCGGAATGTAAAACTATAAGTAGTGGAAAACCCAAACAAAGAATAACCAATAACTGGAGATGAAAAATATGCTAAACACAATTATGAATACGCTTGTAAACCCTTTGACGATCGGTGCCAGCCTGACAGTAGTCGGTGCTGCTGGACTTGTAGGTGGAATGTTCTCTGACGTTCTATCTTATCAAATCCCAATCGTTGGAATCAACCTTGGCACACTAATGTATGTCGTGCCTCTTTCGGTTGGTGTCGTGACCTTGGCTCGCCGCTACGCTGGCATGGACGTTCCGTTCCTCGGAATGATCGCTGACGAAGCAGCCGCTGAAACTGGATTTAACTGGGGAGAAAACTCCTCCGGTCCAGACAATGGTAACGGCGTTCCTATCTACTACGGATCGTGAGATTCACTAAGTAGTAATACCCATAGGTGATACCATGAACAAAGTTAGATCAACCCTTGTAAACGAATATACCGTCGGAGGTTCACTCCTTTTGGTCGGTTTTGGCTTCTTTAGCACTCGTTTTGCAGACGTTCTTTCTTATCGAGTCGCAACCGTCCCTTCAATGATTCCAGTTATTGGTGGTGCATCTGTCACCGTCGGTCGTGTTCTCGGAATAGTTCCTGCTACTCTCGGATTAGCCGTTCTCTTTAGAAAGGCTCGTGATGTTCCAGTGGTTTCTGAAGCCACTGAACTACCTCTGGTAAAAACTATTGTCAACTATGTTGAAGATTTAAGTGATGAAATGGGTGGCACAATTGAGGCTACTCCAGTTATGGTCATGGATCTATCTGCTCAAGAAATGGCTGCTGAAGAACTACTACTATGTTCCGAACATGATGATTACTTTTCAGCCTGTGGCTGTGGAAGCAAAGTTTCACCTGCCGAAGTTGAACCAAAAGCCGCTGAAGAATTAGCGGCTGAAGAAACTATGGCTGCTGAAATGGAAGTTCCTAAGAAAAAGACCACAGGAAGTCCAAAGCAACAAGCATGGCGATCCTGTGTCGCAGATGCTAAAGGCGATATGGCCAAGGCTAAGCAACTTTACTCCGCTATGGGATATTAAGGATTGATTTTAATGATCAACAATCCTATGGCTTATTATAAAGAAATGGGATTTACTTCTCTTGATTCTATCGTTTACTCTACTGCTCTGATCGGTTCGATCGGTGGCCTACTTGGAATTGTCCAAGGAGTTCGTTTTATGCAACTTAATCAAATTATTGCTTTCTCTGTTATGACGGCAGGATCGCTTTACGGTGCTAAAAAGGGTTTGGACATCGCTAACGAGTATTATCCCAAAGAAGAGTAATTATATATAGTTGTCTAACTATATTTATATTATGACAGGAATCATCAATTTTTTCCGTGAGGGTTGGTTTGCTCAAGTCGTCGGCAAACTCTTTTATTTTGGTGGTGAACCTTTAGACAATGGCGATGGTGATATTTCACCACACTACTTAAATTGTTCTAACCCTGATATTTCACCAGATAGTTGTGATGAGTGCGAAGAAACAGCGGCTTATTCTGATGGTAGTTTCGTAAAATACAAAGGAGATAATGTTTACAACATTTCTGAAGTTAAAAGCGCAATCTTAGAATACTATAATGAACTTGGACCTGATGGCTGGGATCAAGCCGAATATCGACCCTACCGTTGGACAACCGTTACTAACCAGCCATCACCTAATAAATATAAAACCGTTCACAACTTATTAGACAAAGATGATGATCTTTGGTATGCACTCATAGAATTAAAGCAACCCACCAAGGAAAGTTTCAACTATCTGGAAAAATTACAGGAGCATTTTCAAGATGATTGACCTTACAAATTACCAAAAACAGGCAAAAGTTTATATAGTCACAAATACAATATATAATTAGCCCTCAGGGGCAGGATTGAAAAAATATGTCAATGAGAAGCCAAGTATACGAATGGAGTAACCTTCAGGCCAACGCAAATCAGTTGCGCCGAACCACCCTTGACCTGCCAGTTGCAGTTGTCGCAAACCGTGAATATGATATTTTCACAGGTGGATTAGGAAACAACATCACCAAGCCCGCAGAAACGACCGCCACACAGTTTATCGTCATCGAAGACGTTGCTGCTTCCCCACTTCTAAGTGGCGCAGTTCAGATTCGAATCAACACGACAGACTACTTCCAGAACCCTGACGTTACTGATATGTCTGGTATTCCGGGATTGGCAAGTCCATACCCTCGTGGTGCACCTTCGTCCATCGACACTTCCCTCACCACCGCTGGTGCAGTTGGAGATCAGAACATCTTGAAGTCTTTCGACCTTTACCCTGACGTTTACGTCCTTCCGGGTCAGACTTTCCAGATCCTCTACTCGAACTCAGGAACCACTGCTGACTCAACTGAAGTCGTTTCATGCTTCTTGAAGTATACTCTTTACGACGGTCCAGACGCTCTTATCGCCAACAAACTTTTGGAACTTGGTGTCACAATCAACCCAAACAACGTTGACTGGTATAAGCG
>Ga0181409_1001070_pt1 | contig 10601 bp, 17 predicted proteins | sample 32SPOviralmetaG_FD_130138 | JGI IMG/M metagenome (GOLD analysis project Ga0181409, IMG submission 130138) | Marine viral communities from the oligotrophic San Pedro Time Series (SPOT) site, San Pedro Channel, CA, USA - 32 SPOT_SRF_2012-05-30 | ecosystem: Environmental > Aquatic > Marine > Strait... | reverse complement strand
TCTTTCTGGAAGAAGAACCATAAGGATGTCTCTTTGTGCTTACGATGTGTCTTATCTCGTCCGCATCCATGTTAGGATAAGCACTTTTTATTTCATTATTGTTGCCATTTTTACCGAAAGTCAAAAGAACCTTCCAAGATTTGTCGGGTGCTTCGATAGGTATTTTGCGATAAATGGGCTCACCCTTGCCCTTTGTGACATAAGGGCGATTCTTAGGCTCGATCCAGTTATTATCAATAGTGCCATCTGCTTTAATCCATTGAAAACAAAGTTTCAAATAATTGGATTCAAGATAATGCTTATAGGTGGCTCCCAAATCCCCCATGACTGTGGTAGCATCTCCGCTCTTTTTTGGAACTCCGATATTGGAAGGATTATACTGAACACAAGCAGACATACCTGTGTCATGCATGTTAGAGGGACGCAACTTCCAGAACCGATCATCACGATACAACTCCATGTCACTGCAAATAGTATCAAAACTACAAAAACCAGCGATCTGGTGATTGGAAGCAACCCAGTTAACACCTTGAGTGCCATCAAACGATGCCAGCGAGTGCTTCATTCCTACTCCGTGAGTAGAAAGTTGGTTCTTAGTTTTCTTGTGCTTGACGCCGATCCAACCGTCGAGTTCTTGATCGTTAGAAACGTCAACTCCCATACCATCATCGTGAAACATGATGTGTGAGATATTCTTATCAGAATCTATAAAATGCTGGACGATGAAAGTCAAAGTTTTATTATCCTCTCGATTGTTAAGAGCATTGTCAATTAACTCCTTCAAGGCTTTAAGATAATTCATATTAAGTGAGTGATCCCAATAATTCTCAGGTATTTTGGGAGTGTAAGTAAGAGAACTCAGTTTTGGTTCGACTTTGTCTTGCATTTCAAGAGACATATTTTCAATTGGATGCGATTACCCTTATAACCTTTATTCTTCACAGCAAGGTTCGGGACATTTGTTTTTTCGATCTTGAAACCATCCCGATAGAAAGGATTCATAAATTAAATTGCCGATGATAACGGCAAAAATACCGATAACAAACCAAAAGGCATAAGCATCCACACTGTTTTCAGGTAGCATGGTTATTCCTCTTCAAACAAATAATCCAAAGTAACCGATCCAGATTCGATACCCTCTACCATCCAGCGCATAGCCTGACGATCAGTTTCTTCACCTTCTAAATCATCTATCAATTCCATTAAAACCGTTTTGAGTCGATCATTACGGGGATTAAGTAAGTAATCTCGAACTTTGGCAACGAATATCTCTGGAATCTTCATGTCCGATAATAATCGGACCACCTATTTATACCTTAGGTATCAACGAGAAGATATGGGCAATAACATCAACAGTCCAGCCGTTTCCAAGGGCTCGATAACGATGACAGTCGGCCACAGCAGCAGTGTAATCATCAGGAAGGGTTTGCAGTCGCTCACATTCCACAGGAGTTAATTTCCGCAGTCCTTTCGGGGTGGTAATATAAGTGCCTTTCCAATTAGCAAATTGTCGAGCCGTCATACAAACTGCCGTGACAGGATCTACTTTAGTGAATCCCTTTTTAACATCCTCAGAATTATCAATTCGCTTTTGATGAGCGGGGGTGATCAGATATTTAGGATCGACTTGTGAATCAGATTGCAAAATCTCGGACAATTTAGTAATCTTGGGTTTTGGGCCTGATGTAAAGCCGGGGATATTGGTCCAATATAATCGTCGACGACTTTGAGGAGTGATGTCAGAAGAATTGATAAAAACAGGTTGGACTCCTAACTTCTGGGAAATAATATCTTGATAGGATTGCTTCATAACCACATTTTCTAAAAGAAAATACTTGGGCTTAAAATGGTTGATGATATCTACCATCGTAAAGAACAACTTCGATCGTGGATCGTTAAAGTTAAGTTGTTTGCCAGCAAAAGAAAAACCTTGGCAGGGTGAACCACCCATTACCAAATCAATATCTTCAATATCCCATGATTGCCAGTTAGTAACATCTCCTAAATGAACGGTGTTGGGATAGTTGACCGTCGTAACTTCTTGACATTTTTTATCAATTTCACTGGAATAATAGGTGTCAAAGGATATTCCTGCTCGATTAAGAGCCACTTGGCCACAACTGATACCGTCGAAAAGGGCAAGAATATTTTTCATTCTGGTTTCCTCCTGTGGGTGCTAAAAACATGTGGCAGTAAGCATCGAGCACAGGCTGGGCCCATCTCACTACTTCCACATTCATCACTATACATCTTCTTTTTGCAGGTGGCGCAGCGAACTATTTCAACCATCGATTTCATCTCCTTTTTCATCAGCCTCTGCTGATTCGGGGGTGGGTGCGGGAGGGGGTGTGGGTTTCTCTCGCTTGGGCTTAAGATCCAGTCGACCAATACAAGTGAACCTGATCATCTCTTCTTTCTTGGTGTCCCAGATCCAACGGAGTTGTTGAGTCTCGGATCGGGCCAGACAGAACTGAAGATGGTTCATATTAACCGATGAATAGACTTCGGCTTGACCGCCATCATAAAGAGTAGTGAGAGCGATCTTTTTCCATTTAGCATCCTCGGCTTGCCACATTTGCTGATTGTGACCCTTCATTAGTTTTGTTAAACGGTATTGCGATACCTTGTCACCCTTATCAAACATCATGGCTAAGTATTACTACTATGACCCTTATATAGTTATCTTAAGGATTTGGTAGTTTATGGTTTGGTGTGGTGTCTCAGTATCTTGCCATAGGTGGGACATGTGATTCAACTCACTACTCATTATATTATCTGGATTTGTGGTCGCGTTTCCTTCCATAGTTAGCGAGTTCATCATCAACGTAGTTGTCACCGCCGTGTGGGATTTAGAGGTGGGATCTCCGTCTGAATTGTTATTGATGAAATCCGACCAAACTCCTTCGCTACCACCAACATAATTTTTAATATTGGTTTTTTTTCTGGCTGCTGAAAGGCGTGGATGGTATCGAATCAATTTCTCAATAAGGTTCCAAGCATCGAGATCTCCAACGTTCATCCTACCAATGGTTGGTTCGGAGTTTAGCAAAAAAAGAGTTTTAGCAGGAGGTATTTGTTTTTGGAAAAAGGCATCTGCGATTACAGCGACAACATCATTATGCAAACGATATTTTGCCATAGAATGATATTATCATCCCGACTACTTATAATTAAGCGATCCTGCGGAAAGTAGCAGGTCCACGAGTAGTGGCCTTAGGCAACTGCACGAAATCAGGATCTTGTTTCATTAGGGCAGAAAGACTTCGCTTAGGTGGGATCTCTCGACGACCCTGATCAAAAAGTCTGTCGATCATAATTTGGGCAGTTACTATTTCTTCTACACCAACCAGATTCTTGGCGGCTTGGTATGAAGTCGGTTTGTTCTTTTTGCGGATGATTTTCTTAGCCATTGTTTCACTTCCTTGGGGCGACCAAAGCGGTCATGCTGATATTTTCCACAGTCCACTGAAACTCGATAGGAGTGTCATTCCCACCTCGTAACACAAGGTCTTCTTTGGGTGCTGCGGTGAGCACCGACTTTACCTCCTCGGTTGTAAACTGTGATTCTCCAATTGCGCCAGTAATAGTTTGATCGATAGGAACCCATGAAATGGCCTCATCGCCCGATCCAGTATTCCACTGAATGTCGCCTGACTTTTCCTTGATAATAAACGTCAGGTTCTTTCCTGAGGTTCTAATAAAATCGTTAGCGGCTTTGCCGGGGATAGTGGCGTCATAAGTGTGATTGATATGAGGCCAAGCATCGACTTGGTGCATTAAGTCAAGACGCAATAATTTAATATTTTGTTCGATGCCATTGGCTTGCAGGTAAAAGCGATCGTTTTCATAAGTAAAGACTAATTCATCTTTAGCAGTCAGAGTTTTGATGATTTGACCCATACGACTAAAGATAACACCAACCTTGATAGGATCGATTCCGACGAAAGAATAAGATAAGAAAGCATCAGCAGGGGCTAAGATACGAAGCATCTTGTATCTATTACCATCAACGAGCATGGTGCTAAGACCATCGGAATCCCAGACGAGGATGCCTTCCTCGTTTATGGCTTCCATCGCTCGCAAAATGTTCTTGGCAAGTGGGACTCTGATTTTTGCCTGAAGACGACTCATGAATAATACTGAGGGGAGCACCTACTTATAGATTTGTCAATCTTCTTCGTTTGGTGACTCGTATTCATCGAAAATATCTTGGGAGGCTGGATCAAGATCAATAAGAATAGATTGGCGATCGAAATCCTCACAAACAGGATACATGCTACAAGAACCTGCGAAACCATCCAAAACAATATCACCGACATTAGTAGTCGATAGCACGATGCGCTTCAATAACTTATAGGGGATTTGGTTATACCACCCTTGGTGCTCCGATGTGCCCCCGTGTTGATTGCCGACAACTTTGTTTATTTCCCACCAATTATAAGGGATAGCCCCTGTAAGTCCTTTCGCAATTTGTTTCTTTACTCGATGATGAGTTGGATCTCGATAGGGTTGTGGATCGCCACGAGGGTGAAACAATGGTTTCTCGCAATCTCGATGGGTGAGCCACATTACTGTGCGATGTGCCGTAGTGAACTTCTTTTTACCATGTCCTTTGTTAGTGGGGTAAACCCATGAGATCCATTGGTGGAGTCGGAATCCTTTGGCTTCAATAACTGGTAACAATCGGGCACAAGATTCAGGGTAATGAACTATGAAAGCCGAACCATTAGCGGCCAAAATAGGCTTTAGTTTTTCAAACGTATCGCCCATAAAATCAGCGTATTCTTCCCATGGCAAATTATCATCTACACGATCAGAATATTTAAAACCAATGTTGTAAGGAGGATCGAAAAATGCTGATTGAACAACTGTCGTTTCCTTCGCCAAATCATCGAGGGCTAAAAGGATGTCACTGTTGATAAATCTGTGGGGCATAAGTAATGTTGCCGACACCACCTACTTATAGATTCAGACGATTAGTGATTTAACAGGTTGGGTCTTAGCCCAATCAGACATGCGATAGGTGTTTGGCCATCCGCCTGATGCTGCGGGCCCGGGAGTCCTGATAACATAGCCCTTAGCAATATAGGCTCTCAGGATCTGGGCAACTTTGGTGGAATTGAAACGATAAACCAGATTTTCGCCCAACCTTTCATTGATGTCGAGTGCTGTGAGTTCACCATCGTAATGCTTTAGAACTTTCAGAGGGAAATAATGCCGAGCAGCCCTTTTCCTTATATGATAATTATTACAAGGTTGACAACAGAAGGCTCTGACGGAGTGATTGCCACGCCACCGCAATTCAAAGGTTTCGCCACACTTTTCGCAATTCTGTTCGATTGGTGGCCAATGCTCGAAATGCTTAGTATGTTTATTTTTACTGGGCTTGTATTTCTTAAGCCCTAACTTATCGAAAAGTTGACAATACATTGAACAGTAAGTGTGGTAATCCCAAAAACGGAACTTCTTCCAAATTGGTTCACGATCACATACCTTACACATTACTATCACTTTAAAATAATTTTTCCTGCTCTCCGACATCCTGTATGTCTTCAAGACCCTGTTCGGGTTCGATTAGGGGTTCAGTGGCCACGGCCCTAAAGATGATTTCACGATCTACTTCGGGATTCCAAACCTCGGTTAAGAAGTCATGGATCTTACGATAGGTTACTGATTTAGGTTTAACCTTGACTACTTCTTCAGAAGTCTCAGCAAAATTAACTACGAAATCACCCAGCGATCCATAATTCTGGTAAATCTCTTTCGCAAGTTTTTTACCAATACGGGGAATCTGTTCTAAAAGGGCGTGGTGCTTATTGCTGGTAGAGGTTACTACGGTGACGGGACGAACCAATTGATGAAGTTCTCCTTGTTCCATTCTAAGAGCATGGGATCGGGTGAAGCGAATAGTTTCATCCAAGTCGGCGGTATAAATAACAGGTAGGACTTCAGAAGACATACGATTCAAAAACTGTTGGAGTGATTGGATCTGATTTTTGTTGGCCGTGTAAATATCACGAGGGCTGCCTTCGATGATCAGATAGTTACGGCTGGGATTGGTAACTAAACGACTGATTTGCTCTTGCATTCGCTTGGAAGTCCAAGAGGTATAAGCATCAGACCATGTTTTACGTTCAAACAAAGAACAATCGGCGGGGTTGTCGTAGTCATAGATTTTGATGTCGCCTTCACTGAGATTTTCTATGTCAGCGTTGAGAAGCATTTGAAAGATTTGCTTAGTGTTTTCAGATTCTTTGGAATCTACACTGATGGCAATTGTTTTGGAGATACTTTCGTCCATGGTTACTATGACTGCTATCACCTATAAATACATATAGTTGGTAGGATAAAATAAAACTATGGTGCCCAAATTGATGCTGGATGGGATGCCATATGACCTCTCTGAAATTACTCCTAACACGCTGGATGGGAATACTTCTTGGAATGGTAATGACTCTGCAGAAATAATGTTATTCAAGTTAAAACAACTTGATGAGGCTATTGTTGGTCAAGTTCCTGACAATGGGTATTGGATATCATTTGTTGAAATAATGGATAGTAATGGTGATTGGTTTGTGCCCACAATTCAATATGCTTTTCATGTTTTTTTCAATGAGGCATACAATGATAAAATCTACAATATGTTAAAAATAAAAAATATTTATGTCAGGAATACGCAGGGTGATAATACTTGGAAATTAGTTAATCGAAATCATGGATTTGGTGGGCCCATACCTGATGATGATCAAGTGGCCCAAGGTGTTGGTAAGGGAAGATATGGTTCACAAACCTCAGAAAACAGTCATATTTGGACTACTGTTGATGCTATCGACCCTTCGAATTGGAACAGTAATGGGAGGCCGGGGGCAAGTTATGTGGTATCAGAATGGACAGATATATCATCGTTTGCTTTTAGAGAATTATTATCGAGAGATATCGATCCTGAAGAGGGTGAATTAAAAATGCTAATTCAAGTTGCTGCTAAAATGAATAAGTTTCAAGCCGCTATCAATAAGGAGGCGATATAATGTTTAAGCCACATATTTGGGAAATTATTCATAACCGTTTTAAAGATGGAAATGATCTGCGTTGGAATGAGGATATGACGTCTGGTGATTGGTGGATTCAAGGTGCTTTCGGAGATCCTTTTGCTAAGGATGAAAATATGATTAGTGAAGCACCTGTAAGAGCCTCATTTGCTGGGTTTTTGGCAAGATTACATCGAGCCTATAATGGTGATTTAAATTATTTTAATGATGATGATGAATGGTCATGGTATCAAGAGTGGGTGAGGCCGTTTCATGATCCCTTAAGTCAAGATTACATAAAGGGTGAGTTGAGTGGGATGTCACCTGTCTATACCCTAATTCCTGACGACTATTTTGGAAGCCTGAGATACTATCTGGAAAATGAAGCCCCGGGAGAGTGGTTCGATCCTCAGGACTCTGGCTGGTCATGGCAACCTGAGGTGACTCCTATCCATAGTTTTCACAGTGCTATCAATAAACAGGTGATATAATGGTAGTCAAATCGGCCACAAAAAAGAAGTTATTGGATCTGGGCTTTAGTGAAGAGATGGCCCACCTGTTGGCTGACGATCGTAAATGGGGTGATTTAATGAATCTGAGTCCCAATCAGATTTATGAGATTGTTATGAATAGCAGAAGCAGTTATCTGGTGGATGGAATGACTTATGAGCAGAAGGTTGAATTGTGGAGACAATTAGGTAGATTAGAAATAAAGGTAGGGAGAGATGGAGATGTCGATATAAATCAAGTTTACATTTCAGTTCCTTATCTAAGTGATGGGGAGGAATATTATGGAATATATAATTTTAGAACGGGGATTTTGACTCCCGAATATGAAGGTTTCCGAGGTTTGGGATCGTTATTTCGCACAAAAGATAGTATTTTTGATTGGCATTGGGTGGGTCCAAAAAGTAAAATCCCTGCGGATGTCGTAGGAAATGAAGGTTATCTAACAATACTCAACCAACTGCAAACAAAAACATTGGCTAAAATATTAAAAAAGTTAGAAAATGCCTATTTTACCCCCAGATTTTATCAGAGTATAAATAGATCCAATATCCTAAAATTATGGGAAACTCCAAAAGATGATTGGGATGATTTGGGATCGCTATTCGGTTGAAGTTACTGCGTAGCCACAGCCACAATACCAGACGCCATCACGAAGTTGCATTTGTTTTTCCTTTCGTGGAGTGGTGCAACAAGGACAAGTCAACTTTCCAGCCCCGTGTATTTATCTAAAGTGGCTTGTAATTCTTCATCAAAATCGGCTTCGACATCATCAACGGTGAGAACAATTGTTGGAGGATCTCGCCATCGAGCACCCATGTTTCGCATACTTTTAAGTAGATAATGGAGAAGTTTGTGTTGGTAAAGTCCACTTTCAGTCATATCAATAAACTCGTTAAGGCGATCCAGATCAATTCGAATCTCAGCAGGCATAATTGTAGTTATGACGCTTACCCTTATATATCTTTGTAAAGAGGGCTGGGTAATTGAATAATGGTTCGGTAATCGAAAATAGTTTCCTTTTCAGAATGCTTTTCAAAATAATTTTCATCTAAGGCCTCACAAGTCATTAGTTTATCAAACTTGGATTGATTCAAACGAACGGTTTTTCCATCTTTAAGTGACAAAATAGCAGCACCCCACTTTCGCTTAAGAGTCGCCTCAGTGATATCATTTTTTTCTTGATACATCTTGATTTTCTCACTTAAAACCATGGCTGAAGTTTCAGTGCAAGTATAATAAGTGAAAACAGAAACAGGAACATTTTCTAATTCTCCATAATTGATGATCAACTCCGTGGCCTTTCGAGGTCCAAGATTAGAAACGCCGGGGATATTGTCAGAAGAATCTCCTGCTAACGCTTTCCAGTCAGCATAGTGATCAAAAGAGAATCCATGGGCATCAATAGGATTAACCTCTTCAGTAAAATTGTGGAATCGTAGATTTTTATTGAGGGCTACTAATTGGTAGAGATCGGAATCCTGTGTAAAAATAATTATATTTTCTTCGGGATTGGCGGCAACAAACTCAGCAATCAAATCATCGGCCTCTTTGGTAGGATCGTAATGGCTAATCCAACCTGCTCTGAGTTTATCGGGATCCATCCCTACGGAACGAAGTTCTAATCGGGAATCTCTAATAGAATACTCAGCAGCATCATATTGTTCCACAGATGATGGAACTCGATTGGCCTTATATTGAGAATAGATTTTTCCTCGGGCATGTCGGCTTTCCGTGCCATCAAACATAACATTGATTTCTGCCGATCCATATCCGGCTTGCTTGATTCTCATTTGAAGATAATTTAACTCGCCATAAAAAGACTTACGGCACTTTTGATAAAATTGACCTTTGGTCATGCGTCCACGTTCTACTTTATTCATCCATCGGCGGAAACGACCTTTAGGAGCCCAATTGCGGGCTAAACGAGAAACAAAGAAACCACCATCTACTAAAACATACATAGTATCATCTCAAGGAGGGGTGGCAATCATACCACGACTAAACAAAATATCGTGGGCTTCAGATCGCAAATCTAAAGATATTTTTTTATTTTCATAGGCCCAGAAAAGATTAGTGGAAACTAAAACTTCTACTTGACAAGTGCTATAACGACAATTAAACTGTCCATGATAGCCGTCAGCATTTACCCAATCTTTGCTGATCTTCATCGACCAGCCACAATAAGGGCAATTAACTCCGACCATGCAGATGATTAAGTGACGCACCTACTTATAGTTAATGGACATAGGAGGAAGACTGACGCTGTCAGTAAATCCAAGATTCCACTTAACAAAGGCTCGATCATCGTGTTTAGAAAGATTGTGATTTCCAGTTGCAGGATCATAAATTATTTTATGAAAACCATTGTGTTGTGGAAGGAGGCTCTCTCCCATAACCGACTCTGTGCCAATCCAGATCTGAACTTTATTGGTGTGTCGGTGATTTCCTTGGATCGTTTTTCTCATGAGGTCCTGATCGTAGTTAATGGGAAAGGTATAATTGTCGACAATAATTCCTGACAAAATCTTTTTTATATTTGGTGTTCCATCACCCAGATAAACCCAACTTAAGTCTTTAGTTTCTTCCAAGATTTCTTGACGTCGACGATCGTTAGCATTGTTAAAAACAGATCTCCAAAACCTTAGCCACTTAATACGACTAAAATCACGAGCAGGCAACCACTTACTCAGATTCATCATCATCACCCGATCCAGATAACAATTTAAGATACTTGGAGATTAAAAGCCCACCCAATAGAACAGCCCCTCCATAAATGTAAAGTGGTCTGGCACCTGTGGCTTCAGTGATGTCAGTAATACCTTCATTAAGTGTGCTAACTGTGTTTTCGATCGTTCCTGCGTCGGGGGATTCGGCAACAACTACTGAGGTGGTGAGATCTAATTCTGGGTTGCCACAATCCATATTAGCAGCAAGAGATTGCACGGTAATAGTATACGTTCCGGGACCATTAAGTTTGAACTTACGATAGGCAGGTTCGAACAAAAGGGCACCCTCTTTTTTCTTATAACTATCTGAACCTGATAACTCGCTTTGGTAAACAGT
>Ga0181409_1001066_pt1 | contig 10610 bp, 17 predicted proteins | sample 32SPOviralmetaG_FD_130138 | JGI IMG/M metagenome (GOLD analysis project Ga0181409, IMG submission 130138) | Marine viral communities from the oligotrophic San Pedro Time Series (SPOT) site, San Pedro Channel, CA, USA - 32 SPOT_SRF_2012-05-30 | ecosystem: Environmental > Aquatic > Marine > Strait... | reverse complement strand
TTTTTTGTATCTGATGGAATGCCAAAAGGCGATACTTTACGAATTGCAATGGCGCATACAGGAATGAATCTAATGATGGCAGTTATGTTACTACCGTTTGTCAGTCACATAGGAAAGTTTCTCGGTAAGTTCTAGTGACATAAATGATACACTCTAAATTAATGCGGTTAAGGCCGCATTTTTTTATGTACATCTCCTTAAAAGTGTGGTAGTATGGATACATGATAAGGAGAATAGCATGATTATAGTTAGAGATATTCAAGACGCAATGACAATGAAAAAGAAATTGGCTAGTCTAGCTCGTAGAGCTCATAATTATCAAAAGACTCGCACTTCGATTGTCATAGAATTGTTTGAGCTTTGTGAAGAACTGGAAAAGAATATTGAACGTGAAGAACGTGAAATGCAAGCGGAGGTAACATAATGTACACGACCCGGACATCTGATTCGTATATAGCAACTTTTAGTGATCGTCAAGATCCACAAATTGCTGATCTTAGATCCTTTGTATCTAAGTGCAACAGAATGTTGAAAGAGGATGGTAAGTACCAACGGTACTATATCAAACTTCAAGCACGTGGTCATAGGCGAGGCGTTCGTCGGTACAACCAGTCATTGCCTCTCAAGTATGCTGATAGAGTTGACGCATACATTTATGAGAGACGTGACTAAACGCCAGCTGGCGAGTGGACTTATGGTTGGTCATGGCATCTCGCTAGCACTTTTTTCTCCCCACCCATCTTGGGCTCCTAGGACGGTTTTATGCCGTCCTTTTTTTATATAAATAGAGATAAGTTTCTTGGAGTAAATATGGCTACGTTTGCAAAAATGTCTAGGGCAGAATGGGGTAAACCTGTTAGCGGATCAAGAGAGAGCCGAGTTGACGTCTTTATTGATGCAATAAAGGCTGGAGATCCTGTAAGCGATATTGAAGGAAAAGACGTTTATATTGCTAATACACAAAAAAATATAGATGCAATAAAAAAATATGTAGCTGATTCTACATCAGGTTCAACTACTACCTTTGATTTAAAATCTGGAGGTACAATAGTTTCGAATCAGATTGGTAAATCGCCATTATTTGGTGGTCAAGGTGCAGGAGCGGGTGCGACAGGAGAGACAGCAAAGTTTGAATCATTACAATGTCTCTATATTGCTGCAGTATTAGGCGAAGGTACAACTCATGATTTTTCTCATTATACGATAGAAACTTTAAAAAAATATAAAGATAAAGTATTTGTAAGTGAACCTTTTGATAAGTATGTCGCTATCGATGGATCATGGCATATATCTGGATTTAAAATAGCTGAGAAATTAATTAAAGCAGGATACGTAACTACAAAACATACATTGCATCGTGGTGACAAAAAGATGGATTCGTTGTATGCATTAAAAAATAAATTACGTAAAGCTGAAGGTTTGCCTGCTATTAATCACGATAAATGGAATCCAGGTGATATATGGGCTATGAAAGATCAAGCTACACTATCTGTTAAATTAAATAAGATAAAAACATTTGGAGAACTAAATGAATTTATTGTTGATAATTTTATGAATAGAAACGTGATGGGAATCTCTCTTAAAAAAGTAAAAGACCGAGAAACTGTTAAACTCACTGATTATAATGTAGAAGAAAAAGCTTTGGATAAACATAGGTTTACAAAAGTTACATTAGAAACTGCTGCGGGTAAAGGTATATTCTCATCTAAGAATGGAATGTTTTTCTTTGATGCAACAAGTAAAGCAGACATACGTGCACCAAACTCTTTTGGTGCTTTAAATATGGAACTACAAGGTAAGGGAGCTCGAGGTGGTAGAACTGGATATGCGCAAATAGTATATTCGGCTGCGGTACATTTAAACAAGACAATGCCTACAAATAAAGAACTTGTAAGTCAGGCAAGAATATTAGCAGCTCCAAATCCTTCAAAAAGCAATAAAGATAATTTTTATAATTTAGTAAAAGAAGTAAACCCTGAAGTTGATAGAGCAACATTTGAGGATGGTCTATCATCTAAGAAAGGTCAAGCACATTTTATACACCCATTATTGGGAGCTGCACATCTTGGTGCAGCACTTATGAAAGCAAACACAAGCCAACGAAATAACTTTACATCAGAAATAGTAAACGTTATGGGAGCTAAAACAAACGATTCGTCCGCCTACACAAAGGCATCAGCATAGAGGATAATATAATGCAGTGGATAAGTGGATACGATCCTATCGAAGAACATGATATGAATATTGATGTTGATCGTTTATATATGGATTATATCAGATTTACAAAAGAACATGAACATGTAACAGATGACGCACGCAACGTTGATTTTAATGCAGTATGTGTCAATAGAATACCAGGAGATCCTAACTCGGTCACTGGTGGTAATGTCAGAGGTAAGTATTGGACTTATCCAACTGACAAAAATGAAGAAGAAGAACGTCTGCCATACGTAGATGAAGCTGCATACACTGAAATTTGTCCGGAATTTAAGGACACATATACTGAAGAAGTATTTAGTTTATTAAGTTTAAAGTGGAATATTGGTAGACTCAGGTTCTTGATGAAACCCCCCAGATCGTGTCTGTCTTGGCATAGAGATCCAGAGCGGAGAATCCATATTCCACTTTACACCAACAAAGGTTGTAGAATGATTATTGAAGATCGTGCATATTATATGCGTGCAGATGGTACAGTTTACATTACAGATAATACTGTATATCATAACTTCTTTAATGGTGGTGAGGAAAATAGAGTGCATTTAGTCGCAACAAAATTAGAATAACTGTGTACATTTAAAAAGAATCGTGGTATAATAGGCATATGGAAAATTTTAAAACACATATAACAGAAAATAAAAATACGCATATGACTCATATCGAAGATAAAGTTATATACGGTGGTGTTAAGGGAACACGAGATGCTATTATGGCCTTACGATCTTTACGAGATATGTTGAAAGGTGAACACGATGGAAACGTATCTGTTAAATGGGATGGTGCCCCTGCTATATTTGCTGGTATTGATCCTGGTGATGGAAGATTCTTCGTGGCAAAAAAAGGAATCTTTAATAAGAATCCCAAAGTCTATAAAACTCCTGCTGATGTTGATGCTGATACTAGCGGTGATCTTGCTGATAAGCTTAAAACCGCTTTGTCAGAACTCCCTGCCTTGGGTATCAAAGGCGTCGTGCAAGGCGATTTCTTATATGGACCAGGAGATATAAAAACTAAAAAGATTGCTGGTGACTCTTATGTTACATTTCATCCTAATACTATAGTCTATGCAGTGCCAAGTAATTCAACTGCAGCTGCAGAGATTAAGAAATCTAAAATAGGAATTGTTTGGCATACTACATACACTGGTAAAACATTTGAAACTATGAGAGCTTCATATGGTGTAAATGTTTCTAAACTAAAAAAATCTAAAGGCGTGTGGTCGCAAGATGCAATGCTTAGAGATTTAACCAATATAACCATGAGTAAACGTGATACGGAGGAAGTCAATGAATATCTTTCACAAGCTGGTAAAATCTTTAATAAAATCTCAGGAACGACTCTCAGGGCGCTCGAGGGACAGGAAGAGTTACAAAGGCTCATTGAAACCTATAACAATTCCTTTGTCAGAGCAGGCGCAGTCATTGGAAATACAAGAGGACATGTATCTGGGCTCATTCGTTTCATCTCAGAAAGATACAAAAAAGAAATAGATAAACGCAAAACCGAAAAAGGTAAAGGTGCACAGCAGCAAAAATTAGATACAATATTGTCATTCTTTAGTATACAAAACAAAAAAAGTTTAGAACAGATGTTCGAACTGCAAAAAGTTATAGTTTTGGCAAAATTAAAACTTATAAATATACTTAATAAGTTAGCGAAGGTGAAGACCTTCGTAAAGACTCATAATGGATACAAGGTAACTGGAGAAGAAGGTTACGTTGCAATTGATAAACTTGGTGGTGATGCTGTTAAGATTGTTGACCGAATGGAATTTTCGTACAACAACTTCAGCAAAGATATATTAAAGGGATGGGATAAACCAACGAGGAAGTAAATGTATAGTTTTAAAGAACTAATGATAGTGCCTGTTGAAGCAGGCGAAGACGAGTACTTAAAGTACCGTGCGATGAAACGTCGCAAGCATATGTATGAAGCTACGATTCCTGATGGCCAAACAGCCATGACAAAGAAGCCTGATCTTACCAATAAAGATAAGAAAACTATGGGTAAGATCGCTGATCTCATGAAGCGTGCTAATGAGGACAATGAGGAATCTACAGATGAAGCGCTATCAATGGCAGCGCGGCGTAAGCGTTCTCGCGATATGCGCAAAAATAAAAACAAATTAAGAATTGCCCGAAATCGTATGAAAAACCGAGTCGCTAATCCTGAGCGGATTAAGAAACGTGCGAAAAAGCAGGCAATAGATAAAATATATAAAAAGTTGACAAAAGGTATGTCAAGAAAAGATTTAACTCCTGCTAAAAAGGCTGAGCTTGAAAAACGTATTACTAAAATGAAACCAAGAGTAAATCGCATAGCAAAAAAGCTTTTACCATCAGTAAGAAGAGCGGCGCACGGACAAAAATGATAAATCGCTTTAGTGAATACTTAGTAGAAGAGGAAAAAGTAGGTTATTTGGTTTTTGGCCGAATGAATCCTCCTACTATTGGACATGGTAAATTATTAGATAAGCTCGCCATAACAGCTGGTCGAGCACCTTATCGTATCTATCTGTCGCAGTCAAACGATCAAAAAGATAATCCTCTTACGTATTCTGACAAAGTAAAGTATGCACGTAAGATGTTTCCTCGTCATGCAAGATCAATTATTATCGATAAAAAAGTTGTAACGCCCTTTCATGCATTATCTGCAATGTATAGTGCAGGATTTAAAAAGGTTATATTAGTTGCAGGATCTGATCGTGTAAAAGAATATGACTTGCGTCTAAATAAATATAACGGAAAAAAGGGTACTCATGGATTTTATAACTTTGATGGTGGTATAAAAGTTGTTAGTGCAGGACAAAGAGATCCTGATGGAAAAGGTGCAGAAGGCGCATCTGGTACAAAGCAAAGAGGTTATGCAAAGAATAACGACTTTACTGGATTTGCACAAGGATTATCTAAAGCTATATCAAACCCTGATGCGAAGAAGATGTTCAACGCTGTACGTAATGGTATGGGGTTAAAAGAAGAGAATGAATTTAAAAGACATATTCAACTTAAAACCGTATCAGAAACTAGAGAAGCTTTTGTTAAAGGTGAGCTCTTCGAACTCGGGGAACAAGTCATTATCAAGAAAACATCTGAGGTTGGTAAAATCGCGCTCATCGGATCGAACTACGTCATTGTAGAAACTTCTGATAAGACTACGAGACAGTGGTTAGATGCTGTTGAGAAGATTGTAGAAGAAGCAAAGTATGATTATGGAACTGATGCATCAGTAAAGTATATGAAAAAGACTACACCTGGACAGAATGAGAGCACACCTCAAGATTCTGACATTAAGGATCGTGAAGGATCGCAGCCTAAAGCGTATCATAAAGGCCTAAAGAAAGCTACAAAGGTAGCAAGAGATCGGCACTTTAAGAAACATGGTAAAAAAGCAGATAACGATTCTAGTGCATATAAACCAGCACCAGGTGATAAAAAGAATAAAGGTAAAACTAAACAATCGACTTGGACTACTAAGTTTAAGCAGATGTATGGGGATTAAATGATAAACTTCAAAGAATATATCACAGAAGATAAAGCAGGTAGCTCACTTGCCGATAAATCTAAAAAGTCAGGTATCTCTACAGGTACTTTGCGTAAAGTATTTAATCGTGGCGTTGCTGCATGGAAAACCGGTCACAGACCTGGCACCACGCCAACTCAGTGGGGACATGCACGAGTCAATGCTTTTATTGTCAAAAAGAAAAAAGGTGGGCTTAACCATGATAAGGACCTAGCATAATGAAATCTTTTATTCAAATAAGGCAGGAACTAAATGAATCTCCTTACGGTGATCCATATAGAACTGTTCAACGAACAAAAGATGCTATGTCTAGTCATACTGCTGCTATAAAAAAACATGATACAGCTATGCAATCTCATATAAACAAAGCTAATGCTGCAGAGAAAAAGGGTTTAAATACCAAAGCTGATAACCATAGAGAAGCTGCTAATGCACACCACCTTGGAAAAGAAGATCACGATCACGCTAAAAGCTTATTAAAAAAACATGGACCAGATCATAATGGATATGAATCAGCTGCAAAAAGTGCACATTCAAGTTCAGATCGTATTCATAAAGATAACTAGGGGTTAAAAATGAAAACATTTAAAGAAATAAGTGAAGCCTCAGGCGTTTCATCAAGCGGTGCACAGCACATGCTTAGTAATGATGCTGAGAAAAAAGCACATTCAGCTCTCATGCAAAAGAAGCATGGCGTTAAAACAACTTATCATGGCAGCGATGAACTAAAATATCACGGTTCTCAAAAGAATGTAAAGAAAGCTCTTGGTACTCATTATGGCGGTGATCATGATCATGCAAAAGATGATCATCCACACATTTATAAAGAAAACGTCAAAACCGCTGATAGAAAACCTGAAATCTATACAAAGCCTGATGGAAAAAAGGGTACACGTATGGTGCCTATGGATAGAGAAGTTATCAAGCAGGAAAAAACTCTTGAATGGCTAAAGGCATCTCTTGCAAGAGAAGCTGCAAAAGTTAAACCACGTCAAGACGATATGGAAGAAGCTTACGAGAACACAATGTACTGCAAAAAGTGTGGATGTGAAAGAGGTAATCCAGATCCTGATTGTTCATGCAAAATGGAAAACGCTTCATTGACAGATGCACAATGTTATTCAGAACAATCTAAGTGTGGATCTTTACGTAAAGAAGATGTTAACGAGCTAACAATTGCTGATGTCCAAAAGGCTACTGCAATGGCAAAGAAACGCCAAGAAAAAGAACGTGAAGCTGGAAAGAAAAGTGTATCAACCACTGATCTTGGAGCACGTATGCCTAAAAAAGAAACATTTGAGCCTCATATGATGTATGATCCTAAAACAGGCAAGGCTTATAAAGCTGATAAAGAAGCCGACCATCTTCGTATGAAGAAAATGGGATACACGCATGACAAACCTAAGAATGAAGCCCACGATCCTAAGCACGTCAAGCAGGCAGTCGGCATTGCGTCTGATCCCAGATACAAGGGCGGAAATATGACAGGCGCAACGAAGGTAATTGATAAACTTTCAAAAGGTTTGTCAGATCATCCTCAAGTTAAAGCTGTACTAAAACGTCAAAACGAAGGTGTTAAATCATTTGCTGAGATCTCAAAAGGTATGGCAGGCCGCTATATCAAAAAAGCGCAAGTAAGCACAGCAGATGCTGCAAAGAGTACTGAGCGTGGATACACTGACTCACGATCAGGCGATCGCGATATTTCTAAAGCAGGAAAAGATCAAGCTAAAAAAGGTATTAAGACATTTATTAATCGCAATAAGGGTACATCTACTGCAGTTAATAAATTAACTGGTAAAGCTAAAGTACCTGCAAGAGAAGGTATGGCACAAGATATTGCAAAAGACAAAATTGATCGAGAAAAAGATATGGATGCCAAAAGGCATGATCGAATGATGGATAAAGCTCGTACAAAAGATACTAAAACCAAAAACATGAGCGAACTTTCTAATAATAAGATGGGTCAATACGTACGTAAAGCTGGCGCCGATATTGCAAAAAAGGCCGGAGCTGGAGATACTGATAAAGCTAAAGCAAGAGTAAAAGGTGTATCTAAAGCTATGGATAAGATGGACAAGAACAGATTGTTTGGAAGGCAGTAATGACAACTACACGAGAACTGTTAGCACAAATATATCAACATAGTCAAGTTGGAACTATGGAAGAAGCTAAAGATCCTGGCGAATATGATCAGGAAGGTGGAATGGCTAAAGGTCAATTAAAAACAATGATTGATGCTGCTCAAGAGCTACATGATATGTTAGGTGAAAATGATAATCTTCCTGAATGGGTACAGTCAAAAATAACAAAGGCTACCGATTATATTGATTCAGTAAGAGATTATATGAAAAGCGAAGTATCTGAAGGTCCGGCACGAGATCGTATTCTAAAGCAAATGGATAAAGCTAGTGGTAGAACACAAGCCGATCGTGAAGCTGATGCGAAGAAAGCTGCAGCACGACGTAAGGCTGCAGATAAAGACTTAGCTGATTTTAGAAAGAAAATGGGATCATGATAAAGTTTAAGCAATTCATATCTGAAAAAAAATCAGAGTCTTGGGAAGCAGGATATAAACGCAGAGTTGTGAAAACTACTGATGCCGATCATAAAGCTGATGGCTATAAATGGAGAATCAAAGGTAAAGAACGTCCTGAGATTTCTATTAAATTATATAAATCTAAACCAAATCAAACTGAATTTAATAAGCAAATGAGACGAGTTGCGGGGCACGAGTTCGGTGGATAGGTTTAAGACTTTCGTAGAAAAAGACTCAAAGGGTCATTTTCGTGCAACCGATAAGGGTGCAGGCATGACACAAAAAGGAGTCGATGCTGAGAATAGAAGGACTGGTGGTAACCTAAAGACTGCGGTTACTACTAAACCTAGTAAGTTAAAGAAGGGATCTAAAGCAGCTAATAGGCGTAAATCATATTGCGCTCGCAGTGCTGGACAAATGAAAAAGTTTCCGGCGGCGGCTAAAGATCCTGATAGCCGACTTCGTCAAGCGAGGCGGAGGTGGAATTGTTAGGCTATGCGGCAAACTCTAGAACTAACTACGGAATTGAAAATGACTACTAACGCTAGACTAGATAGAATTGAAGAGAAGCTCGATAACCTCACCGAGGCTATGATTGCTTTAGCGCGCGCTGAAGAAAAGATCGCCGGTATTAAAGAAGCCCAAGATAGTGGTTGGGAACGTATGAATCGATTTAGTGAAAAGTTAGATAGTATAGAGAGACAGGTGCAAGACAATGCACAGACTGTTAAAGTAATAAATAAACTATTCTGGGTAGCAGTTATAGCTGTGGCCGGATCAATCGCAGCCCAAATGTGGATGTAAAGGAAACTAAAATGAAAACGCAAGACATAAGAAATATGGGCCTCGCTTTGCAATCGGTCCAGGAAAAAATATTAACACAGAAAGACAAAGAAAAAGCTTTGGCTAAAGCTGCACGTTCGGCGAAGCCAAAAGATCAAGTATCTTTGAAACCTATGCCGGCATCCTTAGCTAATAAAATGGCCAAAGATGAAGCATTGAAAGGTGATCAGCATAAAATAGATCACGATAAAGATGGCGACATTGATGGTAAAGATTTTGCTATGCTTCGCAAAAAGAAAAAAGGCGAGAAGTCTGAAGTAAAACCACGTCAAGAACCTGATACCGAAAATGGAAAAGGTGATGCAGCAATGGAGAAAAAAGAATCTACTCGCTGGCCTGTATACGCTCGTATCATGGAAAAGAAATCTCATACTGCAGGTGCTACAGCTCCTGAAGAGATGGATTCTAAAGATTCTCCGACAGCAAAAAAGATGAAAAAAGATCATAAGCCTGAAATAGATGATACAGAATCTAAAAGTCACCAGGATGCAGCAGATGCCGGCCGTAAAGGACCAGGCGCAAAAGCCCGCCCGAATGATAACATGAAAGGCGATAAGAATATTGTAAACCCAGTAAAAGGAGCAGTGACAAGTGGCACCAATTAGTCCTCCAAGTTGGGCGAAGAACGCAATTCCAACCTTAAACGGTTGGAAAGATCCTCGAACCAACGAATTATTAAAATCACAAAATCTGACTCAAGAAGAAGTTGACGCTTATTCAGGTGTAGTTGAACAGCACGTTATGAAAAAATCACCAAGGCCGGAGACTCCACCTATGCCTAAGCCAATACAATTAAATGAAGCACCAGCAAATAATACTTCAATGGAAGATATGTCTAAACTTCAGTTAGAAGCTTTAGGTCGACAACATGGTGTTGAGTTAGATCGCAGGAAAAATAAATCTGATTTGATTGACGAATTAAACGAGATAATTTCTGAATAAATAGGTGTGAAACTTATTTAGGATAGATTATGGAATTTACTGAAGTTACCGAAGAAAATGTACTTCTTTATGCGGCTAAGAATTATAATAATCCTCTGGGTGCAAGTTCAGAGGATTTTTACGAAGATCTTAAAAGAATAAAATATATTAAGAGATTAGTAAATCGTTATATTGGTTATGGTGAATTGTCAGAAAGATTGATATTAAATCATCTTATAGTATTTTTTAATATGTTTGGTATTGAAGCTGGATGTAAAATACTAGAATTAAAATTAGATCCAATGCATTGGCCAGTGGTAAAACCATTTTTAATATTTTTAAAGTATGTAAAGAATACAGAGTATGCAAAATATAGGATGGATGACGGTATTATAGAAGCCTTAAGGAAAATTTGATGGGAATAGTTAAAAGAGCAGCAGACCTAGTCTATACATTTAGATTTCTCAAACTTCTTGTTACGTCGTTTGATAAAACTGCTGCATTCAAATTAGGCATAATAGACGAAAAAGGTAAGCGTCTGAAAAAACCTAAAACTCCTGAGGAAAAAGAT
>Ga0181409_1001065_pt1 | contig 10610 bp, 8 predicted proteins | sample 32SPOviralmetaG_FD_130138 | JGI IMG/M metagenome (GOLD analysis project Ga0181409, IMG submission 130138) | Marine viral communities from the oligotrophic San Pedro Time Series (SPOT) site, San Pedro Channel, CA, USA - 32 SPOT_SRF_2012-05-30 | ecosystem: Environmental > Aquatic > Marine > Strait... | reverse complement strand
TGAACCTAGTGCGGATTCATCACCTATGTATAATCCATTTGCACAACAAGATTCACCACAACCTAATCTAGATATATTAAATGATAATTCTAGTACTAATTTAGATTCACATGCTTTTAAACAAGGAATGAAAGTCAACTTCCGAGGAGACTTTAAAGAAAAACGTATTTGGAACATTAAGAAGGTCGGACCAAAATTTATAACTATTCAAACAGAAGATGACGTTGGATTAAGTGAAACTGATAAAATTAAAATTGTCACACCAATTGACATATCAGAAATTTCGGATTTACCATTAAATGAACCTTATACTGACCCAATATCTCCAATTAGTGATTTAAAAGAAACACCAAACCAAAATGGTGGAGGAGATAAACAACCTTCAATAAATTTCGCTCCAGTATTTAATATGATGCAACCATCTGTACCACCACTACAACAATTCGCTGGAGAACCTGTAAAAATACCAGTAAATACTATTACAGGAGGTGATAGTTCAAATGAAATTATAAATAAACCATCAGAAAATACAGGTGGAAATAGAACAGCTGATTTAATTGATTCAAATATTAAAGTTAATAAAATTGGATAAAGCGAATATTACAAAATTGAAATTAAATCATTTAGAAAATTCATATCATAATATATTAAGGTATGAATACAACAAGTGACAGAATCTCTTCCATTTATAAATCAAGAAATATTATTTTAGAATTATTAAAAAAACAAGGTTATGATGTTACTGAATATCAAGACTTTAGTGTCAATGAAATAGATGCTATGTACAGCAGTCAACAATTAAATATGTTTTTAACCAATCCAAAGAATAATAAAAAAGTTGGTATTGTCTATTATATTTATTCAAAAGCTTTACGTAATCAGATTATAGATGAATTTTTGAATGAATACTTTTACATTGATGACAAATTATCAAAAAAAGATGATTTAATTATTATTTGTGATGATGACCAAAACGATAATATTATGAATAAAGTCAAATATTTATACGAACATGATGAAATATTCATTAATATTTTCAATATCAAACGTCTACAATTTAATATTTTAGAACATGATATTGTTCCTGAATCTAGAGTTTTAAATGATGATGAAACTAGTGAATTAAAAATAAAATATAATTTAAAAAATCTCAAACAATTACCTGAAATATCTCGTTTTGACCCTCAAGCACAAGCTATGTCTATTAGACCTGGAGAAGTATGTGAGTTCAAGCGAAAAAGTGTCAGTTCTTTAACAACTAATTATTATCGCATTTGTGTATAAAATTATCAAAGTATATTATAAATGAGCGACCAAGAAGTAAAACAATTCAACCCATATAGTTTTTTTTATGTACATGCTGTTGATAATGGCGATACTCCTCTAGAAAATAATAATAAAGATTTAGATTGTTCAAATAAAAATTTACATACTTTAAATTCAGAACAAGTAAAAGAATGTCTTCTAGATGCATATTATAAAAATAAACAAGAAGCTATTTCATACGTTGATACAAATACTCGTGATGATACATCTAAACAAAAATATAACGACGTTAAATTAGACTACAATGAAGAATTAATTAATACTATTAATCTTAGTTTAGGTTGTTTATTATTAACTGGATTTATTGTTAAAAATGTTTATTACCCTTAGTTTTTTGTTATTATATAGTATAATGACAAAACTTATTATTTTACTTTTAGTAGCTTTATTAATGGTTACTATTATTTATGGTAATATAAATATTATAGAAAATTTATTAGAAACCGAAGATGTAAATGATTATATTACATGTGAAACAGGGACATGCGATAGTAATAAATCGTCTACAAATGTAAATAATTCTATTCCAAATAAAGTATATAATTCAACACATGATAAAATCATGAAGAACCATGAAGATATCATTGAAATGCGTAAGGAAATGACAAAAGATTTAATGGAATTAAATAAAAGTGAAAAAAGTGTATATGCTGAAGAAAAATTAGAATATGAAAGAACTTTATATGGTACATTATTGCTAACTATTTTAGCAACTTGTATTATTTACTATATTTTTATTCACCTATAATTATAAATTATAATCAATCATTAATTTATATAATGACTGATTTAATAAAAACATTTAAACCTACAATAAATAAAAGTAACGGTAAAATAACTACAAACACTAATATATTATTAAATGATTATACATCTGATGTTGATTCAAAAAAATTATATAGTGGAAATTTTAAAAGTAAAACTATAGGTGGCCTAGAAATTAGTGGAGATTATATTGATATTAATTTTGGTGAACAAGTCTTTATAAAAGAAATTACAATTTCAACAAATCCAGAAGATGGAAAACCAACAATTGTAACTATTCTTGGTAAAGATACTGTTTCAGAAAATTGGAATATTGTACATACCATTAGTGAAAAACAAATGAATAGTTCACAGAAAATATATCCTTTAAATAAATTTAAAATTTTTAGAATAATAGTTACTGAAATAAAACAAGGTACACAAGCAAAAATAAATAATATTGAACTAATCGGAAATTCACAACTGATAAGTGAAGTACACCCACATAGTGGTCATAGTGAACATTTTTCTAATATTGAAAAAAAAGTATCATTTGATGAATCTCAGAATGCTGTATATTTTATAAATAATCCTATATTGATTGATGAATGGGTAATTCCTAGCGTTTTAGTGTTTTTAATTGGTATTGGATTATACATAAAAAAATAAAGCACTATAATATATTAATGAAAACAGTTTTAGAAGGATTAGATATTGAATATAATAATGATAATGAACAAATGTATAAGGACATCAGTAACAATATTGGAAATTATAATGAAATTTATGATAAATTATATAATGTAGATAATATTGAAGAATATGAAACATCATTTGTTTTTAATAGTTCAAATGAAGTTCAATATGTGTTTGAAATAATTCCATCAGAAGACATACCTACAGTTCAGACAAATGTAACTACCAGTGGATTAAACATAAAATTAGATGAAAATAAAACTTATTATATTTCTAATATACCTAATAATGACAATGGAAATGTCTATACATTAGATACAAATATATCTAGTGACGAATTCGTATTCAGAAGATTTCCTAATAATAAAAATGACCCTGATTCCGTATATATTAGCGAACAACAATTTATAATTGATAATAATTACGATAAAAAACTCCATTATTATAGAGTTAAAAATATTCAGATAGACGGTAATGATATAACCCTTAATCATAAAATATTAGGAAATACAATTGTATTCAATAATCTTCCTAGTGAATTAACAATTTCAAAAGACATGACTATTACTTTTGATAAAATTACACGAAAAAATGCTAGAAAATATTATCATGGCGAAAATGATGGATTATTTTCAATAGAAAATAAAAAATCCCTTACATCAGCAATGGATGAAGATATAAAAGTAATGATTCGTCAAAACGAACAAATCATGTTATTAGGTGGTATAACAGCAGCAACGTTTTTAGTAGGAGCTTATGTAATATTAAGAAATAGCCAATAAAATCTATATACAATATAAATATGTTGTATATAGCAAATAATGAAGAAACAGACTGGCAAGGACATAATGATATAGCCGAATCTATCGGCAGTAATTTGCTGTCAATACACAGTAAAGAAGAAAATGCTAGCACAAGAGATTTAGCAAAAAACGCAGGATTTAAACATAATCATTATTGGCTTGGTGGTGAAAGAACTGAACAAGGACAACAAAGTAGTCAAACCAGATGTAAAACAGACTCTTGTTGGCAATGGAGCGATGGTTCAAAATGGGATTATTCTATTTGGAATAATAGTGAACCTAATAGTTATCGTGAAGACGGCCTTAATGCCTTTAAAGGTGTTGCTGGTTGGAATGATTTAACAAAACAAACATATAATACATCAGCCATATATAAAAAACAAATAATCGATAAAAATTTATTAGAACTTCCTGATTATGGTGATAATTATAACTTAGTTTTTAAAAGTGAATTATTTAATGAAATTATGAAAAACGATCATTTTGAAATACGTTTTAATTTAAATATCACTGGTAGTGGTCCAAGAAATTGGCGTAATATATTTCATTATGGAAACATAAATAGTACTCGTATGCCTGCTATGTGGATATGGTGGAATGATCCTTGGAGAATGCATTTTATTACCCGTCGTAGAAGCTCAACTAATACACAATTTAATTTTTACATTCCAGAAAAATATAGAAACTATGATGTCCCAATGTCAATGAAAATTCAATATCATAAACTTGAAAGTGGTTATCTATTAGTTTCATATGTCAATGATGAATTAGCAGGTATACAGCAATTTGAAAATGAAATTGTTTTAGTTAATGGTCAAGTATTCAAATTAAAACAGACTTCATGGGGATATAGTCAATCAGATTTTGATGTAAGTAATTTTTCAATTAGAAAAACTCGTAAATTACAAAGTGTCGAACTTAAAAAAATAATTGATGATGCGATATACTTTAAAGATAATATATCAGAAGAAAATATAGAAGAAGCAATGACAGATAATTATAATTCAACTATTCAAAATATTACAACTCATCAAAATGATATGAATAATATTATTACACACGAAAAAAATAGACTAGAATCTAAAAAATCAGAATTAGATGGAGTATTATTTAGTCAAAAACGTGAATTAGATTTTAATGAAAGTCATAGACAAAAACATAGATACTATATCTACATGTTACTTGTATTTATATGTTGTTTAGTAGCATTTGTTATTGTATCTAGAGTAAGACAACTTGTAACTTTCATTCCTGAATTTATTTATGATCTAATGATTATAATAATCATAATAACTGGTGGATTTTTAATATATTTTGCTTATCTAGAAGTTTTGAGAAGAGATCATATGGACTTTAGTAAATTAAAAATGGGTTCTCCTAATAGACAAAGTACAGAAGAAAGAAATCAAGCTAGACAAAGTGCCGTTGATTCAGGCGATTTAAGCGAAATAGGAAAATTATGTTCTGGTAAAGAATGTTGTCCAGGTGGAGAACAATACGCAACCTGGAATGATGAAATAGGTATGTGTGTTTAAGAATAATTATACAAAAAATATATTGATATATTATAACAATACTATATCAAATGACTAATACAATTTATATGATTAATAATAATAAAATGCACTGGGATGAACATCAAGAAATAGCAAGTGGCTTAGGTGGAAATATTGTGTGTATTACAAATAAAGATGAAGAAGATATAGCTTCAAAAATAGCTACTGATAATAATATTGGTGCTTTTTTTACAGGCGGGTATCGTATTAAAAATGGTAGTGATGGTGGTTCACAATATTGGAGATGGATCGATGGAAGTACATTTGAATATACTAATTGGGATAATAATCAACCAGCTAGTACAGAAGATAGAATTGTAATTCATACTAAGAATAGTGTATGGCATGATTATAATAAAGAAATTGAATTACCTGCTATATATAAAATAAAAAATCCAAAGTATATTGCAAACACTGAAAAAAAATCACGTAGTGACCATCAAAAACACGCTGAAGAACTTGGTATGAATCTTGTATCAATACACAGCCAGAAAGAACAAGATATATTATTGAAATTAGCAAAATCACTTGGAATGTCATCATTTTGGGCTGGAGGTGTAAGAAAATCAGGTTCCTCCGCGACTTGCGGTTCATCTGATTGTTGGGATTGGACTGATGGTAGCTCATGGGATTGGGATAGTTGGCCTTCTAGTGAACCAAATAGTACCGCAGAAGATTCTTTACAAATATCTGTACCAGCTGGAATATGGAATGATTTAACAGGAACCTATCTTTTACCAGCAATATATATGACAAATCCTATTAGTGAATACACTGATGAATACGCAGGTGTTGAAAAATCAATTGGAAAACATAATAAAAAAATTACATTTTACGATTATAAAATTAATAAGAAGGAATATACTGTAGAATCCGAAAAATTAGAAAAAATAGAAGGATTTACAGAAGGTGCTACTGGTTCAGGTGGTAAAACAGAAGAAAGTGATTTAGATAAAGAAATTTCAAATCAAAAACAAACTATTAATAGCAATGAAAAACAATTGGGAATAGCACAAGAAAACACAAATAAATATACAAATGTTCAAAATGCTATACAAGTTAATACAAAAAATATAGAAGATGATATTAAAAATCAAGACGAGCGTTATAAACAAAATATGAAAGAAAAGATTTTATATATGAATTATGAAACAGGAATAATTAAAGAAATTAATAAAAATACAACTTCTGGTTTTCATGACATTGAAAGACAATCTTATTATCAAGTACAACAATTAGGCGCATTTAAATTTTTAAATCAAAAAATATTGTTTTGGCTATATTTTTCTCTTTGGCTAATTTCTTGTTATGTATTATTTAGATATACAACTTATACTAGAAAACAAATATATGCATTAATAATTGGTTTTGCTCTATTTCCTTTTATCATTTATAGTATTGAATACTACGCTTTCTGGTTCTTAGGAACAATATATGAATACTTAACGCGAAATGTATATTCTGACAAGAATTATTAGTTTTTTTCTAGTTATATTTTATACTTATGACAAAATATAACAAACAAAATAAATTAGAAGGATTTGTAACTGACAATCGATGTAAAGTAAGGTATGGAGACCAAATAATAATTGATTCAGATAGTACTGAATCAAATGGTTGTGGTAGATATGGTTGTAGAGTTGGTATAGTTGATGATACACATAGAATAATGGTATTCACTCATGGAAGGTATAACGTTACTCCAATATATATTAGACCAGCAGTAGGTAGCTCTCGTAAAACAGGTGATTATGTATATTGGAATGACCGTATTGTTCTTGCACAAACAAGTAGTGCCGGAAAAACCGATAATTGTGGTTGGTATGGTTGTCGTGTAGCTGATATGGTAGATAGAGCTTTAAAATTTAATCATGGCGGAGATGCTCCAAAAACATTTTATTTAAGACAACCTGTTGGTGGTAGTGGTAGTGGTGGTTCTTCATTACAATACCATGATAAATTTGTATTAGCTGAAACAAAAAATAGCGGTAATACTAGTAATTGTGGTATATATGGTTGTAGAGTATATAAAATGAGTGGTTCTGGTGGAAGTTTTAGTCATGGTAAATCAGATCCATATGCGTTTTACGCACGTCCTACTGACCCTGATAATGATATGAAAAGAGATTGTGGCTTTAATGGAGAAACATTAATATATAATAATGGAAAATATCAAAATAAAGTATCCGGTTCCGGAACAAATGCACTATACGAAACTCCATCACCTACCAAAAGTGAATTGGATACAAAAAAATCTGAATTAGATAACAAGAAAAAAAAACTTAATAAATTAAAAAATACCTGGGAAGTAAATTATGAAAATAATCAAAAAGGTTTAAATAAAGAAATACAATCAGACAAATCTACCATGAATAATAATAAATCTACAAACAAAGCCATTATTAATAATTATAACGATGAAAAAAAAGAGCAAAAAGAAAAATCTAATGATATTCAAAATACTATGGATACTTATGATTTTGAACCATTTACTCAAAAAGAATTGAATAATATTGAAGATATTAGAGAAATACATACTGTAAACAGTCAAACTGCTGAAATTAAACAAGAAATCAACAAAAAACAACAAACAAAAATGACATATGAACACAAATCTCATTATCAAAAAGATGAAATGGAGAAATACCGTTTTTTAAATCAATATGTTTTAGTCTTTATTTACTATGTATTAGCATGTATTGGAGTATTTTATATATTTAACTTTGATACAACAATATCACGAAAATTAATTTATTTTGTTTTATTATTTACTTTTCCTTTCATCATTTATCCTATTGAAAAAGGATTATATTATATTTATAATTATTTAACGTCGTTCATAATTGCTGAACCTCATGACCAATAAAAAATTTGTATTTTTATTTTCAAAATACAAATTGAAATAAACTATGTTAAAAATGCTGATTCATCTCCTTCAATATCATCATCTGAATCATCATCACTATCAGTTTCTTGACCATATACTATTCGAATATTATACCACATTGAATTCTTAGCATTTCCATATTTATTGTTGAAACGATCATATAATTCTTTTGCTGCTGGTCCACCTCTTCCGTATATGGATGAATACCATATCGAAAATTCACTTGAAAGTTCCTGTTTAGAAAGCTTAGCACCTTTTTCATTAGTTTGTCGAATCTTTTCTTGTATAAATTCTGATATACAATCTTGTGATTCTTGATATTCTTTACTTCTTTCTGTCACTTGAGAACATGACTGAACATCACCTTTTGTTTGTATAGCTTTCTTTACTAACATTGATGCGAAAACTTCCTTCCATAACTTGAATTTTTCCCCCATTTCTCGATCAACTTTGAACTGATATGGTTTTTCTTTGTCACCCTGAACTGGATTATCTGTAAATACTGATTTATGTTGAACAACTGCTATTCTTCTCCAAGTACCATTATCTGTCGCATTAATTGTTAACAAATAATTTGTCGCTACCACTAATTTAAACTGTGCTTTAAATGATATTGGTTCAGCAACGTACAAACCACGAGCTTGTATATCATCATTCGCACTTGTTAATTGTTTAAAAACACCTTCATTTAATATATCATCTTTTTGAGGTTCTTGAACAATAGCTAAACGTTTCCCTTTTAATTTCACTAATTCAGGCGCTGTACCACCTATTTTCACCCGCCTATCAGTTAATAATGAAGTTGGGATAGTTTGATAATAGTCACCCAACGCCAAAGCCATTAATTCAATCAAAGCAGATTTACCATTGGCTCCCACACCTAAATAAAAGTGCGCATTTTGTTGTTTATTGTGACCGGTCATCATAGAAGCCAAATGTTCCCACATATAGTCATATAAATCTTGCTCTGGATACAACTCATGTAAAAACCTATTTATACTTGATATTATTTGTGAATGATTGTCATTAAATTCTGGAATATAGTTTATGTTTGTCGATAATGATACAAAATCATCAGGTCTCCCTTTTCGAAAAACACCAGAAACAATGTCTATTACACCATTTTCAAAAGCTACCAAATCTTTGTTTGTATCTAACTTTTGTATGAATGCTTCATCATAAAATAAAATCTTGGAACCTTTAAAAATCTTGTCGCGAAATGATTGATCACCTAACAAGTTTACTATACTATTTAATCGTTTGTGTATTTGTATCACTGAACTATTCTCATCATCTTCATTTTCATTTGGATTTGTTATTCGAACTTCTGTTATTTTATTCATAAATATTTTTTTTAATTTATTTATTTTTCTATGTAAACTTACACCCGAATCATCCAGAGACCACTTTCCATTACAATACTTATACCATTTATTATTTGAAACCGAAACACATACATAATTATCCTTGTGAAGTTGATATAATAATTCAGAATACACTTCATCTCCTATTCGTTCCCTTTCATTTAATACACGTCGCCCACCTGTTATTCCATAAATGGTTTGATTCACAAAATGTTCTAGTGTCTTAGAATGAATCTCATTATATTTTGTTGGATTGTCTTCCCTAACCCAAAATGTTAACGAGCGAAATGTTAAAGCATTATCGATTGTTTGTAATCTTGAAATACCATCGTCCCATCTCATTATTAAATCTGGTATTGAACTATAAGCAAATGATGATGATTGCGAACTAAATAGTATCCATACAAATAATAATCGTTCCCTATGAAAGACATAATCATCTCTACGAGGTAATGCGTTACACAACATCCAACATACTCTTATCCATTTATTGTATGAATTATTTCCGTAATACTGTTCAGGTAACGCCATTACATATTCATAAATCTCTTTGATTAAAATATCAAAATCACGAGTATTTAATGAATTTTTAAACTGTTCTTCATATAATTTCATTTCTACTTCATTTGTAATTTGTAATAATATATTTCTGTCACTTCCATCAAATGATGATGATATTGCTACAACATTATTATTCGAAATTTCTGAAACCTTTCGTGTTGTTTTGTTTTTGAAATTTTCATATTCTTGTAGAAACGAGGATTTCATAAATAAAGATGGATGTTCATCATTACGAGCAGATAATTTATATATGTTGTTTACATCTGTCATATCAAATGCTTCTACATCCAATTCGTCTATACACATTTCATCATCATCCTCATCATAAGAAATATCATAAATATTAGATAACTTATATGGTTCATTATTTGGCTTTCTAGAACCTATTAACTGCCAGTTCACATGACCAGCAGTTACGCCATCATCATATATATCACTTGCTGAATTTGTCAATGGTAATTTTTCAAATACTTTATCTATATGAGGTAACAATTTATTACGTAATAGATTCTGAATTGACCTATCTGCTTTTAATGTTACTATTATATGAATTCCGTCTTTTGTTATATTTTTCTCTGACACGTGATTTACATCATCTTTTTGTAAAACAAAAATCTTAAATTCAGTATTATCGTCCATTTGATAAATACTTTTTAAAACCTCTGTTATACTT
>Ga0181409_1001063_pt1 | contig 10611 bp, 19 predicted proteins | sample 32SPOviralmetaG_FD_130138 | JGI IMG/M metagenome (GOLD analysis project Ga0181409, IMG submission 130138) | Marine viral communities from the oligotrophic San Pedro Time Series (SPOT) site, San Pedro Channel, CA, USA - 32 SPOT_SRF_2012-05-30 | ecosystem: Environmental > Aquatic > Marine > Strait... | reverse complement strand
TTTTTTATCTCTCATAACACCTAATAATACGAATAAAATACTATATGAGTCAAGCTTTTTTTTCATTTTTTTTGATATTTTTTTAAGTTATTTTTTTTAATAATTTGACAATCTTATTAACTACCGTTCTATGTTCACCAGTCCAAGGTATATTTCTTCTACACTCATCGACATGCTTTTCAATAAGTTTTTCAATCTTATCATGTGTTGGTTTGTAAAATAACATCATACTCATTTGGATAAGAACGCCTTGTTCATTGTTTTAGCCACAGGAAGAACCGATGTCACGTCGATGAACTGAGCATCATTACCATACATTCTTTTGAAAGTTTTAGTAGAACTTTCTCTGTCATAAGAATCTCCGATAAAGTAACTAAGAACCTTAACACCTCTATCACGAATCATCTTAACCATTTTGTTTGTGTGGTCAATAGCGGTGTCGTGATGATAATCAATGTCATCATTACCAAACATTGGCATTCCGTCTGAGAAGTTTAGGAAGTAAGAATCCTTATCCTTAGAAGCCGGTTCAATCTCTTTCATAATCGCCTCAAAACACAAACCCTCTGGTGTAGTTCCACTAGCATGGAGTAAGTGAAACATGTTAGTAAGTTTGTTAATCTTGTCAACTCTAGAGTCATAAGCGATTAACATTAGAGGATAATTTTTACTACCTCTACTTCTGTAATTATTACCTGAAGTCTGAGTACTTCTGTAAGAGATGACCAAATCAACATTGTTAATCATTGAACAAGCCTTAGCGATGGCCGCCACACAAGTCTGAGTGTTTAACCACTTCTGACCACCCATGGAACCACTAGCGTCAACCGAGATGTGTAGGAAAGCATCCGAGTAAGATTCAATAAAAGTTGTGTTGAAGACTCTCTCGTTACCGAACCCTAACTCAGAAATTAATCTCTTATCGATACGACCACTATCAAGTCTTGTCCACTTAGTCTCACGAGACTCACCACGAACCTGAAGTTTTCTACCTAGGATAGTACCCTTGACTAAACCATCATGAATAGCTTTTTTGTTGTCATCGATATTACCCCAACTATATTCTGGTCTGTAAATCATTGAAACGGTATCAGACTCAGCAAGAGCTTTGTTGAATTTTTTAACCAACAGAACCTTAGTAGGAGTTTTCTTACCACTCCATCTATCTGTCATATCTTTAGCCACATCAACATAACTCATACCAGCCGATTCAACAGCGTCCATCGAAGCCTTATCTCTTTTACTCAGACCTTTTTTAGCAATCTCACCATCCATGAATTTCTTCTGTTTGTTGATTGCGTTTCCAAGTTGTTTTTTCTGATTATCAGTTAGTTCTGGTCTATCATTAGAACCACCAGAATCACCATCACTAGACTCACCGTCACCGTCGTCATTACCATCGACTGAAATCTCTTGAGACTCACCATCCTCGTTTTCGTCCTCTTGAGGATTTTCAATGTTGACATCAAGATTATTGAGAATGACATCCAATACTAGAAGAGCGATTTGAAAAGCCTCCTCAGTAGAATTTAGATTCTTAACGTTACTAAAGATAAGTTTACGAATGTCACCCAAACAAGGTAGAGCACTTGAGTCAGAATTTTTGTTTGTAAGGTTGATGATTCTAAAAATATATGAGTCCCAATCTTTAGAAGTATACTCTGAGGACTTGAGAGCCTTATCGATTACTTTAGAGTGAAAGTATTTCTCATAAAGAGAATGGTAGTAACCTTTGTAGCCAGGAGAAGAAGTGAAAACATAGTGGTCAATTCGTCTATCCTCTACATAGTTAAGTAGGTTCTTAACTTTATCAGTAACATCATATCTACTCCAACCGAAAACCTCAGCCCTATTGTAATATTCTTGAGGAATATGATTCTCTAAACCTTTTAGGAAATCAAAGTCTGAAAGTTTAATGTGACTACCTTCGTGAAGAGCCAGACCAACAGTAGAATCAAATAGTTTGTCATCCAACTTAGAAGAGATAACAACTTGTTTACCATCAGTATAACTATCTCCACTTGATTTGAAAGTTACTTTGATGTCTGACATGCCAGTTACAATAGAAACAAAGTTACTCACAGCCCTACGATAGGAAGCCAGAGCAACCAAGTCAACACCCTTCTTTATAGGTTCGTCATCAAAGATTGAGGAGTTGTTATCCCAACCATTATCTAACCAAAAGGAAGAGTAATTATTTTTGTTACTAAGAGAACTCGCAGAGTATTTCTCTCTGAGAGCCATTGGATTGAAATTTTTAAGTTTTTCCATTTTGTCCTTTTTATTTCTCATTTCTACTAAATGTAACCATAAAATAGTATATGAGTCAAGCTTTTTTTTACTTTTTTTTCATTATTTTTTAATTGATATTTTATTAAGGAATAACTAGCATTGTCGGTTCCTAGAACAAAAACAAACAAAAATAATCTAAATACCTTAATCATTACCCCTAAAGGTACGAAAAAAAAGTAATACGAGTCAAGCTTTTTTTTCAAATAATCTGATATAATATATAAATAAATATTATACTGGTGACGAGTCCTAAAAACTTCACGGCTGTTTTTTCATAATCTAACATATTAACTTAACTTCTTCCTTTCTTACATTTTTCACATTCACAACTTTCGATGACATCATGGTTGACCGTAAACGTATTTTGATGTTTAGGTCTATAATTCACGTATATGGTTTCAGCATGTTGATGTATATAACAATATTGATAATCGTTTGTCCTATTTGGTAACAATGGATATCTGTGTATGTTGCCATTTGTATCAACAATCTTGGTTCCCAATTCTTTTACTGGTTGTTTTTTAAAATATAAATTAGCACAATGTGCTAAAAATAATATTCCTATGATACCTACTAATCTATTCATCTCAAAAAATTCCTCGCGATGTAATCATACAATATATAATATATTGAGGCGATATATCCGACCCATAACATAGCCACAAATAATTCAAATATAAACTCTATCATTTATTTCATCTCATTGAAAGCAACAAACAATACAGCTGTCGTTATACTAAAAGCAATAATTGCTACTATTATTTCCATTTTAAATCTCCTTATTTAATTTGTAAATTTTGTACGTGAGGTGATACATTTTTCTGTATGTAATGATGTATCACGAATGCTTCAACAAGATGTGTCATAAACCAAAAAAATGTTAGTATAGGAACATAGATTCTAAAATCTAATCCTATGATTTGGATACCCAACCATGTGAAAAATATCATACCCATAGATTTAGTTAGAAAACTAATACCACTAAATCCTAAACTCATAATACTACCACGAGCTGTCACAACGTAAATATTGATGACTAGGTGCATTAGGTTTAAAACCGATGGTGCTAAAAAACCCATCAGAAAATATTCTATCCACATAAATGTAACTCCTTATATCGTTGTACTGCTAGTTCTTTATGTTTAGCTTCTACCATAACATCAATCTCATTACCATAAGTTTCAATCTTATCTAAGACATAATCAGAATGAGCTTGTGGTCTTATTTTTTCATCTTGTTGTTCTATACTACGGCTTTCACTATAGTGTGTAGCCGGCGTAATACCTTTAGGCCACGTTGATATAGCCAACTCCAAAGCCTCTTGTTCACTAAGACCCCCATCGCAAAACCTGTGGTGATGATAGTCGAACACGATGGGCACGCCAATACGTTTGTATACTCCATTATATAACTCCTTTACTGAATACATTGATAGTTTATCGTCATTCTCTACCGTCAGTCTAGATTTAACTGAATCGGGTAGACGTTCAAAATTTTTACAAAACCTTTCCATTGATTTTGGTTTATCACCATAAGCTCCACCAATATGAATATTGATTTTATTGTAAGGTGTCCTAGTTAAGTTCATCATATCAAATACATCTCCATGTATTGTTAAATCCTTAACACAATTATCAACCACATGTGGATGTGGTGAAGTGAGAACATTGAAAGGACCTGGATGAGATGTAATTCTAACACCATGTGTGTTAACTTTTATACCAGCAGAATGTAAATACATCTGTATCTGTTTTAAGTCCTTCAAGTCTGTCCATTCATATTCAGACTTCCACGGTGCTAATGCAGATGTGATACGAAAGAACTTATACCCATTGAGTATATTCCAATCAATAATCTTATCTAAGTCCATAGCATTAGCTAGAGTAAGTTCACTAGCATAGTCTACACCCTTAGATTCAAATGTTCGTTTAATCATACTACGACCTGTAGTAATCGGTTTTACACCTTTCTCCTTACCACCATATTTTTGTGGATAAGAAAGTTGCATGTTGATACAAGCATAACCCATATTCATTAGTATTCTGGTCTCCTTCCGAAATCGTTTTTATTTATTCGTTTTGTTAAATGTTTTTTATACATCCGAATAAATATGTATTGTTTAAATAGTGATATGATATCGTCAAACCACCAAAAAATTTTCTTAAGTTGATATATCATTTTTTTTAATCTCTCTTAATCTTTCCATATCGTGTTTTGTTTTTTCTTTATGGCATTTTCTACACAACGTCTGTAGGTTTCGTTCATCCCAATAAGATAAATCTATCTGATGTGACGGTACATCTTTCTGTTCATATAAAGGTTTTATGTGGTCAACATGAAAACGAGAATCATAATCCCCACAATGTGCACATTCTCCGTAATCCCTTTTACGAATATACTTTCTGATATGTGATGTATTGTATAACATAAGGTATTCATCAGAACATCTTGGATGCCAACTTGCTCTCATATTTCTTATACCCCTATCGTCATTGATAATATCACCACACCACCTACACATACCTTTTTCTTTTACGTCATAGTAGGAGTCAGGCTTCGGTGGGAATCTATAATCCTCTTCGTGATAATCAAAATCACGATTCTTCAATCCTAAAGTTCTTTTATATCTTCCCACTAAAAGTCGCCTGGTGCAACTTGGAATGTATTAAGTCCTAAATCCCTCCACATCTTCACAACCTTATCCCTATCGTCAACAACAAGAAAGACATCATCAATATCTACGAAAGTATCTAACATTTGTTTCTTAAGGATTTGGTCGGGCATAAACCTCATATCAGGTGTCGCTGGATTTCCATCAGCAATCGGCCATGAATTAGCTTTGAACTTATCAGGCCTCATTACTAAGAGGTCGAATGGTACATCGAACTTTGTTAACCAATGTTTAGTAGCAACAAAACTCCTATCGTTCCTACCACTAAAGATAACAATCTTGAACCCATCAGCTTTAAACATCTGAGCCATCTTGATTACTGGTGCATTTGGTTTATCCCAATTCATAATAGAGTTGGGAGCAGCAAAGATGTCCCAATCTAATTTACCATTTGGTTTGAGAGACTTATCCCTTCTGATGTCGATATCAGCGAGAGTTCCATCTAAATCGAATATAACTGTGTTTTTCATTTGTAACCTCATAATTATACCCAAATATACAAAAGAAATATAATACGAGTCAAGTAGTTTTTTTATATTTTTTCCAATCTTTACCACCCACATCCAAATCAATTAAACAATCCCAACATATAGTGTATACAACCTTTGGATGATTTGTTGCAGCAAATTCAGTAGTTTCTTTTTTACATCTTTTACAACTAATCTTTTTTTCCGTTTCTTTTATCCATAAATTTTAATTGTAGGTCATCCATCATTTCCTCTAAGGTCATAGCATCTTTACTACCTACGGGTCGTACTTCGTCTGGCATAGTTTCTTGGTCACCGAATACAAAACTATTCAACATATCCTCGTAGGGAACCATATCCTTTAGATATTGAATGAAGTCATTTAACTTTTGTATATTGGGATTCTTATCACTTACCATCTGTAGTATAGCTATTATCTGATTAAGTTGCTTTCCAAACAATAAGAATGATTTACTATCTTCATGATACATAGTTAGTTCTCCTATCTTATAGATATTATATCATCAACGTTATGCTCGTTACCATCTATATCTGTAAATGTCGTAGGTAGTTCTTCATAATTATATTTTGGAAACTTACCATGAGCTGTCATACTACCCTTTTCTCTGTATGGTGGACACTCACTTAAATCACATTCATCCCATTGTATCCACTCATCGATTTGTACCATAGGTTTACATTCATTAAATATATGTCTTTGTGCTAATGTAATTCTCATAACTGTATCTCGTGTTCATCTTCATATGTTTTAAGAATACGTTTTACCAAGGGATGTCTTATACAATCCTCTCTGTCGAAGGCCATATGATTGACACCTTCCACGTCTTTTAATCTAAACCAAGCATCAAAGAATCCACTCTTCTCATAAGCAGTAATACCATTAGCCTTAAACTTATCACATTGAGACATATCACCTTGTATAATCATCTTACAATCATTACCAATTCTGGTCATAAGAGTCTTGATTTGCATCGGTGATACATTCTGAGCCTCATCAAGTATCACATAACAATTCTCTAGGTTAACACCTCGTAAGAAGTTCAGTACACCAATCTCCAACTTACCATCTGATATCATCTTGGTAGACCTAGCCTTTCCGATAATCTTATCCAATATCGTAAACGTTGATTCATTGTACTGTTGTATCTTAGCGGATAACTCACCAGGTAGGAAACCCAACTTATCCTCATTACCCACATCAACGGTGGGATTAATAATAATCAACTTATTATATGGTGTCCCTCTACGTAATACATCTTGTAAGGCTTTATAAATCGATATATATGTTTTACCAGTACCAGCGATTCCATGACACAAAATAAGTTGTGTTTCTATCTCGCTAATTACATCGAAGAATATCTTTTGATTTCTTGATTTAAATTCTAGGTTATCTACAATCTTAGGAATCGCACCTATCGTAACAGTCTTCTTTTTAGCCATCAGTTATACTCCACTTTTTTCTCATAGTCATCTAGGACTCTGAATGTTAATATCCACTTCATGTCTTGTCCCTCATCCCATTCCTCGTAGTGTTCCAATATACAACTATCGGTACACATTTTGTCTATAACTTTTTTTTGTTGTTCTTCGTTATTACATATAACATAGATTAAATCTTTATTGGTTCGCACCATAACGGTGTTATGTGAGTGATTGTATGTAATATCATCCTTCATCACTTTATCCAAAGGTGAGATAGTTGCATAAATATAATGATAATCGATAGTATGATAGAAACCCACGTCCTCATATCGGGTGCCTCTCCTAGAACCCACCATGTCATGAAACCAAATACTATTGTGGCCATACCGAATCCTATAGGTCTTACATACCAATAGTTGTTAAAATATTCGTAGTACCATCTCGTACCATAGAAAAAACAAATACTGATTGGTATACCACCTAGGATTACCCACCATATACTTTTAGCCCACTCGTATTTAAATTGACCCTGCATGTGATACCATGCTATGATATGTCCGATAAACGATATCGACAACGCCATTATCAGCTTACTCACTAGGAGAGATTTTCTAAAACTACTTGTTTAGTCGTTGCTCCTATTAATCTGTTGACCTCTGAACCGTCTTGTTCAATAACCACGGTTGGAACCGAACGAACATTGTACTGTTGAGCCACATCCTTTTCGCTATCTATATCGATAAACTGTACCGAGTGACCTTCGTTTGCGACCTCTTGCATGATTGGTTTAAACCGTTGACAAGGCCCACACCAACTAGCGGTAAAGTATTTTAGTGTTTTCATTATCTACTCCAATAATAATAGTTGTATTGTTGTGTTGTTGTTTCAGTAGCGTAACCTACTATGATTTGTTGTATCATAACTCTTCTCCGTATAGTGAATACTTTTTTACCGGTTGAGGTTTCTCGACTCCATCCTCGATATAGACCTCACCCTTTCTGGCGTCAACATAGAATTGAGTCGCCTGATGTACTAAGAATATTTGATTAAGACAGTCCGTAAGACTACCGTAGATAACATCATTTTCTTCCTCGTCTAAAACCCACCTATCTCCTGGTGGAACCCTTGTTGCAATTAAATGTTTCATGCTAGTGCTGGTTTCTCCTGTATAACCACCTTCTTTAAATATATAGACTCAGCGACATCACATATGGTATCGAAATCTGTAGAGGTTAGGTTTCCTCGTTTACCCTCGAAGCTTTGCACATTATAGTGGTCTATAATAAGGTCAACTATAATTTGGTCAATGTTGGTATGTTCTTTATTCATTTGTAATCCTTTAGTATAAGTATAAGGTAACTCAGATAGATTAAAAATTAATTTATGCCCACACGACAAAATAATTAAAAAGTAATCCTAGTAGTATTATTAGGAATATCTTAAACCAAGCCATAAACTCATCTTGTCTAGTCCACTTGGTTTTTCTTTTATTTTCTACTCTATCCCATTTGTTCATTTTACTAATGTTACCTGTATCCTTTCGAATCCGTTAGCTATATAATATATTCCTGTAGGTAAGTTTTTAGTGTTCCATCTGTACGTACCATCTATAACTATCTTTTCTACTTCTCTACCCATCATATCGTATATAGTAGCAATACCATTACCAGCTATAAACATATACTCATTCGATGGATTGGGCCAAGCGAATAGAAACTTAGTGCCAACATAATATAATTCATCTGTTATCTTCTCAAACTCTTCTGTCGTTAGTATTGATTGTAGATAAGCCATAGCTTGTGTCGTAGTACCATTCAGTATATCTTGTAGGTAAACTATGACATCCAATACATTAAGAATACCATCATCGTTGATATCACCAGCTTCTACGGAACAAGAATTTTCGTCATAACCCAATATCACATCAATCAACATAAGTACATCGAGTATATCTTGATAACTATCTCCATTCAAATCAGCTCTAACAAATACGTTATTATCACATTGGTCACATACATTACCTATACCGTCGTAATCGTCATCCAACTGAGATGGGTTATAATCCTCTATACAATTATCTTGACTGTCGTTTATACCATCGTTATCGTAATCTTGGTCTAGGTTCTCCAATCCCTCATTGATAAAGCTGATAATAGCTGTTTGATTGAATCCTGATTCCGAGTATAGAACTTCCCCATCCCCACCGATTACAATATTATGTGGTATGTAACCAGTGCCGAACAAACCATAGATATTAGTAGCATCATCTATAACAGGATATGTTAAACCGAATGTTGTAGCCCAACTCTCACAACTATATGGTTGATTCCAATCATGTCCAATCCCCAACACAACCACAGGTTGGTCTATATAATTCTGATATATGTATTCCGATACAGGAGCCTCCTGCGTACATGATGGTCACCAAGAGGTAAAGAGATTTATCCAAACGACTTTGTTACGACCATCGACTTCGTAAGACCAGTAATCATTTCCGTTCGCACATATAGGGGAAGAAAAATCTTCTACGAGGTCTCCGACTTGGTAGGTTTGTCCAAAGAGGGGGACGAGGAGTAATAGGGTTAAAAATTTTTTTATCATAGTGGTAACCTTTCTATCATTGTATACGTATCCAAAAAGACCTTCAAAACAAAACCGATACCTACACCGATCCCTACTCCGATTAGGATATAGGTGATAATATCGTCATGTTCCGTGTTCTTTAACATACCTATAAATATTATATTATTTCTCTAAACCTTCAGCTTCATCCCAATAATTTTCCCATTTGTCGTCAGCACACTCCTCGCCGTTGTAATCAAACCCATACAGAGTATAATCGTGTATGTAGTTCTGAATGTCGTTAGCGTTAACGTACAGTCCCCACATATTCATCGGTCTGGTTCTAGCTAAATCCTCCTGGTCTTTACAGATACGCTGAAATATATACTGTCCTAGCTTGTTCATGAATCCAATCCCATCTTAATCAGTAGCTTATCTATATAGTCCTTAGCTTGTTTCAAGGAACAATCCGTACCAGTATCAATTCTGTGTTGTCTGTATAGTTTAATCGCTTCTATCTTACGGTTAGCTCTGAGAGATTCCTCGATTCTTCGGTCAATCGAGGCATATTCAACCCATCCGATCTCCTTAACCTTTAGTCTCTTCTGCCATATCCAATTACATTCCTTCATGATATCGATGATTTCGTCACGTGAGTAAGTTTCATTTTTAACTGTTAAATACATGGTATCCACATCTATGAGGTCCTGAGTAAATAGTTTATCCATATACATTAGTTCTTTAGCTGTAGGTTCGGTTTCCTCACATAGTGTAGATAGCTGTTCTATTCGTTTAAGTATCTGCTGTTTTATCATATATCCCTAGTGTTCGTTATTAAGAAAGTCTTTTATAATCATATACCTTCCATAATCTATTTAACATCTCTAATTCTTGCTTATTTAATTTTCCAGCTCTTCTCTGACATCTAAGGGTAAAGGTAAACCGATGTTGCCATTTATTTTTATGCAATACGATGGAACCAATACCATTCCTTGTTGGTTTATAATCCTCAACCCAAGCTGACCACCGCATCATACGAACTTGTAATTCCTTAATCCTAGTATGCTGTAACGCTTTATGATGCACAGGTATGGTGTAGGGATAGGACTTATATTTTTTACCGTATCTAATCATTTAATTTAATTTAATGCTAATGTTTGTCACTTGTGATACCAA
>Ga0181409_1001053_pt1 | contig 10651 bp, 12 predicted proteins | sample 32SPOviralmetaG_FD_130138 | JGI IMG/M metagenome (GOLD analysis project Ga0181409, IMG submission 130138) | Marine viral communities from the oligotrophic San Pedro Time Series (SPOT) site, San Pedro Channel, CA, USA - 32 SPOT_SRF_2012-05-30 | ecosystem: Environmental > Aquatic > Marine > Strait... | reverse complement strand
TTCCTTTAGAGCCGTATTTAGTGTCTTAGTTTGGTCTTTTATGGTTTTCTTATGGGCTTTTCTATCTTTCCTTCTTTCCCTTCTTTGAACAAATTGGACTTCGTAAAATGATTTTAGCCTATTCTTTAATTTCTTAGATTCTTCTTTTTCCATTAATTCAGTTTCATATTCTATTTGCGTTTTTCCTAGTTCTCTTAATTTATCATAGTATAGTATTTTATTATCAAGGGTCTTTGCGTCTAAATTTTCAGCAAGGTTGGATAGATAAGTCATATTCTTTAATATTCCCATATAGGTTTCTTGTATTGTCTTTTTTATCGGACTAGTTCCCAATTTTTTAAACAACTTTTCTTTAAACCCTTCAGGTTCAGCATCGCTTCCTTTGTTCGGCTTTCCTAGCATAAATCCGGAACTTGTTAGTAAATTATTCTTCTTTTTTAGTTTACCTTCCTTTTTCAGTTGTTTCATAGTGCTTTTATGAAGTTTTCTAGCCACCCTTTCTTTCTTAGAAATTAATTTTATATTATTAGAAAGGAATCCTAGTATTTTCTTTTGTCCCTTAAACTGAAATTTATAAAGCCCTAATGTCGCCTTTATTGCTTTTTGAGTTTTACTTTCAGTTTTTTCGACTTCTTTTCCTGATTTTTGAACTTGCTCTCTAATCTGTCTAATAAAACTACCAAAGGCTTGTAAAAGAAAACCAAGTTTACTTATAGAGGCAAAACCACCCGGAATAAACCCAAAAATAATTCTTCTTAATTTAGCCGCTTCAAAGGTGGCAATTCTTATATCTTCTCTACTGTTAGTTAAAAATTCTGCGAAATATTCAAGAATATTTCCGCCCTGTTTCTGATACTCTAGTAATGCTGTAGGACTAAACAATTCAAACTTTTTGGGGTTAGCCCTTTTACTCAAAACCTTTAGAGTATCGTTAAATATAGTAGTTCTTTTGTTAGCCCTAGTAATAGATACTCCAAAAGCATTAACTTCATTTCCAAATTCATTTGTCTTTCTCTTACCTTCCTCTATGGTTTTATTTCCGTCTTGAAGGGTTCTATCAAATTTTTTAAATTGTTCTTGTGTTTTATTCATGTGCTTTTGTAAATTACCCATAGTGTCACTAATATTTTGTATTAGTTCGGGCAATCCTGCTAGGCCTAATTTTTTTAAATTAGCCTTTGCTTGTGCGCCTTTCATGGCTTTTACACTACTCATTTAATCACACTACCTATACTTTCATTTTGCTCTGAGCCTTCTGAATCTCTTCTGCCTCAAGTTCCTTAACCGTTTGATGTATAAATAACATTTCCTTAACTAAACTCGCTGGCATCTTATAAACCTCTAAAGGACTTATAGAAAAAGCCGTTGCTAAAGTATATGCCACTATTTTTGGCATGAAATGAGGAGGGCAATCTCCTGTCCTAACCGCCTTCCTCATCATTCGTTTTTTTCTTCATCACCACTATCGGATAAAGGATTTGGCAAAATTTCTTTAATTTGGTCGCCAATGTAAGGAGTTAATTTAAGAATATCAAGTGCCGAGAGTTTAGGCTCAGTCTTAACAATAAAGTTCTCAACCATATATTTAAACATACCATTTAGGTCAATGTCCATATTTTGAGTTCGAGCATCAATCTTCATTAAAGTATTAACTGCTCTATCAACTTCTATCCAAGTGGGTTCTTTTACCCATACTTTTAGATATTCTTCTATTTCGGGTGCTACTTTAATGTAATGTAGCGTAGGCTCTTGTGCTGTAAATAGCACACTCTTGTCACTTATTATTTTCTTTTCAGTCATATTATCCACCTTTTAAACCAACAAACATACATACAAACGGTGTTGGTGGAATTTAACTTATTCGGACTTCGGTTCTTCTTTTTTCTCCTCAGTCTTTTTAGTTGTAGCCTTCTTAGGCTTAGATTTAGCCGCAGTCATTTCGGCTTTTTGATTCTTTATCATAATCATTTTCTCTTGTCTTGTAACCATTTAATCACCCCTGTAGAACCCAATGTGTCTTAACAGTACAAAGAGTTAGGTTTCTTGGCATTACTGTTGCTTCTACAGCAATTGGCCCTTTATCATCAGTTAATGGGAAGTTATTACTATTGATAAAATAATCAGTAAAGTTTAGAGTTATTGCCTCTCCATCGGGTTTAGTAAATACTAACTCAATCGTTTGCGTTGTGTTTTCTGTATCGTCTCTAAGTGCTTTGTATAGAGCATTGTTAGTAACATGGCCAGTAAATGAAATCTCATATGTTCTTTGTGCAGGTAAAGATTCTTGAACTTCTTTACTTCCCACTCCTAAGAATCTTTTTTCTGATAGATTGTTATTCATGGTTAAAGTTAGAGTGTTAATCTTTAGGAAGTTTTCACCTAGAACCTTGAAAGTTCCATCGGAAAAGAAGAATGGTTCTCTAAATTCTTGAGCCGCATTTGCTCCGGTAGATTCTCCTTCAAAATTAAAGAAGTCTGCTTCGTTACTTACGCCTCTTCTAGCATCATACTGTTCTGTTTCTTTTGGACTGTGAACATTTCTAGGATTTAGGCTTAAAGTCATCTTAACTTCTTCATTCTCATTTGCTGTCATTGTTAGAGTATTAACTCTATTTCCTCTAGCAATTTGAACAAAAGAGTTATCTTCATCTTCTGTTACAGTAAGTGTTAGACTTGAACCAGTAGCAGTAGCATTGTTACTGAGTAATGCTTTAACCCCGCTAACAATTCCAGCAATTCTAGTATGAGCAGGAATGCCTGTTCCGCTAATCAACTGACCAACTTGTAATTTTGCAGAATCAGCATTATCTGTATAAGTAATTGTAGTGCTTCCCGCAGTAGTAGCCCCTGCCGCAAGTGGAAAAGTAGTAGTATCTGTTCTAAATGGTGTAGTTGCTGCTAATTTACTATCACTTCTTTCAATAGTAAAGGAAGGTAAATTGTCTGTATCTGTTTCTTGGAAAGTGTAAGTTATTGGATTAGTAATAGCACCACTAGAGATAGTTGGTCTAGTAAGAACTCTAACTTTAGTTAAATCTCCTACTGCACTATCAGACATAGGAGGACAAATATCAGTTGCTATTGTTCTATAAAATATTGGCCCAGTTTCAACAAAACCTTCTATTGCTCCACTAGTTACTGCACTACCGTCAGTGCCTACTGATTCAATCAATACTTCTCCCGAATCACCGGAATGAGTAGTAAATCTATCTGCTATTGCTCCACCCAAAGCCGCAGTAGTGCAAGTAAGTTCTGTGCATTTTCCTAAGAAATAATATAGCCAAGCACCATGATTTGCTACAAGATTTAAATCACCGTTTCCAAAGTTAGTAATTCCTTTGTATTGGTAAGTAAAGTTTCTAGTTCCACCTAGAGAAATGTTTGTCTGCTTAAAGTCCGGCTCTACTGTTGGGAAAGTAGCGGATTCTAAAACTCCTAACCATTGGTCTGATAGTAGTCTTTTAGCAGTAGAAGTTGTTGCCGGAACAGGTGCGCCATATGCTCTAATTATAAAATAATCATTTGCATGGGGAGTTACAGTATCGGTAATAGTTACAGTATCAGCAGTATTAGATTTTATTCTATGAGTAGATATTAGACCATCAGCAGTATATCTTTCTAATAAACATCCCGCATACAAATCTTCCAACAAAGAAAAAATGCCAGTAAATCCGGATGATGCCTTTATTTGATTAGTCGTAACTGACCCGTTAGTTGGAAAAGCAGAACTTCCTCCTGCTTGCACTCCAACTCCCAAATATAAATCACATTCGGGTATAAATGTTAAACTCGTTCCTGCTCCTAAAAATATATCTTGATTCAATGCCATATTAACCTACTCTTTTTTAACTTTACATACTAAGACGGGATGGTTAGTCCAAATCTCTTCACCTCAAGCGACACTTTATACCCATATAACCTTTTTCCCCTATCATTACTTTCAGTTCTAGAACCAATAAACATTTGGTGGAACTTAGAACCATCGCTTGCGGTAAATCCTCTTCTATTATCTTCTATCACTTTTCTTAAGATAGCATATAAATCTCTTAGTCTATCTCTTCCATAATTTAGATTACCGTTTGCTCTTTCGTCATGTATAACTCTAAGATGCAAAGTAAGAGAATAAGTTTCATTTCTAATATCATAGTGAATTGTTGGATATGTTATGTTTTGAGAATCTTCGAAGACTAAAATTGTTGCACCCCCGCCACTATTACTCATATCATATCTACTTCCTTTATTGGGTTGTAGTGTTCTTACATCAATAACTGTAGGCGTGGTTATTGTACCATCTAAGGAAAGTGCATCTCTAGCCCTACTCCATCTAGAAGAAGATTGACCAGCATCGGTTCCAGTTAATAGGTCTACGATAATACTGACTTCATCCATTCCTCTACCTCCGATTTAATTGAATTATTTACTTTCTTTAGTATTTCTTCTTGTGCAAATTTAGAAACTTCTTCATCACTAAAACTAACATCAATGCCCAATTGTTCGGATAGTATTTGAGTTGCCAACTGTCTCTCTTTCTGTATTTGCACCAGTTCATTTATTTCTTTCATACTAATGTGGAATGCCATAATAATCACTCCAAGAAATACACTAAGTCTTTCTTTCCATTAAGAGTGTCCATAGCCTCTTTTCTAAGAATATCGTATTTTTCTTTTGTAGAAATATTAGCCCCTGTCTCACTAACTAGAATGCTTTGGTCATCATGTCTTAGTATTTCAGCCGCTACTAACTTAGTGGTTGCTTCATGTATTTGAGCAGGAACTCTACTGTCTCCTGCTTCATAAGTTACAATGATAGAATTCTTACTATGGAAGGGATATTCTTGCATAAAGAATATTCGTCCTTCATCTGCAATAGTCCAAAAGTCTCCTAGTCTTCTAATATCTTCTTTGTCTGTAAATCTAGATACAGAACAAACTGTAGGAACATCTTGATTTGTAGAAATAAAGTCTAGTGTATTTGTTCCCGCAGTTATTCCCGAACCACTATCTAGAACTACAGTAGTTGCATCAGTAATAGAAGTTATAGTTTTACTACCAGTAATTCCAGTTCCACTAACGGCCATACCGACTGCAAGTTTAGAAGAGTCAGCAACGGTAAGATTTGCAGAAGATAAACCAGTAGTACAAGGTTGTTGAGTCTTAATTTCTACTACACAGTCTGAGCCATCATCTCCTGCTAGTAGAGAAGAAATAAGGATATTAGCCCCACTACCTTTGTCCTTAGAAGCATAAAAGAAGTCAGATATTGATAATTGATTAGTTGTGTCTAATAGGGCTTTATGGTTTCTAGCCTTGGTAAACGATTGAGTTTTACTTGGTTTCTCTTCATTAATCAAAGAAATTATTTCATTAACAGTAGTCTTTATCCCAAAAGCATTATTGAATTCATCATCTTCTAATCTAGGAGAACTAGTAGTAACTATTCTGTTAGAGGATTCTAAGTTAAATGCATAACTACCATTAGGAGTTTTAAGAGTTATTATTTTAATATCCGTATGGTTTTCTTGTAAGTTTATTTGGGCTTGAGCCGATGCTAGTTCTTCATACTGAGAACCTTGCCAAACTTGTAGAGATACAATCTTTCTAATCTTTAAAGTAGGTAATTGTATAAATCCTACATATCCGCCATAGTAACTATTCATTGGTAGATTCTTAAATTGAAAATCGTGAAATTCATCTCTAGTAATAATTGGTCGATAAGAACGCTTTACTGTTTCATCAACTGTTCCTTCTATTCTTTTTATTATCTTACCTACTTGCGCTCTTGAAGGATAGGAAGTATCACTGAAATGAGAGATTTGTAGCATGTCTGCAACAGAAGCGAAGTCTGTATAATACCCAACTCCTTTATCATATGAGCCTGTAAAAAAACCTAATGCTACTGTATAAGTCGCTACTCCGTTCAATTTTTCATCAAAAGAATAGTCACTAGGAAATCCGGTTGTACCCATCAGTATTCCTCCAAGGCTTCTCTAATATCTATTATTCTATTACCTAAGTCATCTAAGTATTTTCTCATCACTTTATTTTGCCCTCGGTTTCTAATAGGGCTTAGATTGTAAGTTGCATATTTTTTAAGATAAACTGTATATGCTACTTTCATATCTAGTCCAGTATCTACTAGTTTTGGTACTTCATCATCTTCTTTGTTCTTATATGTCACTAAATTTTCTGCTGTAAAAGCACTTGCTTGGTATGTAGTTTCTCCAAATTTATCTCCCTCTATTAACCTAGAACTTTCGCTAACTGTAGAATCTACAAGTTCGGGAACTAGAACATATATTTTAGCAACCTCTTTGTTGACTTTATACATCCTAAGCCATCTTTTAGTAGTCATTTTTTTCTCTGTGCTAATGTCTTCTAGGCTTTCATCCTGTTTATAAAATCTAGGAGAGTCCAATCTTCGCCTAGAATCTGTTCCGCCTTCTGCCGGAGTAATTTTAGGAGTAGGAATAGTGGCACCAATAGGTCTGGAATAAGTAATCCCTAAAGTTTCTAGTAGTTTTTTAGAGGCAGATTGGGGAGAACCAAGAATACTAGGTAATTTTATATCTGGGTCATCTGTTAGAGTAAAATAGTAAAGGTCTGCCCTTTGTTCTTCAGTAAGGCCTAACTCATCTACATATTTTGCCCTATCTCCTGTTTTTAGCAGGTCTTCTCTAAGAAAATAATATCCCGAAGAGGTAGTCCCATATTTTTCCTCGACTACTCTAAAGTCTCCTCTCTCTATTTGGTTTGCCTCTGCTTCTGTAATAGGTTCATCCTTTCTATCTATATACGCATACATCAGTCTTTCTTTTCCTTGAAAGTCCGAAGCAAATAGAGCCTTATCTTTGAATGTACGATTACCTTCTTGTTTTAACATTTCAAACTTTTCATCAAAGAAACTGTGAGGAATTGTTTTTATTTTATTATTACCGAAGCCAAATTCATTATATGCTTTTTCTGCTTTATTATATGCATCTTTATTATCAGAATAAATTAAAAAGTATTTGTTTCCATCTACTTCCACTTCAGTAGTTTGGCTTTTTAATTCATTGTACTGAGCGATTATTTCTTGTCGGGCTTGTTTTAGTTTATTAGAAATTTTCTCCCTAGCCTTTCTCTTTTCCTCTGTATCTTCGCCCTCTTTATACTCTATATCTTTAGGTATTTTATAATCTTTCATTGGTATTAAAGGGTATTCTCTTTCTTTAGTAATATTAAAATTAGGATTGATAGCAAAGGCTTTCGGGATTCTATATTTTGTAGCAGTAAACTTGTCATATTTATTTTTTATTTTGTCATCATCATCCGGAAGAGTATCTTTGACTCGTTGGGATAAAGTCCCTGTATTACTTTCTTTATTTACTAAAGATGCTTCAACTAATAACTGGTATAGAACACCATCTCCCACCATAGAGTTAAAATATCCTTTGGTTCCTATATTTTTAGAAAACCACTTAGTTAGTTTAGCGTTTAATTTATCTATATACTCATAATCTAACAACATACCGTCTTTTATGGTATAGGCTTCATCCTCTTTGTCCATAAATTTATCTATGTCACTTACAGGAAATTCAATAGCACCTTTAATTCCTTCGGTATCTATATCACTATCAATGATTACTTTACCCTTTTTAGACTCAATCATATCTACTTCTGCACCTGTATAATCTATGATTATGTCTTGGGCTTTAATCACTATTGCCGACATTTCATCGTTACTAGGGAAAATAAGAGAAGAATGACAGTTTCTATTTCCTCTATTGTTTCCTTTAGCAAAACTTAAAACATTTTTTCCTTGTATTGTTTTAGATGTTTTTAATCTTATTTCAGTTTCAAGTTCTAGAGTAGGTTCGGGGTGAGGTTCTTCCCCTCTCAATATTTTTAATATATCTTCTTGGATATTTTCGGACATATTACTGACATCGCTCATCACTGTTCCGCTTAATTGAGCAATTAGTTCTTTATCATGTTCCGAGTTACCTTCCTCTATATTTTTTAGTCTAGCCTCTCCCACCATTTTGTTATCAGCATCTATTCTTCTATCCGGCCTTCTCTTTAAAAAACTACTAAGTGCTTCTCGATTAGCCTGTAAATAAGGTTGTAAGGGACTATCTAATAATTTCGTTAAAATTAATTCTAATTCATCAACTAGTTCTTTGGGATTTTTATCTTCTGCTTCTAACCTATCTATAGAATCTTCAATTAAAGAAATAAAATTAGTTTCTTTTCCTAATATGTAGTTTTCCATTTGTTCTAAAAAATAATCTTTGGCGGCTGGCAGTTTTCTAACAGCCCCACTATAAACAAAGGAAACCATTTAACCAACTCACATTAACCATTTAGCCCAAGAAGCACCCTTTTGAATTGCACTACCTAAACCTAAACCGCTAGAAGGTGGCTCATAACTCATTTGTCCTTGTTGGTCAATCCAATAAGGTCTTCCATATCCGTCTTGACCCGATGGTGGAACAGGATAGCCACTACCATTATTCATAGCACCTTGCATTTGATTATATTGTTGAGTGTTGCCGGTTAATCCCGCCATAGCCATACCTGCTGTTGGTTGTGCCATTTGTTGCATGCTTCCTCCTGCATTAAATCCCTGAGATTCAAGATATTGTTGTTTGGCCAACTTTCTTTGATTTACAACTTCTGTATTGATAGCAGAATCAAGTAAGTTTCTAATATCTAATTCGATATTCGCTTGAGTCACCTGTTCATATTCTCTTAAACAATCAGCATTAACAATAATATTACTACCACTGTTGGTCAATTTTAACTTTGATAACATTTGACTAACTACTCTTTCTACTACATCTTCCATCATTTGTTCTAGAGAAGTTAAAAATTTTTCTCCGTGATATTGAAAGAATTCTTCTACATGATTATCCTGTAAAGAAAGCAAGTTATTCATTGATTTAAAATTATTCTGCTGTCCTTGCTGAACCGCATTCATTACTGTTCCATTACTTGTTCCCAATATACCCATACTTATTCCTCTTTAACTTCTTTTTTTGATTTTTCGCCATTAGTCTTCTTAATATCATCTACTTTAACTTCTTTATTTATCATTAAATAATTCAATCTATCAGTTAGTATATTTATTTCGCCCACTATTTCTATCGCTTCGTTAGTCGCTGACCTGTTATCGCCTAAAGTTGGTGGCTTTATTAAATAACCGTTTGCTGTTAAAGAAATAATATCGTCTTTTGTTAAATTAGTTACTGGGCCACCTCTTAAGATTTTAGGCATTTTAGGTTTAAAAGCCTTAAAATCTAAACCATGTTTGTCTGCTAATATCTGTTGCTGTAACATTTCCATTTGCATATACATAGCAGCATGTTTAGGGCAATAAGTTCCCATTAAAGGCCTTCCCTTAGTTACTCTATCTAAAGGAATAGGAGGTCTAAGATAGTCTCCTGCTTCCCATATATGATGCATTCCACAAACTACGCATCTATCTTTTAGGTTAAACTTTTTTCCGTATTTAATAAACAGTAATTTTTTAGGTTCTGCTTTTAAAACTAAACTTAATTCTATTAATTGCTTTCTAGGTTTAATAGCAATAAAATGATATTCTGTTACTGCCCCACTTGCTCTAGCCTGTTTGATTGGGGATAGTCCCAAAGGCATGTTATTTTGCTGTCCTATTATCTGCTGATTTTGATACATCTTTAATTCCTCAATAATCCTTTATCATAGTAGTTATTCCTTTATACACCATTTCCGGTTCTGACTTTGCTGATACTATATATTTGTAGCATGGTATTCCTTTGTCGTTAAGTTGCCTCATTCCATAGGAGAACGGCTCAAATATCTCATGTTTCTCTATCGGCTTATCACTTTTATATTTTTCTCCCCAAATATCGTATTTATTAGCCCAAATACCAACTGCTATAGGATAGTCCGAATCTTTTTTCTTTCTATTAGTTGGCCACCTACTATTAACAATAGTATCAACTAAAAATTTCCACGCTACTTGATGGTCTAGATTAGAATTGTTATCCAAATGTCTGTGGTCTATCATAAATATAATATATTTAACTCTTCTAGATTGCATATCCTTAACCCATTCTTTCCAATAGATGGCTTCTCCTCCGATGTCAGCCGTTTTGATGGTATGTGAATCCCCATCTAGTTTTATTGTTTTCCTAGAAGCCCTGTGTAAACCAACAGTTCTTTCTTGTATTGTGGGAACTTCTCCTCTAGTTCTTAATTGGTGACTTAAGGTAGTTTTACCAACCATAGTAGCCCCATAGACTCCAAAGTTAATAGCATGGACTTTTTTCCAAAATCCAATAATTGCTTCTCCGACTAGTATAGCAAACCCAGTCATTATTGACATATCAATGCCCCCAAAGGTCGCCTATAAATCCAGTAATCCAACCCATAATATTTATATCGAATACTCCCATAATATTACCAATAAGAAACATAGAAAGAGTAGAGAACCCTCCCCAAAACCACGCTCTCATTTTCAAAAAGAAAATATCTGCTGAATGCGCTCTTGTTTGATTATATGCATAATCAGAATCAGAAAATCCCATTAAGTCTCCAAGAACCATCTAGCCACCCTCATTGAAGGACTGCTAAAAAATCATTTGATACAGTATTGTCATCAACTTCTGTTTGGGCATTAGCATAAGGAA
>Ga0181409_1001048_pt1 | contig 10667 bp, 15 predicted proteins | sample 32SPOviralmetaG_FD_130138 | JGI IMG/M metagenome (GOLD analysis project Ga0181409, IMG submission 130138) | Marine viral communities from the oligotrophic San Pedro Time Series (SPOT) site, San Pedro Channel, CA, USA - 32 SPOT_SRF_2012-05-30 | ecosystem: Environmental > Aquatic > Marine > Strait... | reverse complement strand
GCTTCGTATGCCGCCGATAAATCTTTTCTGTTTCGTGAAGATAACTTGGACTCTTTAGCTTGAATTCTTTTATATTCAGATTCAATGGGTATTACCCAAGGCTCGTTTTGCTCAGAAATTTCCTGGCCGGTTTCGAGCATAATGGTAAGCGCAAGGCGATACTTGAATCTATAGTTTAGGTCTGCAGGTGTCATGATTTATTTTGTTTTCTTTGTAGTCTTTTTCTTGGTAGTCTTTTTCTTAGGAGGTGAGCTTCCTTTAACTTCAAGTTCTTCTTCACGGGCCTTTCCTCTTGCCTGGAGTCTTTCAACCACAGTGTTTGCGTCCATCCAAATGTCTTTGTCATCAACAAGGTTACTAATCTCTTCTTCCGTAAGAAAATCCTGGTACTGAGAACTGAAAAGTTTTTCAGACCATTTTCTGTCATGTACCACGTTTGAATACATCTCTCCGCCTTTACCGATCATTCCGCCGCTGTAGTTGTGAAACAAAAATGCACTGTGCTCATTGATTACAAAGTCATCTCCCTGAAGAAAAATTAGGGTTGCTGCACTCATGCAAGCTCCGCTTACGTTCATAGTAAGGTGTGCCTTACACTCCTCGAGGACCTGAAGAAACTGAACTGTTGTGAAGAGGTTTCCACCCGGGCAGTTGATGTGGATGTTTATTAAATCTGTTTGTCGCGAGTTCCGAATCTTGTGAAACCAGTCGATATATTCGGAGGCTTCACCAATAGATCCCAAGAGATAGAAATCCATGACAGATCCATACTCACTTGCAAAATTATTTGGTTTGCTTCCTCCTAAAAAGAGATCCTCCAACCCCATAGTAACATTGTTTTCTTTTTGTTTTTGCATATTTAAATTATCCTTGTTTTCTAACAATTCCCAGTAATGGTTCCCAAATGAACCCAAACCTGAACCGTGTTCCTAGTTTAAATTTTAGTTTGCCTGTTCGGCAGTATGTGTTCCAGTTTTCTCTTAAAGCATCACGGTCGTATCCCTTGTCACATCCTTTTCTTCTTACATACGAGCTTCTTGCCTCGGCAGCGATCTGCCAGCGATCTCCTTCGCTTCTCCAGCATCCACACGAGGTGCGCCTCATGTCATTGGTAACTCGTATCCTTGGTCTCAGTCCGCAGCGTCGGCATTTGTCCCATTCTGAAATATTAGGAGGCTGCCAGTAACTGTTTGGCGCAGCGTTCCAATCCTGGGTTGGATATCGAAGATGCGCCTTGTTTAATTTCATGTGATTTATTCGTGATGGACTTTAGACCGTTTACCGGAATTCTTGTGAATCTTTTTAAGCAAACAGTTCCAATCACCGCCAGCTTTTTGTATGGTTGTTTGCCTGGTATCAAAAGAAAAACCGGGTGCTGTTATACCTCGTTTTTTCTTCCCGGTCTCGCAGTGCGGACACGGATTGCCAACGGGGTCATCCCTTTTGGCCACCGGGTGACTTTCTTCCCAGGTTTCCCCGCAGGTTTCACAGCAGTAATTGTAAGTCATCTTTACTTCTTGGGCTCTGTCGGAGGAAGAATGTTTGGAAAGGCCTTGCGTACTGTGGACTCCGTAAGAGACTTGTAAAGGCTTTTTAGCTTTTTATCTTTTACTGCAATAACAATTTTTGCATCTTCAGCTGACACGGATTCCAGAAGTCGAATGTACTTGGACTCCTTTGCAAGCTTAGACAAAGGTGATTGCTTAACAAGATGTTTAAGATCTCTAACAACCTTTTCAAAGTGACGCGACTGATTACCCGGAACCGCCTCGTTTACACGGTAGGGCGGATCACCTTCGGGAAGATCGAATTCAAGATCTTTTAGATAGTTTGCCTGAAGAAGTGTTCTAATTCCAAAAGTAGATTCCTCTTTAAGAATTGAAACACGTTCTTTAACGCTTTTAGCTTCTTCGCAAAGATCAAAAACTTCATGAGGAAGTTTGGTCCTGTTGTTTCTAGGGGTTGGATTTGCTTTCATATTAACGGTGTTGTTATTATCTATGACTTAATAAAAAATTCCTCCGCGCAAGAAACAAGTTGGCTGCACCGTCGGCTAATAAGGTAATTAAGAACTTTGCCATTGGGCTTTACCTCTTTCTTTGCGTATTCTTCTCTGATTCGTGTTGTGACGTCTTCGGGAATTCGGGATAGGTCGATCATGGACCGGTTGCGACAGTAATTGCGGTATGTTTCTTGGTCAAGGATCTCTTTCATATCCTTTGTGCGTGAGGCTTCGTACCATTCCTCGATCTTCTTGGAACGAAGAGGTGTTTGCCTCGCATCTTCTGAAACAAAGACATCATCTGCAGAAAGAACGTTGGGAACACCATCGCCACTGTCGCCGCGGATAATGTGTTCGAAGATGTACTTGGTTGGATTGGGATCTTTGATAAGCTTTTTTGTAAGAGGAGAGAACTGATCCACGTTGTCATACTTTTGTAATTGAATAAAGTCTTTGTCGCCAGAGATGATCATGACCTTTTCGTGGTTACCGAACTCCTGGGTGCTTTCGACAAGGGTTGCAATAACATCGTCCGCTTCTGCGCCTGAAACACTTAGCACTGGATACGGAAGGTGTTCGTCAATCTCATCTGTGATGGTGTTGAGCCAGCCAAAGATTTCTTTCCAATCGAGTGTAGAGCTGTCGCGTGTTTTTTTACGAGCTGCTTTGTATTCTGGGAATGGACCTTTGCGCCAGGAGCCAGCATCGCATGCAAGTATCATCCGACCGTATTCTGCACGGTACTTAAGATTGTAGAGCCTGAGGGAATTCAGGATCATGTGGCGAAGAAGGTTTTCTTCGAGATTTGATTTGGGCTGTGAAAACACAGATGCAATTGAAATTGCGGAGAAGTCTACGATAATCATTTGATAGAGATTTTGTTTGGACTACTATTCTACCATAGTTCCATGGGAATGTAAATCACTTTTTAGTCTTTTTTAGACCTTTTACGTGATTACGGTGAATCCGACATTGGATAATACCGTTGTAGTAGTCATCGCGAAGAAGAACCTCACGTTGGACTTGTTCAAGCATTTCAAGGTATGAAAGTTCGCCAAGCTTTTCGCAGAGGTGCAGGATCTCGCGTTCAAAGATGTCACCACCGTGTTCTTCTACAAGGGCTTTTGTTTCTTCGCTGGAGCCGTAATATTCCTGCCAATCGGATTCCTTGAGCGAACGACGTTTGCGCTTTTTACCCTTGAGAGGTGGCTTGGTAACCTTGAAATGAAATTTCTTTTTTCCGACGTACTTCATGCCGGTAAGTTTATTGGTCAGGATGTACACGTACCCAACGTAGTCCTCGATCATCTCCGAGGTAAATTCTTCGCCCTTGTAAGTCCACATGACCAATCAAAGCTCTCCGTTGTAGGAATTGTGAGTTCCGCAGAATGGACAATATTGTGGATACTCCTCCTTGTCGTAGTCGTCGTAGTCGGTGTCGGTTTCCTCGACCTCTAAATAATAATCCGATTCGGAGTCGTCCCATGTTACCTCATAGGAGGCATTGCAATTGGGGCATCTATGCTGAGTTATCATCTGATTTGTTTATATTATCTATAAACCTTTTTTATCCCTCGCAGGACTTGCAGTTGTTTATACTGCGTGCCAGTTCCTGAGCGGGATTGGCACTGCGCTGGTAATAAAGACCTTTGATTCCCCACTCCCAGGCCTGGATCAGAAGTTCGTTTACGTCTTTTGGCTTTGCTTTGGGCGGGATCATTAGGTTAAGGCTTTGCCCCTGATCAACAAACTTCTGTCGCTGAGCGGCCTGAATGATTACCTCGCGTTGAGATATTTCACCAAAGGTTTTAAACACATCTCTTTCCTCTTCGCTGAGCTCTGTGAGGTGCTGTACGCTTCCACCATGGGTAAGGATTTCGTGCCAAACTTCTTGGGTGTCCAAACCTTTTTCGCGAAGAAGACCTTTTAGGTAAGGATTCTTGAATGTAAATTTACCCTTTGCGAGATCCTTCGTAAAGTAATTGGAATTGAGTGGTTCGATACTTGGAGATGTTTGACCAAGAATAAACGAACTTGAAGTTGTTGGCGCAATGGCAAGTGTGGTAACATTACGTCGGCCATACCCTTCGAGTAGTGAAGGCTCACCGAACTTCGTTGCAAGTTCCTCTGAAGCAGCGTCCGTGCGAATACGGATTGTACTCCATATTTGATTGTTGTGCATTTGAGCCTGAAGACCTTCAAAGGGAATCATTTTGCTTTGCAGATACGAATGCCAGCCAAGAACACCAATACCAAGAGCACGCTGAGCAATGGCAAAATTACGAGGTGCATCCATGTGTGGTATACCTTCGGTCTTTGTGATGAATTCACTCATAACAGCGTCCAAGAAATAGGTCAGTGTTTCCACCGCATCCGTTACTTGGATATCATCCCAACGTTCAAGGTTAAGCGAAGAAAGGTTGCAAACAAAGCTTTCGTCACGCTCTGAAGAAAGCATGATCTCATTACAGAGGTTACTGGCATGAATGGTTTTACCTTTGTCTTTGTAAACCTGCGGTGCACCGTTATTGGCGTTGTCTGAAAACATTAGATAAGGATACCCGCTTTCAAAACGCTTTTTAATAACCAATCCCCAGATGCGACGCTTTTCTTTGTCTCCGTCAACCATTGCGCGCATCCAGGCGTCAGAAACGGTCACACCGATACTCATCTCTTGGATCTCATGGCCTTCGCCACGTATCTTTAGAAACTCCTCAATGTCTGGGTGATCAACAGGGAGGTAAGCCGCGAACGAGCCACGACGTACGTTGCCCTGAGACACCACACTCATAAGCTTGTCATAAAGCTCCATAAAGTGAACCGCACCCGTGCTTGTTCCACCCGTGCTAATTGGAGCTCCACGTCCACGTAGTGCACCAAAGTAAGCGGATGTTCCACCACCATACTTTGTCATCATAGACACCTCAGAAAGCTTGCTTCCAGCGATCTCTTCGAGAGTGTCGTCGATGTAGGATCCAAAGCAAGAAATGGGAAGACCACGCTCACGACCAAAGTTACTCCAGATAGGACTGGAAAGGGAGTAAAACCCACACGCAAGGTATTCCTCAAACTTATCTGCGAATCCCTTTATACCGAGGATCTTCTCCGCATGACCAGCGATGTCTTTGCAGCGTTGCTCAGGGCTTTCTCCTTCAAGCAGGTATCCGCGTTCTAGGAAACGCCTCGAATCCTTGTTCAGCCAGTAGTAATCTTTCTTCGTCATAATCTAATTTATATATCCTCAAATTAAAAGAGATCGTCTTCGTCAAAGCTTTGGCTTTTCTTAGAATATTCGACGGGTCTCGAATGAAAAAAATCGGTCATGTTGTTGCCGTGTAATTCCTCTTCGAACCACATTGTTTCAGCGATTAAGTCCTGATCAATTTCGAATGGCTTTGCGAATCCAATCCCGTCCATGCTTGCATTGATCCGGTTTTTAATGAATTCCTTTACGATGTCAGCATTTAAACCAGGCTCCTGAATACCGTTGATCATCCAATCAACGATTTTGCTTTCTGCCTTGAATGCGTCTTGTGCTTCAGCCGTAATCCTTTCTTCAAGATCGTCGTCAAACAGGTCAGGAAGCTCTTTACGAATTGTGTTGATAATTTTCATACCAACCATCGCGTGGATGTTCTCCTCCTGGCGTGTGTACTTGACCTGCTGATCGGTGTCCTTTAGCACGTTCTTATATCGAGCAAACCAGTTGATAACATAAAACTGACTAAACAACGAAACGTTTTCAACAAGCAGGGTGAACAGGGTAATGGCATAAAGGTATTGCTTTTTGCTGTCCTTGTAAAATCGATGGGTGTACTTGCGAAGGTACTTAACTCGACCTTGAATCCAGTCGAGCTTTAGGTTCTCTTCGAAGATGTCTTCCATGTCCAACACGGACAGCAGACGCTCGTATGCATTGTTATGAATCACCTCTGTGTTGGCCATAACATAGCCAAGGTCTTGCAGAGCGGGGTGAGGAAGGTTCTCACCAAGCTTGGCCCAAAAGCTTTTGACCGCTACTTCAATTTGTCCGATCGCGGAAAGCGTTCGAACGATGATTTCCCTTTCCTGATCTGTTAATTCTGTTTTAAATTGGTGGACATCTGACTTAAAGCTAAATTCTTTATCCGTCCAAAAGCCATTGTGCATTGACTCGATAAAGTCTTCTGTCCATGGGTATTGGTTGGGTTTCCGGCTGATTTGTTCTTCGAAGATCGTTGGCATAGGTACGCAATAAATGGTTAATTGTTTATGATAAGATCATTATATACAAAAAACCCCTCTTTGTAAACAATAAAGAGGGATTTGTAAGAGCTTTTTATTATCCTCTGTTGAGTCTACGAATTGCTCTAAGCGCTCCGGTTGTGGAGCATTTTAAAACGACGGTTTTTTTCCTATTAGTGGAGGCATAGTCGTACACTGCCTTTTCTGTCTCATCCTGAAGGTTGAGGTATCTAGCCCACCGTTCGAACTTGAATCGGCCGGTATCAAATTTTCTAAAAGTCTCTGCACAAACTGTAAACATTTTCCAGTTGGGTCCACTACCTGGGTAATCAGGGGAGTACTCGGTCTCCCCATCCTCTGGCTTTTTTAAGAAGGGTCTTGGACTAAAAGCCGCGGAACCTGTTGTCATCTGATCTTCGCTTACGCTCATGTGGATTAGTTGGATAAGGGTGTTATTTGTGTGTTTGATACAATAACTGGTGATCCAGTTTCTGTGTCTTTTAATTTGAAAACGGGAAGGCCAAAGATGTAACCTCGTGGAGAGCAGTTCTCTTTTGTACACTGAAGTTTTCTTCCGAGTCCCTCAAGGGTGTTACCATTTTGAAACAAAAGTGTTTCTTCGCAAAATTCGTAGGTACCTGGTTCGAGTTCCAGGGATTCGTTTAAGATGAAGGATCGTGACTCTTTTATGACTTCGTCTGTTTCACAGTCAAGGGGATTGCATTCAAACAGTTCGTAAAGCAATTCGCCGAAAAGCTCCTCTGACATCTCAGTGTGATCCTTAAGCAGTAAAAGAGCTGCGGCGTAGCTACCCAGTTTGGATCGGCCAAAGGGTATTTTGCCTAGGAGTCTTTTAAAGTTAAACACCAATTTGTGAAACATGTTGTAGACCTTTTTATCCGCGGAGGTCTGAGCCTTTCTTAAAACGTTTCCCTCGTCGTCAATAATGCCTGCTTTAAATGCGCCGGTGTCTTTCCAAGAGGTGGTTAACAATCTTAAAAATCTAAGTGTGTAAAATTTGTCGGCAAGTGATAGCATGATCTTAAAGCTCTTTTAGTTTTTGGTTGACTGTATCGTCACTAGGTATATTTATAAAGTCTTCCTCCTTAATGTAAGAAAGAAAAAGAATAAATGTTTTTAGTGCGGGCCAAGACTTTTCATTGATCTTAAAAAAGCACATGTTGGTAGCTGCGTCCATTCGAAAGACGTTGTAGATCAAAATAAGGTGATTAAGTATTAGCCTTTCGTGAAGTCCTTTTCCGTTTTCGTATTTTGTGAAAAGCTTTTTGAGATACTTAAAGCGATAAAGGTCCTCATAAAACTCGTCCACGTCTAGAACCCGCGGATTGGTGTAATTCTGAGCCGCGTACAAATTGAAGTTTGAGGCATTAAGATGATTGTTGTTGATCATGTCTCATTATATATGACCTATAAAATACCACAGCACCTCTATAAAGGTTATTTTTCGCTTTTACCTCCTAGGGCTGTGTTACCCTGGGGGTCACGTGGACCTGGCCTTCGCTGACCCTGAGGACAGTTGTTTCTGGTGAGTCGTCAATGTAGACCTCAACGTCGTAAACATATCGTCCCGATTTTAACAAAGCGGTTTGAGATGGGCTTAGAGAAATAGTAACAACACCCGTTGTTGGATCAGAGTCAATCGCCGCTGTAAAGGTAGCAGAAAGGGAAGAGGTGTGTGATCTGCGAACCTCTCCACGAACAGAATATCCTGTCAAATCTGTTGGAGCTCCGTTTTTATCAGTAACTTCAACCGTGCTAGAAAGGTTGCTTCCTTGATCAACAAAGATGTCTGTGTATTCTGCCATGGTAGTATCTTTTGCACCTCCTTGCCAGCGGTCGTTAAACCGAACTAGCAAAGAGGTGATTTAAGATTAACGTTCTTCAGTTTCTTTGTCTCTGTGAGAGCCAAAGTATTTTCCAACAGCTTGGTAGATAAGTGTTTTAAGGGGTGTTCCCTCAGTGTCTGCTCCGATGAAATCGTAGATCATAACAGCAAGATCGTCGTCCTTTGTTTTCATCTCTTCAAGGTCTGCGTCTTCGCTTGTGCAATGAGAAGCGTTGATCTTAATTTCTTCTCCGTAGTTTGCCTTCATGAAACCGTAGGAGTCTTTAAGATCATCCATCTTCATAGCTTTGAGATCCTTCATCATACCGAGAAGAATGTCGTCACGCTTGCCCATCATTTCAGTTGCATCATGAGATGCGCAATGTGATGCCTTCATGTACTTGTATGAAGCCTGAAGGTCTGCCTTACGCATTTTTCGCATGGCTCCGTACATTGCTTTGAGAATCTCTTTTTTACCTTTGAGGTCTTCGAGAGATTTCATTTGAATGACTTTTGCGTCTTCGTTTAAGATATCGTCAAGTTTTTCGCCTAGAATTTCCTCGGCTTCTTCAACGGTTTCTGGTCCCATTTCTGGAACTGCGATGTCGTATTTTTCATCCACTTCTTTGTAGATCTCATCAAGTGCAACAAAAGCGCTTTTGATGTTTTCGACCATGTCTTCTTCAATTTGTTCCATCTCGGCCAAGGTGTAGTAGATTTCATCGGCCATGGTAACCATATCAGAAAGGTTTGCCATTGCGAGTGTAACCTTGTCAGCGGAAGCTGGTTTTTCAACTTCGGGAGCTTTATCAGCCTCAACAGCTTCTGCGATGGTTGATTCCATGTCAGCGTCACTGCATTCAGCCGGTGCGGTTCCGGAGAGAATATCTTTTAGGTTTTTCATAGGTATTTATTATTTATGTTAATCAGTTTTTAATTCAGAAAGGTCGGTGATAAAGGCCTTAATTGTTTTGTCTTCTTTTTGAATCGAAACGTAGTTTGTAAATTTCTCAACAATCTCGTATTCTTGGTTATCTTTTTTATTAATAACACGATCACCAATGTTAAAGATTTTTCCGGAGATGTATTGCTCGCGGACGTTGGTGGTTTCAAGCTCAACGTGTTTTCTAAAGTTGGTTGATTCTTTTAAACCCATTCCTTTGCGGACTGCATTCATTAGATCAGCCACACCTCGGAAGTTCTTTGGCATGCCGAGGGTAAATGTTTTAAGGTCGTTTTCCTCTGCAGCTGCCCGCATTTTGCTTGCGCTCATTGCTTCCACTGCATCATCGGAATCAGGATCACGAGCTCCAGCACTTTTGATTTCGATTCCGTGTTCGAAATCGTAGAATCCGTGTCGGCCTTTTTCACCGTTGTATTTTGTAAGTGTCTTTTTAAATTCGTTTACCCGATCACTTCCAACCACAACGATCAATTTGTTGTAGCCGTCGTCGTGTGCCTTGGAAGCAGCATTAAAGATGTTCTTAATCGATGTGTCAAGAATAAAGCTTCGTCCGTGGTCAGGAAACATCTTACGGAGAAACTTAATTTTGTCCTTGTAAGAAAGGGGGTTTTTCTTGGGATCTGACGACTGAGACGAATGAATACGATAGTCGTTACCCTTGGCAATGGAAGCTACCTTTTTAAAAAGCTTACCGTGACCTACGGTGGGAGGATTAAAACGACCAAATGTAATCACAAGCGGCTTTTCGTTTTCCTCGTTGAATTGTTTAAATGATTTCATTGTTACCATTTGCTGTCTTATGTAGTAGATGCGGTTGCAGCATCGTTGTCAACTGCTGCTTTGGCTTTTTTAGCTGATCGTGCAGCCTTGTCTTTTTTAATTAGTTTCGGTAAGAGTTTTTTTGAAAGAGCTTTAATAGCCTTTGTTTTTCCCTTCATTCGTTTTTCAATCCCGAGCCGAGCTGCGTAGCTCATGTCGTTTTTGTCTTTACCGCCTGCAAGCTTTTTAAATACTAGGTTGCGAGCTGCTCGTTCTGCACGCTTTACGTAAACCTTGCGGGTTGGCTTTCTGCGCGCAGCGCGTCTTCTACCAAGTGCGATCTTGGCCTTTGCCTTTCGCATTGCATTGCGTCGCTTCATTCGCTGAGCAACGGTAAGAGCCTCACTAAGATCGTTTTCTTCCTGTGTAAATCCCTTGAGGAAAGTGCTGTCTTTGTTTTGATCCCAGTATTCAGCGTCGTGAACAAGGGGATTTTCAAACTTCTTTGCGAGCTCAACAGCAGCACCAAAGTTAGGAACGCGATGTTCCTTCTTTTTCTCTGTGTCAAAAACCACCCATTCGCCGGGCCTTTCCGTGAGGTTTTGTTCGCTCATACAATGTATCTATAAGGATTAATGGTCCCAACCTTTGAGTACGTCTTTGCTGAAATTGTTGGTGGAAAATTCAAGGCGATCAACAAGCTTAACTGCGCCACCACTTGTACGGTCAATAGCAACAAAGCCTTCTTGACCCGTTACTTTAAATCCGTTTCGTGTGCGGATAAAGGTGTTGATCTCTTTGATAGAGTCAAGCTTTTTAATAAGGATCAATTTAGCGGCTACGATTGCTTTCTGAAGATCGTAGATCAACGC
>Ga0181409_1001044_pt1 | contig 10695 bp, 10 predicted proteins | sample 32SPOviralmetaG_FD_130138 | JGI IMG/M metagenome (GOLD analysis project Ga0181409, IMG submission 130138) | Marine viral communities from the oligotrophic San Pedro Time Series (SPOT) site, San Pedro Channel, CA, USA - 32 SPOT_SRF_2012-05-30 | ecosystem: Environmental > Aquatic > Marine > Strait... | reverse complement strand
GGCAGTAAACTTCCACCTCGTAAAAGAAAATCAGGTCCACCTGTTCTACCAACATCTGATAGATCATCTGGAATTGGTCTTGTTACGAATGGTTGAGGGCTATTTCCACCTCCAACTGTATCCTTACCATACCTTAAAGATTTAAGGTTAGTTCTTAAATCAACTAAACCCATATATTATCCAGGTAAGTTGTTCATATACTTTTCTCCTTCTTGAACATTTCTTTCTAAATCAGAAGGTGTTGGTAATATCCCATTTGCCGGTATAACACTAGCTGCATTAGGATTTCCAATAGTTGAATATTGGTCATGTAGTGTAGATATTGCAAAATCCGGTGTGTTTGGAGTTGTTCCATTTAAGCTTGTTGCGCTTGCTTGTCCTGATATTAATTTGTCTAGTAATCCCATAATTGTTGTTTTATTATAAATATTATATTATTGTACTTCGTATAAACCTAAAGGAGCCATTTCAGGTGTTTTCTTAACTAATTGTGCTAATAGTTTATTAGTTTCATTCATATCTGTACCGCCTCCTCCTAAATTAGTACCAGCTACTAAAGTGTCTTGATTATTTAATGCAATTGAACCTTTGGGGGTAGAAACAATACGATCCCCATAACCTGGAGGGATAATACCATCATCCATAGTTTTTGCTTGAGAACTAGCCGAAGACATAGCTGCTACTACTCCTGCTATACCTGCTGCTATAGCTATTGCTCCAATACCTAAAGTTGCTGCTGATGCTGCTGTTACTGCTGCTATTGCTCCTGAAATTAATGCAGGTAATTGCATAGCAGCTGCTATACCCGCTCTAATTAAACCTGGAACTAGTGATGCTGATACTGCGATACCTGCTGCTGTTAATGCCGCTGCTATACCAGCAGTTACTGGTCCCATGTTTGCTAAGGTTTCTTGTAATGATATTGTTGGATCTATTATAGCATTAATAATTTCACTTATACCATTAAACGCCTCTAAAATTGGAGTTATTAAAAAAGAAACCATTTCTAAAGCTGGTACAAGTATGTCCATTATTGGACTAACTATTTGCATTATAGGTGTTACTAACTGAACAAAAACGTCTTTAATTTTTTGCATTATAGCCTGAAATTTTTCAGCTTGACTATTTTGTTCTCTTAATCCTTCAATGCCATCTTTTTCTATTTCAGCTGTTGCCTGAGCTAGACCTACTTCTTTAATTCTTTTTTGTAATAATTTTTCTTGTTCCTTTGCTTGGTCCCCAGTAGCACCTGCTAATTGTTCTTGAACAAATAAAGTTTCTGCTAAACTGTCTCTATTCATACCAACAGATTTAGCTAACGCATCTTGTTGGATTCTATTCATTTCAGAAAAATCTGCAGATGAACCTATTTGATCAGATATTTCTTTGGCTACTGTAGCTAAGTCATTATTTAATGCTGCTTGTCTAGCTTTTTCTAAGTTAATATTTTTACCTAATAATAATTCAGCTTGTAATTCATTTTCAATAGATGATTCAAAATCAAGTAGACTATCTGCTATATCTTCAACTTTAGACATTTCCATACCTAAAGCTTTTGCAGTTGCTACAGCCTTACCTATTAATTTAGGATTTTTTCCGAATGATAATGTTGTAGCAGCTGATACTTTGCCTATATCTTTTAATAGTGATTTTTCATTTAATAAAACACCATTTTGCATTGCTGACATTTTAGCTTGAGCCATAAACTCACCTGTAATGTCATTCATAGATTTGCCTGTAGCTAATGAAATATTATTAATATCTATTAATTCTTCATTAGTAAATCCTGCCATGTCTCGCATTTCAGTAAATGCAATAGCATTTTCACCTGCTAAAACAACACTAGTTCCTAGAGCATTGTTTATAGCCATTTGGGACTCTTGTATCCCTTTAGTAGTGACAAAAATATTACCAGATTCATTAGCCTGTTTTGTAAATTCTTTTCGAGTTGCTAGAGCTTCATTATAGCTCATATTTAGATTTTTAGCTAAATCACCTGCTCCGGCATCTACTGCTAAAATAGCATCTACAAGTTGATCAGCTAAGAATTTAGCTATTGCTAATGGGTCTTTAAGGTTTTTGATTATAGATTTACCTAATGAAGCAAAACCAGCCTTTAAAACCTTTAATTTTCCTCCAAACCCTACTGTTTCTTTTCCTCCATTAGAAACTTCTTCTGCTACCCTTCGCATTTCCTCCTTAGCTTCATCAATCCCTAATTGGTCAACTAAACCTCCTAAACCTAATTTATCTAAAGCTTTTTTAACTCCACCAATTAAAGCACCCCCAAGACCTAAAGCCTTATTAATTTTTTCTTCTTCTGATAATCTTTCTTTTGCAGCAATTAAAAGATTTCTATATAAACCATCGTTTCCAGTTAATACTCCGTTTATTTCTGTTAAAGCTTGTTCTTCTTCTTTTGTTAAACCTACTGTATTTTTTTTATTAGTTAATACATCTTTAGTAGTAACTAAATTAGCTCGTTCTGCTTTAATTTTTTCTTTAATTCCGGTAAGTTGTTTTTTATTTAACTTATTTATTCCGTCTTGATCATTTTTAAGTTTTTGAGCTAAACCAGATAAACTATTAAATGATTTTTTAGATTCACTTAATCCTTTACTCCCTTTTGAAATTTCATCAACAACAGTCTTAAAAGCAGAAGAAATGCTTCCTATATCACTTTGAATGTCTTTTAGTTCGGCTTTTAGTCCCTTTAAAGCTTGTTCTGCTTCGTTAATTTCATTAACATTAAATATTTTAAGGGGTTTACCACCTAATTTTGCAGTTAGCTTTTGAATTTCGTCATTAAGCTTTTTTATATCGTCTTTAGCAGCCATTAGTATAAGTGGGTTTTATTATAAATATGGTTATTTATAACTTGTTTTACCTTTATATGCTTTTGATTCTTGAGCAAAGGCGGGGGTGTTTACTTTACCTCCAGCATCAACCATATTTTTTGTTCCTTTACCCCCGCTTTTTGCTTTATCATATTCATCCTTTTCATTTTTATAGAATTTATCTATTTCAGAAAATGTGTATTTGCGAAGCCATATAGGCATATTATAAACAGAATTATAGTCATATCCCCCTTTACCATGGAATAAAATTTGGTGGATTTGAGAAAAAAGTGATTTTCTAAAAATTGGGGCTATATTAATAGTCAGGCCAAAAAAAGTTGAGCCCAATGGGCACTACGACCTCCTCACCGCTTTCAAGAACATAATCTAAATTAATATCGGGCTGTGTATTTTTTATGTGTTCTCTAAAAGCCCTGGAGTCTCTAGCTAAGAAATAGTTATCAACAAAATCTCTAATATCTTTTTTTTCATCTTTTCCATCTACTGACAATATCATATGTTTTAATCTGGTAGATAATTCAGGTGAAGCATCTTTATTTATTTTTTTTAATCCTGCTACTTCTCTATTTATTTGTTTCTCATCTTTACCTGTAATAAGCTTATATGTAAGAATTGTATCAGTTGAAGGTAAGGTATATGAAAATTCATTTTTACCTGCTTCAAATTCGTTTTCATCAAACTCTTTATTTTCTAAAGTAGAACAATCTATAGTATAAGATTCACCTTTAACAGTAATTTCATAGTCCTTACCATATCCTAATACTCTAGCTGCTATTAATAATGCATTTTTATCTCCTACAATTAAATCATCGATGTTAATTTTTTTATCTACAATTAAAGAACTAAGTAACTTATCTAATACAGTACCTTTTTGAATAAATGATTGATTAGAAAGAATATCTTCTTCTCTAGCTGTCATATATTTCATTTCTACTTTACCACTAGATAGTGGATTGTCTTTTGGATAAATTAAGCCTTTTGATGGCAGTTCTACCTCTTCGGTTGGGAATTTAAATTCGCTCATATACTTTATTTAATTAATAACGTTTATTATACATATACAATATAAAAAAAAGCTTGGCGTAAGCCAAGCAATTTTTAAAAAAAGGAGGGGTAATTTCTTTTTTAGAAGTTTAGTATACAGTAATCTGGTTGTACTGTTAATTGTAATTCTACAGCAGCACTTTCATTGTCCCAACTATAATCACCGAAGTTAGCTTCTGTAATCATAGCACCTTTGATAATCCATTCAGATACAATATCACCTACAGGTCCTAATACGTTCATAGTTAAATCTTTTTTATAGAAATCACTATATCCGTCTCTACCTGTTACTGATTCATGATGTAATCTAACCCATTCCATACATGCTTGCGCACCTGATGGTGTAATTGGATCAAATAACGTCATTTGAATTGTATTCCAAAGTGTTTTACCTTTAACGTATCTTGCAACGTTAATGTGGTTTAATTGAACTGTACCTTGAGTTAATGAAACAGCTCCCATACCTTTAATTTGGTATGAAGGAATCCCGTCAACATATAGGATAAACCTATTTTGTTGCTTTGGTTCAAATGCTGTATAAAATATTTCGTTCGGGTCTAATACTGCCATTGTTGTTTATTTTATTATAAATATTCTATTCTTTTGTTTTTATTCAGGAAATGTTGCTCCAGTTGGTAAAACGTTGAAATCTAGAATTACAAATTCCGCTGTTTTAGTTGGTTGTAAGTAAATTTGGCCTACTAGCTCATTTCTATCGATTACGTCTGGTGTATTATTGGAAGCATCCATTACTACTTTAAACGCATATAATCCTTGTCTTTGTTGTACTGATTCTAAGTATGGGTTAACTTGTGCCAAGAAGTTATTTCTTGTTGAGTTTGTATTTTGTTCAAATACTAAACCATCTGATACTTGTACAATATAAGATTTTAGTGCTATTAATAATCTACGTACATTTACTCTATCTAAAGCACTTGCTCTTTTCTGTAATGTTTTCTGTCCAAATACTACAACTCCACTTCCTGGGAATGTAGCTATTGGGTTAACATTTGCTTCATATAAAGTATCTCTGTTTCCTGATGTTAATTTTCTTTCTGCTCTTACTACACTTCCTAAAGCACCTCTAACTAAACCTGCTGGTGCGAACCATGGGTCAGCTGATGCGTCTGTAAATGCATATACTGCGGGGATATACGTTGAAGCTGGCGCCCAAACTGTTTGTCCAGTAACCGCGTCGATCGTTTGTAACCATGGCCAGTAAGCAGCGGCATATGAAGTGTCATATGAAGAAGCTTGTGTTGTTACTTGGTTAACTGATGAATTATATCCTATTAAATCAATTACTGCAAGGCAATCTGTTCTGTTTTGAGCTAATGCTACTAAAGAATTAACTTGAATACCATGATCAACTCCATTTAATCCAGGAGCAGATATTACATTAAATTGATAATCATCTTTATTATTTAATAATGCAATTGTTTGAGTATATCCTGCTGGTGCAATTCCTTGAATGTTTGCTGCAGTGATACTTTCATTAAATTTAGCATCATTGTTTTCAATATTTTTACCTGTAGCGGCTGCAAATGAACCTGATCCTACTAATGGTAAACTTCCTGTAAATTGTGGTTTTACTGAACCATCATTATTGAAATATTGAGGTGTTGGTGTACCAACGCTTTCTACATAAACATAAGCACTTCTACGTGGGTAATTACCATTTGTTTTTACATAATAATCTGGTCCATCACTTTCTACTGTAAAGTATGTGTCTCCAATTACTTTACCTATATAGTTAGGTGCTGTTGGATCCATTGAAAGATTATTGTAAGTCTCTAATATTGCTTTTTGGTTGTTAATATCATTACCTCTTCTAATTAGTAATGAAAATTGTCCAGATGATGTATTTGTTGTAGCTATTTCCCATCTTAAGTTATCAGCTGATCCACTTGGTAGAGAACCATTAGCTGTTACTGGGCTGAAACTGTTCATAAGTTCCCCTTCAGAAATAGTTTTTAATACAAAAGATTGTTTTTGATACTGAGTAGCTGCGTTGTCTTGCCAAGCATTAGCCATAATACCACTTTGATTTGGTCCTGCGGCACTACCTGAAGTAAATGCTGAAGTAAATGAACCTGTAACGACTCTTGTTACTAATAATGATTCACCACCATTTGCAAAGTAATTTCTTGCTGCTATTGAGTTTAAATAAGTGTAGTATTGGGAACCGCTTTCTACTGCTCCACCAAAAATAGCTTCATATTGTGAAAATGTAGATACCGCTGTTGGGATATTGACTGGTCCTTTAACTGCTGCTCCAATTATTGCAGCGCCAAACGTAACTGGTCTTGCACCAATAAACGACTGATCATTTTCTCTTGCTAATACACCTGGAGATATTAATGTTTCTGCCATTGCTTATGTTATTATAATTGTTTATTTTATTATAAATATTAAGAATTACCTCAAAAAACTATTTTAGTGGTATAAATTCCTCTTTTTCTAAATCAAGATTACCATCACCATACTTTTCCTGCATTTCTTTAGCAGTTTTTTGTTGTTTTTCTGATAGTATTTTGAAATCGCTTAATATTTTTGCTTTATTCTCTTTTAATAAATCTAGTTGTAATTCAATTTGTCCTATTGAACCAACTAATTTATTGGTTTCTAATTGATATTCTGTTAAAGTTGCAACTTCTTCTTTTGATAACTTTTTCACTAATTTCATAATTTGTAAATGTTTATTATAAATATATATAAGTAATTAGAAAAATACATTTATTGTAAATATTTCTAACTTCTTTTTCTATGATCGTCAGTTGGGTTTTTTAATGGTTGACCTGCATCCTCTATATCACTAACTGCTTCTGCGTTAATAGTAATTTTAGCTTTTGAATTATATACTTTAGTAGCATTTAATTCTTTTTGTATTGTATCTGGTAGTATGTATCCTCTTAATCTAATATTAAAAGTACCAGTAACTAATCTATCTTTACCTTGAGTTAATTCAGTTGCTGTAGTAAATGTATCTATAAATGCTCTAAATTGAAATCTTTCAGGCATTCCTCAATAAGCATCTGAAGCGTATTCACATGCTTCTATTACTTTATTTAATTGTTCCATATAATATGTCTGAATTATACAGCTATATTCCATTGTAACATAATCTGGTTGTGCTACAACATGGAATTTTTCAACAGGTTTTCTGTTGTTTAAAGTACCAAAATTACTATAAAAGTTTTTTGGACTATATTGTTTAGACCATTTACCATATAAATTAGGTTGGTTTGCATCTAATTTATTTGCTACTGTTCTATCTTTTGATAAAGAATCTCTTTTAAGTACAAGAATAGGTAACATAATAGCACCTTTTTTATCTCTATAATATCCATCACGTTGAAATGATTTCCATCTTTCAGGAGCACCATATATTACTGGTACTTCTCTACGTTGACCATTTTGATATACAAATGGTTTTATTTGATTTTTAAAGTAATAAAATATAGCTTCATCAATATCTTTTATACCAACAGAATATTGTTTTGTAGTATCATCTTTCATACTCATTTGAGATGATCTATTTTGTGCTATTCCTGTATCTTGATAATTGGGATTAACAGGCATAATAGCATCATTAGGATTTGTTTGAATCCCTCTATCTTCAAAACCTTCAAAAGCACGATGTTTGCCTTCACTTAAGGTTAATTGATATTTTGGTATTGGTTTTCTTGGTTTTGCCATTACATTCTTTCTATATTAGGAGAAATTGCTACTTTATCTGCTGGTATATAATATGTCGATACTAATATTGAAACATTATTACCAAATTTTTCTAATCCTGGATTCAATGGGTTTGGTGTTCCATCAGAATCATTATTAGGATATTCAGGATTTTTACCTCCCCAATATTGGTTAGCAATTGTACTTTGAACTCCATAGTACCCTTCTTCGAATAATATAATATCTCCTACTCGAGGCACCACGTCTTTTTCAACTAAATCATCTCTTAGGAAGTAAAAATTAATACTTTGATCAAATTGTACACCCTCATTATTTAAAGAAAAGTCTTGATCACCTCTATCCATTAAAACATTAAATAGAAAAGGACCATCATAATATTTTTCTTCAGCGGCTTCGCCATAGATATTAACTTTAGTTTCTTCTAATTTAAATTGGTAGATAGCGCATTGTTGAGTAATAATATTACCCATAACCTCTCTATTAAAATTTCGCATCAGAGACCAATCTCTGACTCCTGTAAACATTGCCATATTATCCTATAAAAATAGTCCAAGGGACTTGTTGTAATTCTTTCATTTTAGAATCTGCTTCATTAGCTCTTCTTTCTAAAGAAGCCATTCTTGATGTTTCATCAAAATAAGTTCTTAATCTTTCGATTAATGCTGTTTTTTCTGCTGTAGCCGCTCCTAATAAATCTGCTTGATTAAGTGTTACATCTGCGTTAGGAATAGGAACTGTACTATATTTACCTCTAACGTAACCTAACATTTCTTTAGCTAATGCTAATGTATACTCAAATATCCATTGTCTACCTACTGAATTGATAAATTCATATGTTGGGTTTTCATATGGAGCATTAGATACATTTGTAACTCTATCAGGTGTTTGTTTAACTGATGTTGCTATTCTTTCATCTCTTAAAATATATTCAAACCATATTTGAGGTCCTGTTGACCCAGAAGGAATATTATTAAAGTTTGGAATAGGGAATATTCTTAATTTATCTGCTCTGATTTCAAATGAATAGTTATTCATTCTAATCATTTGATTCATTTCTATTTGTTGTATTACCTGTAAATCATAATTTAAAGGGGCCATTAAATATCCTAAACCATCTCCAAATCCACCTATACCTGCTACTCCAGCAGCTAATACACCACCAAATCCAAATCCATTATAAGGATCTAAATAACGTGAGGATGCTGGGTAAGGTTCTTGATAAAATACTCTTTTAACTTCAATTCCATGTTGATATTCAGAACCAGTATAACCACTTTGGGTCATAAAAGTTTGAAATGAATAATCTTGTTGGCTTGATGTTAAATGGAATGATCCTGAATAATAAGGCACATTACCTCCACTGCCTGCTTCTTCACCATATTGTTCAGTTAATCTAACTATTGGTTCAAAACTCGGTGTTATAAGCGCTTGGTTCAAGTTTGACCCAGTGGTTAACCCCTCGATTGATAATTGATTATCTCGTATTTTATACGCGTATAATTCATTACCATACGTTGTTACAGCTTCTTCAAAAGCAGTAAAAAACGATCCAGATTGTAATTCGATATCTACTAAAGGATAACCTAATCTTGCAGCACAAAATTTTGCTACTTTAACTGCGTCAGTTTTAAATTGGTCATCACCATTATAAAACCCAAAAGGCACCGCTCCATCTGTCCATTGTGGACATCCATCGTAAATTGGTATATTCATGTTAAACGATTTTATTATAAATATGAAAAAAAAAGGCCGAACTAACGTTCGGCCTAATTTTATTTAATCTTGGTTATAGATCTATTATATAGTGTCTAAACCTGCGATATCAATTGTTCCGTAGAATTCTGGTCTAACCATTTTCTTAGCGTAACGAGTCAATAATCCTTTACGTGGTGTGAAGGTATTTGGATCGTATACTAGTGGAGTCATGATTAATGGAATATATGGAGCAAATACAGCACCAGTTTCCAAGAATTGAGATCCTCTGAATCCTAACAACATTACGTTAGATTTCATGTAAGGGTTCTTGTAAACTTTATATCTTCCGTTTAATGAACCAACTTTCTGAACACCAAATGCATAAGTTGCTTTTGCAGCATCGCCATCAGTATCAGCAGCAAATCCTGGAATAGATTCTAGGATAGTACCTACAGAAGGAGAACATACTAGGAAGTTTGCTCCACCTCTTAAAGTCTTCTGGTGAATGATGTTACTTAATTTTTGGATTTTAGTTCCTAATGTTTGGAACCACTGTCCTTGAGAGTTGTAGAATCCTAAGTTTTTCTGAGCACCTGCAGCGCTAGTAACACTAACGTTGTTTTCAGCTGACCATACTTCGTTTCCAGCAGCAGCGCCACTGATCAACATATCTAAGATCTCTAAATCAATTTCTAGTGAAATGTACTCACTTAAGATAGAAGTCAATTCAGCTTCAGCATCTAATGCATGGTATGCATTTAAATCCTGTGCGAATTCTGGCGTCCATACAGCTTTCAATTTTCTAGTTTTAGCAACGATAGCAGATGATTTCATCTGAACGTTGATTTCTGGGATTGAGATTGATGGAGAGTTCAAGCTGTTTGGCTCTGGGTTTCCATCTTCAAAATCACCTCTGTATCTATCAGTTGGTTGTAATTGGTAAACAACACTTGCAGAAACATTTGTTGCTGCTGAGAATGATTTACTTACAATAAAGTTAACTACTTGACCAGCTTCATCCCATTTAGTGTATTGAGATAATTGGTTACCAATAATTCCTTTTTCATATGCCGTAGCATCAGATCCTGTAATAAATTGGAATGCGTTAACACCTTCTTTATCTAAAAAGTCTAGTCTATTAACTGGGTAGCTTACTTTATCAAATGTAGGGAATCCTGCACTTGAAGAGTAATTTGAATCATAATCCATATCTGCCCAGTTAGCTGTTGCTACTGCACTTGGTAATTCGACTGATTGTGTATTGTTAATTGAATAACCGAATCTTCCTGATCCGTAAAGTCCACCTTCGCTGTCGTTTCCGAAGTTGTTTCCACCTATACTGTTACCGTATAAAGAAGATCCTGATGCGAAAGGAGATTTGTCACTTCCGTATTGGAAG
>Ga0181409_1001038_pt1 | contig 10711 bp, 16 predicted proteins | sample 32SPOviralmetaG_FD_130138 | JGI IMG/M metagenome (GOLD analysis project Ga0181409, IMG submission 130138) | Marine viral communities from the oligotrophic San Pedro Time Series (SPOT) site, San Pedro Channel, CA, USA - 32 SPOT_SRF_2012-05-30 | ecosystem: Environmental > Aquatic > Marine > Strait... | reverse complement strand
GAGTAAGTGGTGGTCAAACATTAGACATAAACAAACGTGGCGTAATATACGGTGCAATAAGCACAATTACAGCCACAGAAATCGCTGGATAATGAAGATGTCACTAGAACCAGAACTTAAAGTCCAGATGGAACTGGACGCACATGAGAAAGAGTGTGCTATTCGCTACGAGATGGTACACGGCAAACTAGCCAGCCTTGATAAACGTATGTGGCGTTTAGAGGCAATGATAATGGGGTCAACGATTATAGTCGTTGGTCTTGCCGCAAGTGTAATGATGAAGATGTAAATGGTACAGTTTGTCTTTGCGCTTGTCACAATGATGGGCGCGGAGACAATCTCCACAGAATACTTCGAGTCCATTGAAGTCTGTCGCTGGTATTCTCGACAGCTTAATCACCAACATAATCACTACTATCATACACACCACAGCAACGACAGACACGTCTTTGCTCAGTGTATTCCCACTCGCGTCAACCCAAAGGACGTAACCATTTACATACGATAGGAGCCGCTATGGAACCATTGACAATGGCGTCAGCGACGCTTGCTTTCAATACTCTAAAGAAAGGCTTTCAAGTAGGCCGAGACATCGAGTCTATGGCGTCTGATCTAAGCCGCTGGATGTCAGCTCTGTCTGATGTAGAACAAGCAGAGAAAGAAGCTAGGAACCCCCCTCTATTTAAGAAGATGTTTAATAACAAGTCAGTCGAGCAAGAAGCCATCGAAGCCTTTGCAAACAAAAGGCAAGCACAAGCCCAGCGAGATGAACTAAAGACTTGGATTCAACTTACTATTGGTCGTCAGGCTTGGCAGGACTTAATTGCTACAGAAGCGTCTATCAGGAAACAACGTAAAGAAACACTCTATAGACAACGTGAGAAACGACAGAAGTTCATAGAGATCATTGCATGGATCGTCATGTTAAGCCTAGGAGCCGCTTTGATGTACGGCATCATCTCAGTGCTTATGTCGAAACAGGCAAGAGCTGATGAAACAAAGATGACCACCTGCCGCCTAGCGGCTCAGGAAAGAGTCGGTAAGTCTGGATTGCTTTGCTTCTACATCGGAGCAAACAACACTCAAGAACAACATACGTCCGAAGTGTACTTAGGCTGTCAGAGACAATACCAGTGCGTCCACAATCCAAAACCAAAAGGCATGAGCCTTAAAGACACGTTGAAGTCAATCAAGGATGCTTTGTGATGGTTACAGTCGAAGAGTTCCTACGATGGAAGATACTACCTAGGTTCATGATGCTGGCCTCTACGATCATGTCATGGAGATGTGCTGAGTGGTTCATGTCATTAGAAGCCCCTATAGCCGCCCAGTCAGCTTTTGTAAGTGTGGTCATGGGTGTTCTCACAGCGGTCTTTGGCATCTGGATGGGACACGAACACAAAGGAGATTAATATGATTGCCGCATTAATACCAGCGGTGTCAGGGATACTAGATAAGTTTATACCTGATGCTGATACAAAGCAGAAACTAAGCCATGAAATCTCAACGATGGCAGAGAAACATGCTCAGGAAATAGCACTTGCTCAGATCGAGGTAAACAAAGCAGACGCCAAAGGTAACTGGTTCCAGTCATCATGGCGACCAGCTACAGCTTGGGTATGCGTACTGGGCTTCTTAGTAAACTTCTTGGTTTCACCTCTATGTGCTGGCTTCGGGATAGTGATCCCACAGGCTGACACTAGCACCATGCTCCCAGTCCTCATGGGTATGCTTGGTCTAGGAACAATGAGAACAGTCGAGCGACTAAAGGACAAAGGCAAATGAACCAGAACTTCGATCAATCATTAGAGATGATACTCATGCACGAAGGTGGTTTTGTAGACGATCCACGCGACAGCGGTGGCATGACAAATCTCGGAGTTACAGCCAGAGTCTATGAAGAATGGACTGGTGAAACTGTGACAGAGGAGATCATGAGAAACCTCAAGGTTGAGGATGTTGCACCTTTATACAGGAAGATGTACTGGGATCGACTTCAGTGTGGACACTTGCCCACTGGTATTGACTACTTTTGCTTCGACTGGGGCATCAATGCAGGGACTGGTCGAGCCGCAAAAGCACTACAGAGAGCTGTAGGAGCTGAGGTAGATGGAGCGATAGGTGCTATGACTATGATGAAGGTCGATAAGACACCAGCTAAAGACATCCTGCCGCGCCTATATTCAGAACGTGATATGTTCTATCGAGCATTAAAGAACTTCGATGCTTTTGGCAGAGGATGGACTAGGCGAAACAAAGAAGCCTATAACCATGCAAAGGTCATGATGAGCAAAGATAGCTAAAACTAAAAAACACCGATACAACTTTGGATAATACCTTTGTGTATCGGTGTTTTTTACTTTTGGTTATCTATCCCACTTAGAGCCTAGATGGGGTTGCTTATGTGGTGCTTTCTTGCCACTAAAGTTACCGCCATGTTGGTGGTAGCTAGACTTAGGTCTACCATTGATCATCAAAGGTACAACGATCTTTGGTGGACACTTTAAGGCTTCTCTGAGTTCTTCCCATGTAGGTACACTCATGACGCTATGTCCACGATCTCACAGGCACCTGATGTACAGGCGAGGGTCTGTGATCCAGACGTACTGTCTTCTTTCTCGTATAGAGACAAAGCTGACCAGTCTATCTTGTCGGGCATCTTGTCTTTCATGTTCTTGTAATCAAGATCACTACACTCCTGATAGGGAGCCTGTGCATATGTGTGATCTGAGTGAGGCAAGAAGCTGATCCCTGAGCATAGATCGAAGTTGTTGTAGACCCAGTTACCGCACTCCATCCACTCATGGTCACGTACTGTGATAGTCACAGATGGCTTATGTTCACACCAGACTTCAGCATAGGTCTTCCACAGCTCAAGTTGTTCTAGGGCTGTCATCTCGTTTCTAGTGACTGCCCCAGTGGGCGACTTAGTTGGGAAACTGAATACAGTGGTTGAGTCAGGCTTCATGACATCAGCCTCTGCTGGGATACCAGAGTCTTTCAAGAACTGTGTCAGTGGGTCTTTATTGTCGCCTCTGACTGTACGGATGTAGTAGTCAGAATGTCGTGCATGGATACCACTGGCACTGTCAACAAGTTGACTAACAGTACCCGAAGGTTTGACACAGGTGATAGCGGCTGACTGCTGTATGCCCATCTTCTCTGCATACTCAGCATTAGTATCTATAGCCACCTGCTTCATCTCAGCTAACCATTTGGAGCTGTCTACGTTCTTGGATAGCACAGGATGATCCATGATGCCTGTCAGGGACACACCAAGCAAACGCTCCTCTGATGTATTCTTAGTCCAGATAGGTCTTAGGTAAGGCATGTGTGTGAAGGTGGCCTGTGCTGTGCCAAGGATAGTCGCAAGTCTGACCTTGCGCTTGAGTGACTCAAGATCGTCTGTCTCTCTTACGACTACCTCTGTCAGATTGCAGAACTGGTTGCCACGCAGGATGATCTCAGAACATGGGTTAGTCCCCCAAGCATGGCCTGTGTCACGTCTGCCATTCTTGGCTACGTGAGCTTCAGCGGCAACACGGCTAAAGATACCACGTTCACCTGACTTGGACTCGACAAGAGCTAACCATTCGCGCATGAAGGTTTCCATGTCGGGCTTCTCTGTGTAGCAAGCACTGTTGTTAGCTAAGGCTCTTTGTGGCTCGGTTTCCCACCATTGACCAGACTTGGCATGAGACATCCGCTGATCACTCAGGTTACTCAAGCTGATCATGGCTGACCTACGGACACCACCGACTACAACGACTTCACCGATCTTACACATGATGTCATGGCACTCGATGGAGTTCAGTTTACGTCCTGCCGCCCCTCTAAACTTAGCTACAGTAAAGTTAAACAGGTCATTCAGAGGTTCAGCACCACTAGCACGACCACCAAAGGTCTTTAGGCGGCTTCCTGCTGGTCTTATGCGACTCATGTCCCACTTAGGTACATCTCCTGTGTATAGGAGACTGATGAGCTTCCTGAGAGCCTTTGCCCAGCCCTCTTTGCTGTCCTGTACGACAATCACATCGTCACTATCAGCTACGACTGTAGGTATGTCAGGCAGATTACCAATGGCTTGACGCTCGACACTGAAGCCCACGCCTGTGCCACACAGAAGTATGAACATAGCTTCATCGAAGGCTCTAGGGTGATCCACAGGTAAGTAAGAGCAGTTGTAGATACAGGTGTTGTCACGGTCTGCGGCTACACCAGCAGTCATCAAGGCTCTCATCGATGGCATGACAGCTAGATCAAGGATACTATTCTCGATGTCTTCCCAGTCCTGTCCTGTCAGTGCCTCTTTGATCTCAGGTTGAGCGCACAGATAGTCAGTGTATCTTTGCACTGTCTCTAGCCATGTTTCTCTGCGGCCTTTGTCTTCTATCCACCTTGCGTATCTGCTGGTGGCAATGAAAGTCTGGTAGTCACTTGGTAGTAGGTTATCCATCGCTAGGTTTTCTCCCTTCTAGCTGGTTGATACGCATTTGGCAGTAGCGCATTGCTTTCTTGATGTCGGTGATCTCGGACTCCACTGAGTCCATGTTTGGATAGAGCTTGGTGCCAGCACGGGTGACGTACTTCACGATGTTCCCAGCCCAAAAAGAAAGCCCGTCAGACATGATGAAGTCTACGGGCTGGATGGTGTGCTGAGTGTAATGCGCTGGGTCTTTGATTACGTCAGGTTGTCGTTCTTTCTCTTTCATGTATGCCTCATGCCGCATGTTGTTTCCCTGTAAATAGAATTGGTTTCTTGTTCTCATAGTCCCAGTCTTCCCAACGCAGTATTCGCGCTAGTCTGGCTTGGGTGAGGGCGTCTTGTTTGGTAAAACCAGCCTTGATGTAAGCCTGTTCAACCAATGACCATGTAGGTCTGGAACCTAAGACCTTCTCTGCTGTCTTAGCTCCGTATCCTTTGAGTCCTGCATAGCCATCAGTCACATCTCCAGTCAGGCACTGCATTAAGAAGAACTTGTCAGCTTCAGCCTGAGAAACGTCCATGCGTTCACCAGACATCGGCCTGTAGAGCTTTGTTGGTATGGTCTTCATGTCCTTATCATCAGACACGATGATTGCCTTGCCGACATTCTCAGGTTTAGTAGCTAGGATGCCCATGACATCATCAGCTTCTAAGCCGTTCATAGTGACTGTAGAAAACGTATGTCTTGCCCAGTCCAGCATGGCGGCATAGCCAAGAGGCTTACGGACACCCTTGCGGTTGCCTTTGTATCTGGGATCAACATCACGTCTAAAGTTATGCTTGGATGATATACAAAGGATCACACGGTCATCATGTAGTGTCTCTTTGAATGTATCGAGCTGATCAAAGAACATTTCCTTAGCCAGCTTTAGGTCAGTATCTAGGCTCCAGATGTTCGAGCCATCGTCTTCATCCCAGCATATCTCTTGCTCGGTAAAGGTTGTGCATCTGTAAAGATACAAATCAGCATCAATCAACAGCATCTTCTTCTAGCTCCTTTAAGAAAGTAAGACCGTCAGAGGTAATCAACCATCTGTTGCCCCATAGCTCGTCAGTGAGCTTGGTGGTAATCAGGTTCTCTGTGGCGGCAATGGCAATGATAGAGGCGGCATCACGGGCAAATGTTGACTTAGTGGTGAACCCACCAGCCCATGCACGTGCAAGCACTTGGAACATATGCCCAAGGGCTACCTCAGTTGCCTCATCTATATCAGTGGGTGTCAGCCCATGTTCTTCCAACGCTGAACTCAGCGTCGATGGGGATTCTGAGCTTGTAGACTTCGCCAGCCTCTTTCGCACATCGTCTAATGAGATTACCGACATATTCTTCCTGTCCTTTCTTTACTGCACACTGAACCTCATCGTGTATCCAGCCGATCACTGTCACATCTAGGTTTTGTTTCTTGATTTCCTTGTCGAGCAAAGTGACCCACTTGGATGCCACAACAGCTCCTGCTGATTGCAACAGGCTGTTCAGACTTGTGTGGCTTGAGTTCACCTTGATGCGGTTGTTGCCTAGAGCTTTGATCCAGCCCTTAGATGCGGCTTTCTCTACGTCTTGCTTTAGCTGACCGTAAGCTGGAACAGCGTTTACGAAGTTCTCTTTGAGTCGCTTTCCTTCTTTGGCTCCTTTGCCAACGATGGCTCCGACTTTGGAGTCTCCTGCTCCATAGAGTGTTGAATAGAGCCAGACTTTTGCGAGGTCGCGTGAAGCAAGTCCCGTTGCCTTCTGGTTGTATGTGTGGATATCGGATTCCAGCACGACTTTCGCATAAGAACCCTCGTCATATGATGCAAGATAATGGGCAAAGAGTCTGATCTCGATGCCACTTAGGTCACAGCCAACAAGTGAATACCCACTGGGTACAGTGAATAGATCACGACACTGTTTGCCATAGGGCAGACGCACGGCAGGAACCTGTGACAAGTTTGGTTGGATATGAGTACACCTGAGCGTCCTAGTGGATGGACAGATGAGCCTGTGGCGTATTTTACCGTCACTGCTGACCTTCTTCATCCACGCTTGTGAACCCTCAGCTAACTGGCCTATGCGCTTCTCAAGTAAGAACAGCTCACCTAGTTTCTTAGCTTCTGGATAGTCCAGCTCACCAAGAACAATATCATCAATGATTGCATGACCCTGTGGTGTAGTCTTACTGGGCTTCCAGCCATACTTCTTGGACAGACAGAACTCAATGTGCCTACGTGAACTATGGTTGAACTCGACAACCTTGGTCTTAACAAAGGGTACACCCTTCTCATAACCTAGCTTCTTATTGTTGACCTTAGGTATGATGGTCTCATGTACTTCCCAAGGCTCAAACAGGTTCTGTAGTTCATCGTTAAGTTCATCACGCCGCGTACTTAGCTCTGCATAGAGCTTGCCAGCACCAGCCTCATCAAATGTCCATCCAGCGTTGCCGATACGTTCAGCGACTTCAGCTACCTCATGAGCCAGATCAATAGCCTCTGGGCTGTGGTTATCAGGCTTCAAGAACTTGTAGAGAGCCATCAGGACATAGACATCCTGTTCACAGTAATCTTGCATGGCCTGTGACCAGTGTTCCCAGCCGCCATCATAGTCGTCTTTCAAGAAGTTCTCTGAACCTGAGATGCGACTATTGAGTCTCATGCCCCACGCTTTGAGGCTATGCGATCCATAGAGCCGCTTAGGTAGTACCTCGTTGCTCCAGTTGTACTCGAAGTCTTCATTCTTTAGGTCAGCTCTGATCAACCTAGATAGGACTAGAGTGTCTGAGCGTTTACCTTTGAAAGCCCACGAGGGATACAGCTTGTCGATTACTTTGAAGTCGTAGCCGATACCGTTGTGAGCAACAAGTTCATCAGCAGTTGCTAGTTCTGCTAGACCTTCTTCAATCTGGTCATGGCTGTAGCTCCATACCTTTTCCCCGTCACCCACGCCAATGCAATGGATGACATCAGGATCGAGACCGTCAGTCTCCAAGTCAAAGAACAACCTCATCGGTTGTCTCCTGAGCCTTTGATAAGGTCTAGTTGCATACGCCTGTCTAGCTTACGAAGGTTCATGTCAGCGACAGAGGACAAGTCGAACTGGAACTGAGCCGCGAGGTTAGCTAAGTACCAAAGAACATCACCAGCTTCCTTCATGACCTCGATGCGCTGATCGTAGTTCATGTCAGCTATGTGACCCTCATGGTCACGTATGTGCTTCTTTAGCTTGTCACAGACTTCGCCTGTCTCTGATGCCAATCCGAGTGCTAGGTATTCGATCTTGCTGTTATCAACAATGAAGGTGGCCTCAGCCTGTAATTGGTATTCATCAAGTGTCAATGCGTTGCTCATTAGAACTCACTCCCTTCTGGAACTAGGCGACCTGTGTCGCGGTTAAATTGAATGTTGCCAGCCCAGCCAGTCTCTCCAGACCAACGGTTCTTGAGGACTGATAGGATTCTGGTGTCACTGTCTGGTTCTTCTTTATCGACAGCCATCGACAGGCACATATCGCTTAGTTGAGCGATTGATGCTGACCCTCGTAGAGATTGCAGGGTTGGTTTCTCACCTTGCTCAAAGCCTTTGTCACCTGATGGTCTTCTAAGGTGGCTTACAATGATCAAGCCAATGTCCAGCTCTTGGACAACCTCTGTCCTCAGCCGTGTCATGGCTATGTCTATGAGCTTGCGTTCATCGTTTGTAGCTAGTCCAGACACAAGGATACTGATGTGATCGAGGACAACCCATTGGACACCCAACGCTTTGACCATGAAGGTTATGCGCTGGATAATCGTGTCAATGTCACAGCTACCAAAGTGATCATAGAGGTACACTTGCTTGTCATCTGGGAACAGCTCATCGAAGGCTTCCTCGATCTCCTCTTGGGTAGCTTGGTCTTTGTTGACCGTTATGTTCTTGTTGAGGTGGATACCAACAAGACCTTTAAGTGTTCTCTTGTTAGTTTCCTCTAGGCACAGCAGACCTAGCTTCTGTCCGTTTTGGTGCAAGTGGTAAGCTATCTCTCGTACTAGAGTTGTCTTACCCATCCCCGAACCAGCCGTGATCGTCACAAGCTCCCCACGCCGAAGACCGCCAGTGATGGCGTTCAGTCGATCATATGGATACTTAATGGATGAAGCGGCATCATCCTGACCTATCACGCTTCGGAAATCGGCAGAGGTCTTGATGCTATCAGGCCGATATTCTCTGGCCTCAAAGATAGCACTCACGACAGCCGCTGACTTACCTGCCATTAGGCACTCATTAACATCCTTCATCGGGAGTGTGGCAATGAAGGCTTTACCTACAGGCAGGACTTGTGCTGACGCTAAAGCGGCCTCTCGACCAGCTTTGTCGTCATCGAAACATATGATTACCTTGTCGAACTGACTGACATAATCATAGTTGTCTTTGATTGTTCTTACTGCTGAGTTTGATCCATTAGGAATACCAACACAGGCTAGGTGGTACTTACCAGCACAGGTGGCGGCACTGATGGTATCGATCTCACCCTCACAGATAACCAGCTTACCTCTGGTGTAGAGGTGTGAACCAAACAGGGTCATCTTCTTGGCATCACCTACGATGCTAAACTGTTTGTCTTTAGTTCTGATCTTCTGAGCTACTACATGATTATCTTTGTCAGTGTAGTTGGCTACTTGGACTGACTCACCTTTGTGCTTGGCTATAAAGTAACCATACTTACGACAAAGGTCTTCGCTCAGACCTCGTTTCTTGATCGAGGTATAGCTACCAGCAAGAAGACCGCCCGTTACAGGCAGGGAGGATACCGCAGGGGGCGTAATCTTCTCACTGGTGCCATCTGGTTGCACAGTTGTGTTACACGCGAAACAATGCGTATGACCATCGTCATAAAGAGAGTTGGCATCACTGCTTCCGCATAGATCACACGGTAGATGTGATACAAACTCGCTCTCGTTTTCTTTAATCTGCATATTCATACGCTTGCTCCCTTTGCGTAACTACTCCTTCAACCAGCTCTCAGGAATCGTCTTAAAAGCAAAACTGAACCCATGCTTTTCACACCACATCGAGTATGTGGTCTTGGAGCCTTTGTAGAGTTTCTGGTTACTGCTGAAGACGAACCTGATGTCGATGTCAGGACATTGTGCTTTGATCAAAAGGTGCTTTTGCCTATCACTAGCAATGAAGCGACCTTTGGTTTCGACATAAAAATACCCACCATCTCTGGTGAGTATCTTGAAGTCTGGTGTGTACTTAGATGATCGAGGTGGCCACTCGTAGTTGAGCTTCTCTTGCTCGTAAATGACTGGCACATTTAATGACTCTAGTTGTTGTGCAACCTTGATCTCCAAGCCACTTCTATATCCACGTTTCCATGCAGACCTAGAAGTCTCCTTCGGTATCGTCTTGGAACTCATTGGTTTCCTCTTTTGCTTGAGAAGCGACATAGCCGCCATCGACAGCACCAAAGTCATCACCACCGTTACCCATTGTCTCGGCTGGTGTGATGATCTGAACAGCACCTAGGTTGAGCTTTACGCCCACGTTGACGCCTTTGTCGTAAGCAGTCAGGGTGCCAGCTACTCGTAGGACAGAACCACCCCATAGTTGTGGTACTTGGTTGTCCATGATGAGCTGTCCTGCTGAGTCCTTGAACTTAGGCTGGAACTTGCTCTTGGTCTTGAAGATCACATCACCAGTATCAGGGTCAGTCATATAAGGGAGCTGGGCTTTAGACATCTTTTTGCCTAGCTGTTCCTGTGCAAACTCATTGATCTTGGCGACAAGAGCCTTAGCACTATCAGGATCGACTGCGAGGTTTGTCTTGAAAACACCCTCGTCATCGAACTTAGTGTCGGCCTTGTTCAACCAAGGATATTGAGCTACGCCTTGTGGTGTTGAGAAGTTCATTCTTGCTTGAGCCATTTTGGTTTCTCCTTTGCGGCTTTTCTTTGGTCTACAGTTGTTAAGTTGATTGGTTGACCCATAGCTTTCAGCTCTATGCCAAGGGCATGGGCTTCAGCTTGTAGGTCTACTGGAACAGGCTTACCGCGCATCTCGCACAGACGTGCCTTCTCCAGCACTCTCTCTCGAGGGTGCATGGTATTCTCCTGATTTGTTTTTATTGTTATCTTTGGAGTCAAACCCAAGACCGATTAGTTAAATAGACTACTGATCAAAGTACGTGCAAACGGCCTTGGGATATTCTTACAGGAAGCAATAGTCACTCTTGAGGACTTGCTTCAGATCGAGTGTTCCTTTGGCTGG
>Ga0181409_1001027_pt1 | contig 10757 bp, 20 predicted proteins | sample 32SPOviralmetaG_FD_130138 | JGI IMG/M metagenome (GOLD analysis project Ga0181409, IMG submission 130138) | Marine viral communities from the oligotrophic San Pedro Time Series (SPOT) site, San Pedro Channel, CA, USA - 32 SPOT_SRF_2012-05-30 | ecosystem: Environmental > Aquatic > Marine > Strait... | reverse complement strand
GCCACAACCGCATACATTACCCCCGCTAATAATGGCACATACTTTGTTACATCGTCAAGAGTCATGAGTTTTAAATCTTTCTGGGTAGAGACTCTCAAGTTTCTGGTAATGTAGCTTTACTTCATTTAAATCAAGATCGCGATTATCCCTGCTCATATTCTCTTTAGCGCAGAGAGGTCTTAAATTACTCCAGTGATTAGGCCCAATCTGCTCATCACCTTCGACCCCTTCAATATAAAAAGGATTAATATTTTTATTCTTCTCCCACAAACAAAGAGGAATAAGGTGATCTATATGCCATGCACCTTCATGATCTAGATTTGGACCAACGCCGTAATTATTTTCATTCATCCAATCTTCTGATAAATCTTCAAAAAGCTCTACAAGTTGTTTACTAGTAACTTGCGTCTTTTTGTTCCACAAGAATGGGCTTTTTCCCCCAAAAGCAGTTTGTATGTAGCGTTTTAATCTATTTCGTATTCTTCTGGCATAGATGTATTTAGGATTTTTTTCTAACTCTCTTTTTCTTTTTTTTACTTCGGGCCTTTTAGCTCTAGCAAGGCAATACTCCTTATTTTCTACATAATATTTCTTAGCTCTTACCCTTTCACAATCTAAACACTCCCATAAATTACCCTGCTTATGATCTCTGAAATCATCCCAGTTTTTAATTAACCCACACCTTACACAACATCTTTTCTTTTCAATGAAATGGTTTCCAAATCTAGGTTCTCCATTATCTGCAAATCTAACCCAACCTTCTTTATGTAATTCATTTAATTTTTCTTTGCTTAACTGATGCTTCTTATTTGCCATATAAGATATCTGCTTAACTCCATCAATGATGTCTTGCGGGAATTTAAGTAAAGCTTCAAAATCTTTCCTTAAGATAAATATAGTTTTTTGTAAATGGAGACTCATTCCATTAGGAATACCCATTTCAAACAAAAAATTCCTATTTCTAATTTTTATCCAATCTTTCCCCTTTTTTGCCCTATCTTTCCCTTTTAAAGTGGTGTTTACAATGCCTTTCTCGGCAAGAATGTCCACCACTTGGTGCATACTTAAAATTTCATCTCTTTTTAATTTGCAGGTATTCCAAAATTCTTGCTCAAAGTCTTTTGCATATAGCTCTATAGAAACGTGATAAATGAGGCCGTTCCGATGCATCAAGCTTTCGGGCTTATAACAGTCTTCGCAAATATTTTTATTTATCTTAAACTCTTGTTCGAACCAAACACTTTCTTGGATCTTCTGTTTGACCAAGAAGCTTTTTCTTTTTTTGTTTTCCCCACATATTATACAACTCATCTGTTTATTTTCGGGGCATGAATATTTTTTTCAATTTTATTTATGAGAATTTTTTTGATCATCTGCCGCAGGACAAATAGGGGGGGTGTGCTTCTGCGTTTACGTTTAACGGTTTGTCAGAACGTCATTGACAGATTGAGAATAGACTCCCCCCGCCAGTTTGCCACGCAAACGCAAAACGGTTTTTTCAGAAATGGGGGAGGGTGTCAAGCCCTTTTAAATTAATTTTTATTAATGCAAAATAATGTAAAAAAAACTTTACTTTTGTTTGGTTGTGTGGTATACTTACTACATGAAAAACAAAGAATTAATAAATCGTTTAGGTAATGGAGTTGAGTTCACCGCGCAAGGTGAGTGGTTCGTAGTCGCAGACACCGACTTTGAGAATGGTGTCGTGTGGGGCGTTGATCAAGACGGCGGTGAGCGCGAGGTCTCTATAGATTCTATAGATGACATAAGCGAAAGTTTAGCCGACATGGTAAGCCGTGATTGGTCGCCTATGCTCAACAAATTGAGCATATAAAAAAATAAAATAAAAACACTTTTTCCCTTGACTTTTACCTTAACTTGTGTTATAGTTACTACATGAAAACAGACAAATACATCATATACTCTCAATACGCTCATGATCATGAGTTCGACGGCACACTCGCACAGTGTGAAGAGTGGATTCGCGTAGTCGATCCAAAGTGCAACAGGTACTTTATAGCTCACGAAAGTGAGTAAAAAAAGTAAATAAAAACTTGCGTTAACTAAAAATCTAGAGTATATTCAGACATGACAGCAAAACAAGAATTACAATCAATCGAAGGCGAGGAAATCATTTTCAACATCTTTGACAATCAAGTCGAGCAAGGCATCCTTTCCTTTGATGCAAACGAAAATGCGATAGTGACCTTTGACGATGGCGAGACGATGCAAATAAAAGTTGAGCAGTTCGTTGACACATACGAAAATTGGAGCAAAGAAAACTTCAGTTAAAAAAACATAAATAAAACCTTGCGTTTAAATAAAATCTAGAGTATATTCAAATCATGACAGAACAAGAAAAAATCGACCAACTAAAAGATCAAATCTTCAAACTCCAAATGGTGATGAAGGGAGCCGCGGGCATCGCTTCCGCAGGTGCTTCATGGGAGGAGACCTCCGCGTTTAACAAGCAAACCTTTAAAAGAATCGAGAGCCAACTTGATAAAGCAGTTGAGCAAATCGAGATGACCCCGACCCACTAACACACACAAAAAAATCTAACACACACAAAAAAAATATCATGAAAAAATTCTTCTCTACCCTTAACCACTTTATCGACCGCTTTCTATTCTCTGCGATGGTATGCATTAGCATCAACTTGGTAATCATATGTATAGCCGTCTTGATTGGTAGCGGTCCCGCACTTTTTAATAGTGTTATGCGAGGATGGGACGGCCCCGACTTTCTTTTAGTAATGTTAGGAATGCCCGCGCTCTGGGCGGTTGTGCTAATGTTAGGCGACACCGCTATAAAAATAGTTGATAAAAAGTCTTGACAAGGTAACTTGTCGCTGTCATGTAAAAAGCCTCGTAACTCGTTGGCTGTCAACGAGTTACGGGGGGGCGGCCCGCGCCGCCTCGTAAGTGACTGATACTCAATGAGTTACAACACGCAAAAAAAAGAAATAAAAAACGCATTTAGGGCTTGCGGTTAGCCTCAACTCTGCTACTATGTCCCCATGACAGTAACTGATACTACCCCTCGCCCCCGCCCGTTTTTCATGGTGATTCGCCCGAGCCGCGTTCACGCGGGCTTTTGCCTCCTCTGGTGTGGCGAGGACCGCCACGATGCCCCCCACGGCCACCCGCAGGTGTTCGCTTCCCGCGCCGAGGCGGTCGAGGCGTTCCCCGATTGGGAGGAGGAGATCATGACCTCATAACTCACTAAGCCTCAACGACTTAGGAGGGGCGGCCCACCGCCCCCGCGTAACTCGTTGATACTCAACGACTTACAACGTGGATAATAACAGCCTCTGGGGGGCTGTCAAGCAAAAAAACACACTATTTACTATTTATCTATTTAACGTGTGACCTGCGATCTGCAACGTGTCAAGTGAAATTTAAAATAAAAAAAAAGAAAAAAAAAGATTAAAAAAGGTTTGCACTAAAAACAAATGTGTGGTATACTTACAGCATCATGACAGAGACAAAATCAGACTTCGAACAACTCCTTCAAGAACAGACTGCGGTCGCACTTATGAGAGACGACATCTCGTTTCTTATCGGTTGGACTAAATCAGACAATCCAGAAATCGCTCAAAGACTTGAGGACATCTTGGCTAATCACACAAAAAACAGAAACAAGTAAAATGATAAATCGAATCGACCAAATCCTAGCGAACCTAGAATGCGCTGCTGTAGATGGCGGCTTCAGCCTGTCCGTAAAGGATGGGGAAATTGTAGCTAAAGATCTTCTCTCCGAGGAGCCTCTTGAGTTTATCGTTCGCTTCGGAGGGAAAGACATCTCTGACGTTGCAGTAAAACCACTCACCAAAAAGTAAAATGGGACTAGACCAATACGCAAAAAAAGTAAAGAGGGAATACAATCATGAGACCCTCACAGAGACAGTCGTCAAAACTGAAATAGGTTACTGGCGCAAACACAATGCTTTAGAGGGTTACATGAGTGATCTCTATCGCACTAAGACGGGAGATCAGGGGGAGTTTAATTGTAAAACTCTTTCTCTTGATAAAGACGACTTGGACACACTAGAGGCTGTGGTTCTTAGAGGTAACTTGCCTGAAACCGTAGGTTTCTTTTTTGGTAATTGCACTGCGGACAGCAAGGAATACCAAGAAGATGATCTTGAGTTTATAGCCAAGGCTAGAAATTGTCTCGCCAAGGGTTATGAGGTAGAATATACATCTTGGTGGTAATGGAAGAGCAAACAGAACAACAAAAACATTTAGACTATCAAAAGAGTCTCTCTCGCATCGTGGGAGAGGCTTGCGATAGATGGTTAGATAAAAAAGGCTTGAAAACGAAAAGCTGGAAAGATCAGAACGATAATCACTTTAAAAAACTAAAAAAGCCTTGACACCGTAACTGCCTAAGTATCAACGACTTAGGCGGGCGCGGCCCCCGCCGCCGTGTAACTCGTTGACGCTTAACGACTTACAAGGCGAAAGAAAGATCATAAAAAAAGAAAAAAAGCCTTGCGTCTCTGTGGGTTTGGGTTATGTTATCCGCATGACAGTTCAAAATCCTATTGGCCAACTCGCCCCGATAAATGAAACCGACCTACGCGAAATGCTCGACGACGGGCCTCGCGCTGGCAACTGGAATCCTACGCCCACCGAGGTGCAGGAAGCGCTCGCGCAAGTCCATGATGACATGGGCGACCGCCATCCGCAATGGTCATCTGACAACGACCAAGACGACGACATTCCCTTTTAAGTCGTAACTCCCTAAACCTAAACGACTTAGGGGGGCGCGGGGGCGGCCCCCTCGTAACTCGTTGATACTCAACAAGTTACAAAGGCTATCTCTATACCACATTTTTTGTTTAAGTCAAGCATAAACTATCTATTTGTCTATTTATATCCTGACCTGCGACCTAGAAAAAAAATGTATTTAAATGTAAAAAAAAGGTTGCGTCTCTTGTGTTCTGTGGTATACTCTGTATATGAAATTAAGATTCCCAAAGATGTGGAGCAAAAAAAATAACAACTTGCCCCTTGACTTAACCCCTCTTCTAACTTATAGTAACATTATGAATGAAACAACCATAACCCACTCCACCCTTCCTTCCAACCCTATCGCACTTGCCTCCGCACTGACTGGCAAGACTTTGGTATACAACGCTCTCAAGTCTACTGTCACCAGTGACAAGACGCGCGTTTTCAAAGTCGAGAAAGTTGATGATGTGTTTACATCCAACTCCTCTGGTCAGCAGTGCGTAACCCTTTGGGCAAAGGATATCGACCAAGGCGGTTGTTTGGTGCCTCGCACCTTGCACGTTGGCGGTATCGAATCAGTTTCATAAGGGGTTATGATGTTCAGGGGGGTGGTAGGTTCTGTTCAATTTCCTACCGCCCCTCTGTTATCACTTTTTACTTTACAAACAATAAACAATAAACTAAATTAACATCATGCCGAAATCACCTGAATCAATTCGTATCGAAGTTCAAAATAAAGATCAAGCTATCTTGCTTCAACACGCCTTGCTTATCGTTCATCAAGACCTCGCCTCATATATGGGGAACGTCCAAGATGATAAGTTCGAGAATTTTGTCGATAACGTGAAGTGGACTCGTAAGAATCTAACCTCATTAAACAAAAAGTTTTCTTTGACTGCTAGCGAGTCTTAGGAATTAGGAGCGGAACCGCAAAGCGATACTGGATATCCAGAAGCTCCTACAATGAAACAAATTTCATCTGCGGTCTCTGTGCCAAGGGTGTCATAATACACACAGAGGCTCCCAGCGTGTGGGCAATACCGCTAGGTGGTAACAGTGACCAACTCTTAATTGACTGGCACTCGTCAACAAGCCGACCCTCTCCCACTTTTCTAGACAGTGGGAGGGGGATATAACTTTGAAGCCGTCGATAGTGACAGAGCGGTCCCCAACATAGGATCTTAAATTCTCGAAGCTATCGGCGGTTTCTTTTTGTTCTGTTAACTCAAGTCGTAACTCATTGACACTGAACGACTTAGGCGGGCGCGGCCCCCGCGCCCTCGTAACTCGTTGATACTCAACGACTTACGAAGTAAAAAGAAGCACACCTTTCTGCATCTGTCAAGCAGAAAAAAAATAAAAAAATAAAACAAAAAAGGGTTGCACAAATCTAATTCTGTGGTAAAGTTCTTACATGAGCTTAATCCTAGCCAAAAACAAAGTCACTCGCGAACAACTTGTGAGTGCTGATTCAGACGCAGGTCTGATCATCCAAGGATTGGGAAAAACTGGTGTGGTCGCTAAGACCCCCGACCCAACCGACACCCATACCCCTATACCGCACGCGCTCCTCGTAGATGAGGCGCATGAGGCTTTGAGCCGCGCAGGTCTAGAGGTGTTGGAGGAAGAGCACGCCCTTGGGCGTGGTGGACTCCGTTACTTCGGTGGCTTTGCCATCAAGGGCACGGACATGGAAGCAAGCGACCGCCGTTTGGTGGTCGGGCTTCGTAACGCGCATGATAAGTCCTTTGCGGCTTCCGTGTGCATCGGCAACCAGATGATGGTCTGCGAGAATCTTTGCTTCTCTTCTGATGTGAAGCTCGCTCGCCGTCATACAGCCAACATCGTGCGCGACTTGCCTCGCGTGCTTTCTTCGGCTGTGTCTCGCGTCATCTCCCACTGGAGTGACATGGGCAAGCGCATTGACGCTTACCAAGCGACCGAGGTAGCTCGCGACCGCGCCGCTGACCTTATCGTCAGCCTTGTGGACGCGAAAGCGTTTCCCGCACGCGATGTCTACAAGGCAGTGCAGGAATTCCGTAACCCTCGCCATGAGGAGTTCAAAGGCGATTCTCTGTGGAGCCTCTACAACGGCATCACGGAAAATCTCAAAGGCGGCGACTTGACCAAGTTGCCACAGCGCACAATGACTGTGCAGTCTGTCTTCGACAGGATCGCGGGGCACACCCCCGAAATCCTCGAAGCCGAGGAGATCGCGCTTCCCGCATAGGGGTAACCCATCACAGACCCGCTTCCCGAAAGGGGGGCGGGTTTTTTGTGTGCAGAAATAAAAAGATTTTTCTTGACATGCGTTTAAGTAAGAAGGCTTGTAACTCGTTGAGTATCAACGAGTTAGGGCGGCGCGGCCCCCGCACCCTCGTAACTCCTTAAGTATCAACGACTTATGACTTGAATTAAAATGAATTTAAATGAATTTAAATTTGACACAGCTTTATACCATGCTATATTTAAGCTATGACACCACCAAGATTAACAACAGAATCTTTCTCTATTTGCTATTATGATGGCAATAATGGAGAAGTAATTGAACTTCAAGCTTTCCTTAATAATACTGGCCAAGTAAAAGATACTTTGGAAATGGCCGTTGATAGCAAACCCGAGTATGATGGGCTTGTGTTATGGGATATAAACACTGTAAAAGAAGCAGATGATGACAGAAAAGAGATCGCAAAAAAAGTTTGGCACAAGTAACATGAAAACATTTAATATATCCCGCGTTGGTCATAACCTAGACAGAGATCATTCTTTGTATAAGCCCCCTTTTGATTTTATATTCGAGTGGGACAATGGAGAGGAAAAAACATTTATAATTGTTTCTTTACATGGAGCTACTAAATTAGCCGAAACTTTTAAAAGCTTTGGTTATGAGAAAGAAGAAGAAGAAAGTATTGTGATGATGGATACTAAACCCGAGCGACCTCGACGGGCTAACGGAACTTTTAAGAGAAACCCTAACCGAGCTAAAAGAATTTAAATTAATTTAAATTGACAAGACGACAACACCGAGTATAGTAACTCCATGTCCAAGCTTCTAAATTCAGGAAATTATAAAACAAGCAAGGGCGAAAAGTATGGTTGGAAGACCTACGGCTTGCATCTTGCCCCATTCAACATATCAGGAAAAAATGTTTGTGCTTCTGCTTCTGCTGGCTGTTCTACTGCTTGCCTCAATACTGCTGGTCGTGGAATCATGCATTCCGTTCAAGATGCCCGAGTTAAAAAGACACGAAGGTTTTTCGAAGATCGGGATGGATTCATATCGCAGCTATACAAAGAAATCAAAAGCTCGGTTAAAAGCGCAGCAAAGAAACAAATAGATTCTTGTTTTAGGTTAAACCTTACAAGCGATATACTTTGGGAGCGTTTTGTTGTTAAAGACTTTCCACAATCACAATTCTACGACTACACTAAACACTTAAAAAGATTCGTTCGTTTCTTAGAAGGTAAACTGCCCGCTAACTATCACCTTACATATTCCAGGGATGAGACAACACCTGATACATTAGTAAAGAGCTTGTGCGCAAGTGGTGGCAATGTTGCTGTTGTGTTTAGAGGGAAAGAACTTCCTCGTAAATGGCTTGGAATAGAAGTGATCGACGGGGATGACTCGGACCTACGCTTCCAAGATGGCGAAGGTAAAATTGTTGGCTTGCTTGAAAAAGGTCTTGCAAAGAAAGACGAAACGGGTTTTGTTGTGGAATCATGCTAGACCCGAACTGGTTTGTAATACTAATGGCTTTACTGTTAACCTTAACTTGTTATAGAAACAAATGAAAATAAAAGAAGACTTAGAAGATATCCTCAATGATCACAAGGCACATCTAATTGAACTTTTAGATGAATCACATCCTGAATATCAGGCATTGGCTCATGATATCGAGAGAGAGCATGAACGCATGGCAACCGAAGTAAATGAATTGTTAGGTTCTAGCTACGACTAATTTTAGGGAGTTGCAAGCATGGTGCGCGGGGAGATCCCGCGACGGAGGTTTCGATTTGACCACTCATGAAACACTTGTAACTCCTTTAGTATCAACGGGTTACGGGGCGCGGGGGGCTGGCCCCGCGTAACTCGTTGAGTATCAGTGACTTATGACTTGCATATATAAAAGACAAAAAGAAAACCCGCATTACTGCGGGCTTGTTATTTAATTGATTCTATTTGATCCTGCGTTATATTATTTAGTTAACATTGCACGACCTGCAACTTACCTTCTGTCTCTTGTCTCTTGCCTTGTAGCCAGACTCCATCCCAGTTCTTATGCTTTGGTCTGCGGTAATAATATCTATAGACTTTACCTGTGTCCTTATTAATTAATTTATACTTTCCTTTTGTGGTTTTAACTGTGCCGCCCCTATCTTCAGACTTGTAACATCTCTCTGGTCTGGCCCCGACCCTCCGACACATACGTTTCCACATGAAGTCATGCCCATGTCCTGGGCCTGTAAGTGCGTGGGCGATCTCATGCAAAACAACATCTTTTGTTTCTTCTATTGTATTAAGGTTCGCCAACACTTTGGTTATACCAATCTCTTTCCTTCTGTATCGACACTGCCCGTATCGACGCACAGCTCTAGTATCCCATACAAACTTCCAATCATCTATGCCCCACTTGTCCATCTGCTCCAGAGCAAACTCTTTTATTTTATGTAGTTTAATTAGATCCATTTTCTCAATGATGTTATTAATAGTAGAATGGTTAAAATAAAAACTTCTATCACTGGTTTGCTATGTGTTCGATATGCTTCTTGATATACTCTGCGAACTCACTAATATTATTTATGTGTTTAACTCGTTCGTCCATTGCTTTGGAGAAAGCATTGTCATCATTAAAGGCATCCATAGCGGGGTTATTGTCCTGCACATAATAGTCTCTGCCGTGAAATGTGCAATCCTGAAGTGCCTCATTTAAATCTTCTAGAGTTTTCTGGATTTTAATATTGCCCCACAATAATGTTTTTTTATCTGTTCCGTTAAGGTGAACCGTTGGTAATGGATATTCTTCTGTTTCAGTCATGCCGTTACACTACTACCACCTACGGTGGTAGTCAACATTTAAATTAATAAAAAATACACGCACAAAACAAAACAGTTTATTACAGAATCACAAACCAACAAAACTTATTGTTTGATTGCGCTAATCGTTTATTTAGAATGTTTCGGTTGATCTGGCTAATCGCTTATTTAGTAACGTGCGGTTGACCTGACGTTTATTTAAGGCGATCTCTTTCGATCCGCACTTTTTGTTTATTTAGATTATTTGAGTTGAGCTGGGCAATCTGGGTGTGGCGGGAGTCGAACCCGCACTTTACAGATTTTAAGTCTGTTGCCTCTGCCGTTGGGCTACACACCCGTAGTCTTATATCCTAACCATCAGACCAGTAATCGTCTATGTCTTCGTCCCTATGAGACGTTTTCTCTCCACTTCTTAATGCATTATATAGCAGTAAAAAGAACAAAACTGTAAAGATAAAAGGGTTAAACTCACCCATAGTTATTTTAAATTGTATTAAAAGGTATTTAATTAATTAAAAAGAGTAGGGAGTAAGCTATTCTGCCTATATACAGGGTTTCCCTATGGTTGCAGTATATTCTCTTATATATCCCCCTCTATGTATCTTATACTCTCTGTAGTTACAAACGAATGAAAAGAAAAGGGTTTTTGTAATTACAAACGTCTATTGAATGAATTAGTTCAGTGAAGGAACACATTAAACAATAAAGCATAATTACAGGGACGAATCCCAGACTCCACCATATCAACAAAATCTTAATCATTAATAAGGATCTTAATCTTGCCCCGATTCTTTTGGAGTGTTACTGTATCTCCTGCCTCTGCTTGGTGCTTTAGCTTGGTGATGGAGATTCTCTTGTCTCCTCTGGTCTTAGCCTTATAGAAGGTCACCTTGGCTTCTGTTCCATCAGGATACTTACCCGATACTAGATGCTTGGCTCCACTTTCTTCCTCTGAATAATCAAAAGAGAATTGTTTGGCT
>Ga0181409_1001020_pt1 | contig 10803 bp, 13 predicted proteins | sample 32SPOviralmetaG_FD_130138 | JGI IMG/M metagenome (GOLD analysis project Ga0181409, IMG submission 130138) | Marine viral communities from the oligotrophic San Pedro Time Series (SPOT) site, San Pedro Channel, CA, USA - 32 SPOT_SRF_2012-05-30 | ecosystem: Environmental > Aquatic > Marine > Strait... | reverse complement strand
TTTCCAACAGTTAAAATAGTACATGGGGATAAAAGAGAAGTTTAATAAAATATAAAAAATGGAAAAAAATAATGATACATTAATTACTTTTGGAGAAGAAGCTTTAACTATGCGTAAAGATGATCCTAGAACCCAAAAGTATAAAGAAAAAATGTTAAAACAAATGGATCAAAATAGAAAATTATATGATGATGCGAAGGAAAATCCTTTTAAGGGAGTTAATTTAAGTAATAAACGAGCCGAAGATGAAACATATGATGAGTACAAAACACGTCTTAAGTTAAATAATGTATTACAAAAGCAATATAAAAAATTTGGAAGAGATAAATTTATAGAGATGTACCCAGCAGGTGTAAAATATGCTATAGATCAAGCTAAGGAGGAAATTGAGAATAATTCTAAACCACAACTTACAGCTACAGCTACTATAACAAATGAAGATGGAAGTAAAGGAAAAGTACCAGTAACAATTAATAATGATAAAAAATAAAATTATGGCAAACGAAAAATCACAATCTATTACTATGGAAGAAATGAATCAATTACACGATGAATGGTGGACTAGTTTATCAAATGAAGAAAAAGAAAAACTTTATAATGAAATGGTCGAATCAGAAATTCAATATTATAACGATAAAGCCGACCAATAATAAAATGGGGGATTAGCTCAGCTGGCTAGAGCGCCTGCCTTGCACGCAGGAGGTCATCGGTTCGACTCCGATATTCTCCACAATCCACAACTAAATATATAAAAAATGGATATTAAGAATATGTATAATAAGATGATTGATATGACTAATATATTTGGTTTATTTGTACCTGGTGAGGAACTAGATGGTACTAAAACTGCTACAAATCTTGATGAATTAAAAACTAAACCTATATTTCATGTAGGTATGTATAAAAAATTAATCATAAATCATTTAAATTTTAATACTAAAGTACTTAATTTCTTTAAACAATCTAATCAAGAATTTGATATGAATGATATTAAAGAAGCAGGGGAATACGTTGTATATAATAGAGCTTGGTCCTATATAGCTAACGTAGATATAAAAAATAAGGGTTATATTGACGCACTTAAACATTATTCTGACGATGAATTTTATGCGACTCTTGATATGGGAATTGAATTTTTTCAACAAGATGAATTATATGAAAGATGTGCGTTTTTACTCAAAATCAAGAAAAAATCAATAAAACTTAAAAAATAGTTTGGAATCCTAAAGTACTTTTATTAAATTCGATATACAGGGATTTAAAGAAATGAGAGAATAAGGGATATAGAGATAAAGGGGTATAAAGGTACCCATAACATTAACATAAATATAATATAATATGGCATTACGCAACCCAGAAACAATTGTCCGTCTAACAAACAAGATACAGGGCAATCTAACTAATCTAAAACTAATTGTAAAATCACAACAACCAGTTGAAGATTTTATAAAAAAAGTAGAAGAAACAGAAAATGTTCTTAGAGATTTAGAATCTCAATTAGAAAGAGAACATGCACAATTAAGAAACGGATAAAATAAAATAATAGTTATGAGCATACCAGCAGAACAAATATCATCGAATTGGCAAGTGTTTCATTCTAATATAGTAAAATATATTAAGGGTGATAGGCAAACACAATTGTTATCATTCTACACCCAACACCAGGAAGAATTAGTACTTATGCCTGCTTCGCATAAAACAGCATATCATAATGCATTCCCAGGTGGATATATTGATCATGTTAATCGTGTTGTAGAATGCGCTTTACAACTACATAATGTGTGGGAAAAGATGGGGGCCGATATTACTACATATACTGTAGAAGAATTAGTGTTTGCTGCTATCAATCATGATTTAGGAAAAATGGGTGATGGGGTTGAGTATTCACATATACCTTCTAAAGATGAATGGAGAAAGAAAAATATGGGTGAAATGTATCAATTTAATAAAAAAATTGCATATATGTCAGTACCAGATAGATCATTATTTTTATTATCCCAAGCAGGTATTAAATTAACATATAATGAACATTTAGCTATTAAGTTACATGATGGTTTATATGACCCAGCAAATGAATCATATTTTAAAAGCTATATGGTTGAAACAAAACCACGAACTTCTTTAATTTATATAATACATCACGCAGATATGATGGCAGCTAGAATTGAATTTGAAAAAGAGTGGCTTCCTACATTAAAGAATGGATTGGATAAGCCAAAAAATAATTATACATTGAAGTCAAATAAAAAAACAAGTGTTAAGTCTAAAGCCTTAAATACTATAAAAAGTGAAGGACTTAAAAATTTATTTGATAAATTATGATAACAACAATAGTAATACTTTCAATAATAGTCGTGGTTTTAGGATTTACGACTATTAATCTATTACGTAAGAATGAAAAACAAGAAGATATTCTATTAGGGTATCTTAAATATTTAGATAATATATCTAGAGTAATCGAGGTTTCGGATGAAAAAATTAAAAAAGTAGACATTAAGGGTTCATTTGAAGGAGACGATGAAATAGGACATTTCTTTAAAACAATTAAACAAATCCAAGAAATTCTTAATGATTTTAATATTAAAAAAATCTAAGAATAAATGGATCACATAATAGAGAAGAATAAAAGAGAGAGAAAAGGACGGGTATATTTTTCTAAAGAAACTGAAGCTAATATAGTTTTATATAATAGTTTAGACCCTATTAAAGATGCTGATGAAAGAAGTAATATATACCAAGATCATATTCACTACCCTTTTTATAAACTTACTCAAAATATAATTCATACATTTAAATTTTATTACACTGAAGTAGAAAATTTAGAACACTTACAACATGAATTAATGGTATTTTTATTATCTAAAATTCATTTATTTAACCCATCAAATGGAGCTAAAGCTTATTCTTATTTTGGTACTATAGTTAAAAGATGGTTAATAGTATATAATACTAAGAATTATGGTAAAAAAATAAAAAATATTCAAATAACAGATTTAGCAAATTATTCTAACTTAGATTCATCAGAACCAGGATTTATTTCATCACAAAAAATGGATGAAAGTGTAGATAAAGTAATACAAGGTGAATTTGAAGGTGATGAATTATCTAATCAAGGATATAAATATGAAGATAAGTTATCTATTTTTATAGATCAATATGTTAATGAATGTACTGAAAATATATATGAAATTTTCCCTAAAGGTAACGATGCTAAGATAGCAGATGCTATACTTGAATTATTTAGAAAAAGAGATGCTATTGATGTCTTTAATAAAAAAGCACTTTATATATACATTAGAGAAATGATTGATGTTAAAACACCAAAAATAACAAAAATTGCTAATGTTTTATATGGTATATTTAAGAAAAAATATTTATTTTATTTAGATCAAGGATATTACCCTACCTCAAAGATTTAGTTTTCTTATATTTATAACCAAAAATTATGAGCCAATTAGATTCAATTATATTTGGGGATAAAAAATTTTCGGACATTTTAGAAGAAATATATAATAACCAAAAGAAAAAATCAGAACAAGTAACAGCATTAATATCCGAGTTAAAACCCTTAGTTAATGAAATAGGAGATGCTACTTTAATAGTACCCTTAATTAAGGAATATATGGAAATTGGTGTTAAAAACGATGATGCTTTAATTAAAATGGCTACTATTATTCAAAGAGCTGTTAACAGTTCAAATGAAGATGGTGGATTAGGGATAACTGAAGATGAAAAAGAAGCATTATTAGCTGAAATGGAAAAAATACAAACTAAAAAAGAGGATTAATGCCTAGAGAAGCAATTTTTGGATTTTTAAAATCTGCAGCATCAAATATACTTAAAGATAGTAATTCAATATTTGCAGCTAGAGTAAGATATGTAATGCTTGAAGGTGAAACTTATCCTCAAATTTTTAAAGAATATGGTGAATATCAATCATTAGGTGGATTATTTTTTAATTCAATTTCTAGACCTAACCCAAACCCAAGTTTTGATACAGACACATTTGCTCTTCCTCTATTTCCAAACATGACACATATTCCTGTAGAAAATGAAATAGTTTATATAATGGCTTTACCTAGTAATAATATACAAGCTAATGTAAATAGTACTACTTATTATTATTTTCAACCTATTAATATATGGGGTAGTGTTCACCATAATGCTATTCCAGACACAGTTGGTAAAATATTTGGAACTAATGATACAGCTCAAGCTAATGATTATCAAAAAACAGAAGGAGGAACTATTAGAAGAGTTACAGATGGTGGAACTGAAATTGGTTTAGGAGATACTTTTAATGAAAGAATAGATGTAAGAAATTTACAACCTTATGAAGGAGATATTATTTATGAAGGTAGATGGGGACAATCTTTTAGATTTGGGTCAACTATATCAGGAAGTATAATACCAAATCCGTGGTCTAAAAATGGAGTAAATGGTGATCCTATAACTATATTAAAAAATGGTCAACATGAAGAAGATACTAAACCCTGGATACCTCAAGTAGAAGATATCAATACAGATGCTTCAAGTATTTATTTAACTTCTACACAATCTATTCCTATATCAGGATCATCAATAAATTATGAGTCTTATTTTGCACCTCCTACTGCTGTAAACGAATATAGTGGAGAACAAGTAATATTAAATTCAGGAAGATTATTATTAAACTCAAAATCAGATTCAATTTTATTAAGTTCATTTAAAACAATAAATTTAAATTCAGTTAACAGTGTTAATATAGATACACCATCAACCGTAATTAAATCAAAAAGTATAGCTTTAGGAGATAAAAATGCTTCAGAACCTATTATATTAGGTAATAAATTTTTAAGTGATTTTGAAACATTATGTCAAAATTTAAATTCACTAGCTACAGCTTTACAAAATCCAATAGGAAGTCCAGGTAAAACATCTCCACCAGTATTAGCTTTAATTCCACCAGCAGTTAGTTTAGCTAAATCCTCAGCTAATATGTTAAGTAAAATAGCAAGATATAAATCAACTACAACAACTAGTAAATAATGGGTTTAGATAGAGTAGCATTACGTCAAGTAGTAACAATTGCTAAAAATTCTCAAGGAATGAAAGATTCCATTAAGAATATGGAAAATAAAGTAATTGATACAGGTTTATCATTAATTGAAAAAGCAGGGATTGATCCTAATACTTTACCTATTGATATTCGTTCAGTTTTAAGAGGAGAAGCTCCTACATTTGATTCTACTAAATTATTAACTCCAGAAATTATTTGTGCTCAACCTTTAATGACTATTAAACAAAGAGAGGAAGTTTCAAGGTTAATTACAAATGCTGAAGAAAGAGTAACAAGTATATATGAAACAACAAACTCAATAAAAGAAACAGTATTATCTCTTCAAGTACCTGTTACAAATCTTCAAGAAAAAACACAACCCGTAGTATTAACAATTAATACAATCTCAGATATAGTTCAAATTATAAAAATACTAGCAATCCCTACATCAGTTCCAATGGCTCCTGGAGTACCATTATCCGTACCTAATACTTTTGCTTCTACTTTAATAACATTATCTGAATTTTTAGAAAAAGCACAATCAAATGTAAATTTAATACCAGCAGCTACAGGAACATTAGTAGGATTGCTTAATAGTATTACTGCTCCTTTAAATAAAATAAGTATAGTTATTGATCCTTTTATAAATGTATTAGCTATGGTTAAAGCTGTAGCAGATCTTCAAGATATTTGTCCCCTTTTAACTCAAGATCAAATAAATAATAATAAAGGAAGATTATTATCAAATATAACAGGTTCATTAGCAACTTTAAATTCAGATTTTTCTACAGGTATAGGTAATGTTTTAGAAGAAAGATTAACACCAGATGCTACAAATCCTTATTACTATAAAAACTTTAGATTTGTATTACAATACGATCCAGATAGTTTTACTATAAATGATGAGGGTGAAAAAATTCAAAAATTTTCATTCCCTTCTAGAAGAATAAAGGCAATAAGATCTAATTCTATTGGTGTAAATGATGGTATAGGTGGATCAGGTTCACCTATAATAGTATATAATAATAACCCTACAACAAACCCAGAATTAGAAGAAGGAGCATATTCTTATGCTTCTAATATAAATGTATTAATTGCGGAAGCAAAATTTGCAGTTGATGTTTATACTAATAATATAACTATTTGGACACCTCCCCCAGTAAGAGATAGAATAAGTGGATCATCTGGTAATTATATTACTAGTGGAGATGAAACATATCAACAACAATATTTAGAACAATTTGGATTTACACCTTCATCTACTACTCAAGCACTACCTACATTTATTAGATATGGAGGTACATCAGTAAATTTAAATGGTTCTGCAACAGATGTAGAATATGGAGCTGATGCTTTAATTAGTGGTAGAGTTGGTAGTGTTGTTAATAGTATACCAATTTCATCTTATATTACATCAGGAACAATACAAGTAAATAGACCAGTTAATATAAAACTATCAACATTTGGAGGATCAGGTGATTCAAATTCAAATTTAGGGTTTACTGAATCTTTACTAACAATAAGGAGATCATTTGCAATACAAGATAATATTAATCCTTACACAGGTAGAGTAGCAGGTTTTGATCAAAGTAAAATTGATGATTTTATTGCTGAAAATGGTGGTGGATCAATTCAAATATTACAAACTTTATATCAAACTTTTACAGAAGATACCTTAGATCTTAACTTATTACCTAATTCAGATGCAACAGAAGATGTTACAGGTCTAAGTTATGCGGAAAAATTAAAATATGTAAAAGAAGAGTATTTTGGTCTTAATGGGTTAAGAAGGAGTAGCAATCAAAATATTTCCCAATATAGAAGACCTGGTGGATTAGATTCACTTATTACGAGATTATTTGATAAAACTAAACCTCTATTATATAATGAAGCTGCACTTTCTTTAGCAAATAAATTATATAATAGTACTAGATATAGAATAGATGAAGGAACATCAGGAGATGCCTCTGATGACTATGTTAGAAAAAGAATCCAACAGGGAAAATCACTATCAGAAGTAAATTGGTATTATGCAGCTAGAAAGAATGCTTATCAAGAATCTAGACAAAGTGATAATCAAAGATGGAAAAAATCAGCTACCTTGTCTATGATGTGGGAGTTTTCTAGAAAAATCATTGAAACTTATAATGATTTATTTAATCAACAAAGCTCACCAGATTATAATGGTGGTGCTTGGATAGGTGGAGCATCAGGAATACCAATCATACCAACTCAAGTTTCAACTGAAAATGAAGATATCATTGTAGCATTACAAGCCTCTCAAACAGTTAATAGAGAAGAAAGAGTAAATGAAGATGTAGGTATTTTAGATTTATTAGGAACTTATACATATGATTTAGAAATAATTGATAGTTTACCTGAAGTAGGGGGTGCAGAAACAGATTACCCAACAAACTTTACATTTTTTACAATAGAAGATACATAAAAATAGATTAATTTAATATTTATAAATAAAATGAAGACATCAGCATTAAAAACAATAATAAAAGAAGCTGTTAAAGAGGCTATTCAAGAAGAATTGAAGGAAATTTTGTTGGAAGCTGTTAAAACTCCAAAAGTTATAACTCAACCAACATACACAGCTCCTGTAATAGAAAATAAGGCACCAATAATGCCTCAAACTCCAACAATGACTGCAGAAGCTAAAAGAGAAGCATACAAAAATATATTAGGTGATACAGCATCAACCTTTACAAGTAATAGTATCCAATCATTTCAACCACAAGCTGGTATGGATGTAGCAAATGGTACTTTACCAGCAGGAGAAGTTGATATGAGTCAAATAGCAGGATTAATGGGCAAATAATAAATAATGGCAAGGATAATTCAAAATAAATTTCCAATAGATCTTACTCCTAGTATAGCAGTAGGATTTGGTTTTCCTTTAGATGGTCCTGCTGTATTTAAACCCACATTTACTACAAGGGAACAAACAAAAGCTAATTTAATAAATTATTTATTAACAAATAAAGGAGAAAGAGTATTTAGACCTAATTTTGGTGGAGATTTAAGAAATTTATTATTTGAAGGAATATTAGAATCTACTCAATCATCTTTAATAACAACTATTCAAAATGATATTAGTATTTTTTTCCCTAACGTAATTATAAAAGATATAAAATTTGAAAATCAAGAAGATAGAAACGAAATTAATTTCATTCTAATATATCAAATAGTAAATTTTGGTATTGAAGATTCAATTAACATAGAACTACAATAATGGCTAATTTAGATAGAGACATAAGATATACTGATAGAGATTTTAATACAATTAGAAATCAATTAATACAATATTCTAAAACATATTTTCCTCAAACCTATAATGATTTTACCCCTACATCAACAGGTATGTTATTTATGGAGATGGCTGCTTATGTAGGTGATGTAATGTCTTTTTATTTAGATAATCAAATCCAAGAAACGTTTATACAAAAAGCTAGACAAAATCAAAATTTATTTGCACTAGCTTATTCAATGGGTTATGTGCCTAAAGTAACTAGTGTAGCTTCTACATTCATTGATTATTATCAACAAGTACCATCTATATTAAGTGCAAGTGTTTATGTACCAGATTACAATTATGCATTATTAATACCTGAAAATAACTCAGTAACTTCAAATACTGAAGCTGCAACACAATTTTTAACTAAAGATGCAATTGATTTTTCTGCTTCAAGTTCACTTGATCCTACTACAGTATCAGTATATCAAGTAGCAGCAGGAAATCCAACATACTATTTATTAAAAAAGACAAGAAAAGCAACATCAGCTACTATTAATGTAGCTACTTTTTCATTTGCAAATGCTATAAAATTTGATAGTGTAAATATAAATGATGCAAATATTATAGGTATTTTAGATGTATTTGATAGTAATGGAAATCAATGGTATGAAGTACCTAATTTAGCTCAAGAAAATGTATATAATTCTATAAGAAATACAAATACAAATGATCCTAATTTCTTAGATGATCCAGAAGTACCTTACTTATTAGAATTAAAAACAGTACAAAGAAGATTTGCTGCCCGTTTTATAGATTCTGGTTCATTACAAATGCAATTTGGGGCTGGTAGTACTAGATCAACAACAGAAGAAATAATTCCTAATCCTGATAATGTAGGTTTAGGTTTACCTTTTGAACAAAATAAACTAACAACAGCATTTTCCCCAACAAATTTTGTGTTTACAAATACTTATGGTATTGCACCTTATAATACTACTTTGACAGTAAGATATTTAACAGGAGGGGGAGCGTCTGCTAATGTAGAAGCAGGAACTTTAACGGGAGTAGATACATCTACTGCAACATATGTAAACCAACCTATAGTCACAAATCCAGCAGTAACAGATGCATTAGCAAATCAAATTTTTAATTCACTAACTACTAATAACCCATTAGCAGCTGATGGTGGGGGTGATGGAGACACAATTGAAGAATTAAGACAAAATTCTTTAGGTAATTTTCAAAACCAATTAAGAGTAGTAACTACTCAAGATTATTTAGTTAGAGCTTTATCAATGCCTTCTAATTTAGGTGTTATAGCTAAGGCACATGCTCAACCTCAAAAAATAGGAGACTATTCATCAGGTGAATTACCTTCAGTTTTATGTTTATATATTTTATCCTATAATTCTGATAAACAATTAAGAAATGCTTCTATTACATTAAAAAGAAATTTACAAACATATTTATCAGAATATAGAATGATTAATGATTCAATTGATATAAAAGATGCTTATATAATCAATATTCAAGTTAATTTTGAAATAGTAGTTAATCCAAACTTTAATAATAATGAAGTAATGACTAATTGTATAACTTCACTACAAAGTTATTTTGCTATAGATAATTGGCAAATAAATGAACCAATTATAATAAAAGATATATTTGTTTTATTAAGTAAAATACAAGGGGTACAAATAGTAAAAAATATAAAAATAAATAATCTAACAGGAGAAAGTTTAGGATATAGCAATTTTGCATATGATGTTATAGGTTCAACTATAGATGAAGTAGTATATCCATCAATAGATCCAATGGTATTTGAGGTAAAGTATCCTGATCAAGATATAATAGGAAGAGTAGTAGCAATATAATATAATAAAAAATGGCAAATAAAAAAATATTCCCTACAAAAGATGCTTCTATGTATACTATCTTTGAAAGTATAAATACAGGATTAGATGAAATATTAGAAGCTACTACTAACATAGCAACAAGTACAGATAATGCAAATCCAACTCAAGTTAGTAGATATTTACTTGAATTTTCTCAAGATGAAATTAATACTTGGATTACTTCTAGTGTGTCAGGTTCAGTTACAGGTACTACAGCTGGGGTTATGGTACTTAATGACCCAAATTTAATAAGACCAGAGTCATATCAAAGATTTGAAACTAAAGGATTATCATATCCTACAAGTTCAAGAAATAAATTTGATGCTATAGTAGAGCCATTATATTCAGGTAGTCAAAATCCAAATGAACCAATATATGCCGGTGGAAATGGAAAAGGTTTACAACTTTATTTAGCAACAGCAGCATCATATTTTAAACCAGGTGTTAGTCTAAGTGCATCAATAGCAACAAGTAATGCAGGTGGTCAACCTGCTGATAATGGATCTAATATGACAGCTCCAGACGGTAATTATGGCCCGTTTGCATTTAATAGAGGTGCAACAGGAAATGAAGTAGCAGATACACAAGGTGCAACTGTAACACTTGTATGTAAAAATAATAGATTT
>Ga0181409_1001017_pt1 | contig 10817 bp, 8 predicted proteins | sample 32SPOviralmetaG_FD_130138 | JGI IMG/M metagenome (GOLD analysis project Ga0181409, IMG submission 130138) | Marine viral communities from the oligotrophic San Pedro Time Series (SPOT) site, San Pedro Channel, CA, USA - 32 SPOT_SRF_2012-05-30 | ecosystem: Environmental > Aquatic > Marine > Strait... | reverse complement strand
TAAAGCCAGAACCTATGGTAAAGCCAGAACCTATGGCAAAACATTTAACAAGTAAGACCACATTGATTTATAAATCTACTTAAATTTAACGCGACAATTAGTCATTATGGAACATATGCAAGCTTTTGATATTCAACACGAGGTGGGTGACTTTAATGAAATCGGGGACAATCTTACTGACGTCTTTTCTATCCTAGAGGCAAATGATGAACAGTTTCGCTGTATATGGACGAAAATAGAAAACCAGACACAAATGCTGAAAACAATTCAGAGTCAGATAGCAATCAAAGAGTCTGAATTGGAAACACATACCAGCGAATTAAGGGCGTATCATGAGATGTTATTTGATATTAAGGATTTTATTACGAGCGAATTAGAGGACATTGATAATAGAACCGAGAGAGAGTTCGCAGACGTTAATCGCCACATTATTTGTGGTGCGCAGGTAAATACAATTATGATGATTACGACAATCATATTGTTGATTTCAGTTATGATTCAGCATTACGAAATTACGAACCTATCCGAGTATCAGATATATAGACATTTTACTCATAATAGTTCGGAACTCTAGCTCAATGTACATTTAGGTATCTCTTCTATCGTTACTTTATTAACTGCGTCACACAGGTTGTTAATATCCCATCGTTGATTGTGGTCCTTTTTAATACAATTGCTTATTATATTTTTCCACACAGGATCCTTGACATTGTCTAACGAGTGAATTAATTCGTCATTTTCCATATATGTTTTTATTGTAGAGGTGTTATACTCATTAAATGGTTTACTCCCAGTGAAAATATAATAGAGAATAAACCCCAGGCTATATACATCAGCCTTAAGATTATAATGCTTTCCAAGATATACCTCTGGCGCCATATAGCGAATTGTTCCAGTTCCGCCAGTTAGCTTGAATTGCGATGATTCGGGCATATATCTAGACAACCCAAAATCAGTGAGTTTAACATTGTTAAACTGGTCAATCATAATATTTTCGGGCTTTAAGTCACGATAGATGATAGGAGGGTTACAAGAATGAAGGAATTTTATAACATTAATTAACTGGCTAGATATTTGGTATCGCGAGTATCTAGAGAGACCAGAAGACAATGTCTTGCTTCGTGTCTTGTCAACGATAAAATTTCCTAGATGATTCCCATCTATTTTTTCCATCATTATGTAAAAATCACTCTCCGTTTCGTCATAACTAGCGCCTAGAAACTGTACTAAATATGGGTGACGCAATTCAGACCATAATTGAATTTCATTGAGTAAATCTAATAATTGCGATAATTTCTTATATTTAGGTCGCTTTACAACGATTTCAATACCTCTCCACATACACGTGTTTACATAGGAGTTACTCCCCTCGCCTATTTTCGTTCCAATCTCAAGCTCTTTTATATCTATCAGCCATTTAGAATTCGTTCCACGCGCTAACATTGCGTTTATTTTATCAAGCACAATTGATTGGTTCTTTTTTTCCAAGGAATTAAAACTAGGATATTTAGCTAAATCTTTAAAATGCTCCTTGCTCTTATCCACATTACTCTCGTCTAATGCTCCTGTATTTATCTGCGCGATTGTGTCATTGATACTCTGGTCCATTTGTATATTAGTCTAGATATCTCTTTATAATTATTCTATCTTTATAATATAATGCAAGACGAGCATGATATTATGACATACTATCAGTCATCATTGAGAACAATAGGACAATATATGTTGGTCTCGCTCGGTCTTTTAGGTTACAGCCGTTTTTACAGAAAACAAAAGAACGATATTTATAATATTGCCTTTATTGCTCTTAGTCTATTAATTCTTATGATTGCGACATTCATTTGCTTCTTTTTAATGAATGATTTAACGCGCTACACGAGCGGATTAGATAATAAACCGACGCATATAGAGAAGTGGCTAACCATTCCCAAAATAATATTGGGTGTAAATGTATGTATCGCGATCTTCGGTATTTTTACGCTGATAAGAGAGACTAGAAAGCTATGAATATATAGAAAATTGAAACATATATGACTCGTTAAGATATGACATAATATATCCATACTATGACATCTATTGAAAACGCCATGCGTCAATCTAATGATTTAACCTGTATTAAAATCATTAGAAAAATTCCGTATCTTCCTAACAATACAAGCGATCGTAATAAGAACACACTATATTGGAACCCTAAGAAAAACCGGTTTGATACGTGGAACGGAGTAAATCTTACATGCTGTCATTATAAACAGCGAGCAATGTGTCGGGAAGGTTGCGGAGGAGCATTTATATGTAAACACGGTAGACGAAAGAATACGTGTAGAGAACCAGAATGTGGAAATGGCTCTTTATTTTGTAAGCACAATAAACACAAACACAACTGTCGCATATGTTCGCCGCACCTCTATTGTGAACATAAACGACAAAAATATAACTGCTGGGAATGTTATCCAGATAAATTCTGCGAACATCATAAACGAGCAGGTAAATGTCCAAAGTGTAAGAATCTGAACAACTCTTTATCGTCGTAAAAAAATTGAAATGATATTATAATATACAATGTATGAGCACCAAAATCAAGTGATTTATCAACAAGCAACAAGCAATCAACAAGAAGCAACAATGGCCAGCAGAAGTTCCGCCTACGATTACTCACCATCAATTGGCACGATGCAGAAGACCTACCGCAAGCTGACAGTGTCGTGGGACGCCAAGACCGGCTCAAGAGATCATAGAGCCAATATATTCTGTAATACCACCAGGAATTACGCAGTAATGCATGTCCCTGCGATATTGCTCGCTATATTTAACGACCTACACGAGAAATCGGATATGATCAAGGAACTCCATTCGGTGAATACCAGCGGTGTTATACTCGGAGATGATAATCAGACCTTATGGCTATATACGATGCGCCCTTCCGATGCGATGCCGAAGAACGCCGAGGAACTCGAACGCCTCTACACATTCGTCAGAATGTTCGCCGAAAAGCACCTAGACAAAGAGACATATGGCTATATTAATAACAATATCCATATTGCTGTTTCGTTCTTCGTATGGTTCTTCACTAAGCAGAACTTTTACTACTACACAAAGGAGATTCGCCAGACGACGCGTAGTGGAATCCAGAAACAATGGCGTTCTATCCTCCTTCTCCGTGTTCCCGTGGTTAACGTAATACAAAACACTACTGCTCCTAAGGTTCGTGGTGACGTTCACCAGAAAACAATCCTCGTCAAACTTGAAAATGAACAATCTAATCTGAAGACCGACATCACACGCCTCATTTCCTCAAACGTTAATTTTGACGACGCAAAGTCACTTCACAAGACAATATCGCATTGTACGACTTCGGGAAACAATGGGTTTGTCGGCAATAAACAAGGAAAAAAACTACAAAAAGTATACGATGACTATGTGAAAGTAACCGATAAAATCGCGAGAATCCGCAAGGGTCTCTTACAAAATAATTTAGGGGATAAAAAAGTGTCGCTCTCTATTAAGATACCCTCTGTCATTACCGAAGGGGTGAATACTATGGAACAGTCGTCGCCGTCAACGCCGCCGTCGCCGCCCAAGCTAATTCGTCAAAATGCCGATTATATCGGCATTACCGATGCGAACACTGAGACAGTAGCCCCCCTTGACGATAATGAGGTCCCAGAATCATGGGAGGACCTATAAAATATTAACCTGTATATAACCTGTATATAACCTGTATATAAATATCTAATACGTCTCTATATTTTTATTGTATAAGTTAGATACTTTTCTTATAAATATCAACAAAACGGTTTATACTATTGAATCAAAAATGATACGGGTATACACTATGAATACCGATGGTGTTACGAACCTTATATAATTATCTCGGTTTTATAAGTGTAGATATATTGAGTTTTCTACAAATTATTGTTTTCTTTCAAATGCAATATGTAGCGTCGCAAATTAAACAGGTCATTTATCTCTTCTGATAGGTCGGGGACTTTAATCAATTGATAGCTTTTATTGTCTGGATATAAGCATACAAGAACCATCGACGTTACTTTTTTGTTGTAATTCTTTTCTATTAACGCCTTGTACGTATTGAGTTGGAGCGCGTAGTGCCAATAGTTCGTATCGGGGATGTGCTCGATACAGTGGGTATGGGAAAACTTCATAAACGACGTCGTTTTATTGATGCCTTTGGACCGTTTCCAATCGTATATCATCAGCGTTCCGTCGGGATTTTCATACACCATATCAATACTTCCGGCAAAGCGCAGCTCGTTGTCCCATACCATCCATTCGGTGCGATACGGAACCAGCTCGGGATAATCGGCTACAAATCGCTGGAAATAGGCGTATTCCGGTGAATCGTTGCTCACATCCATCCCATTGTAATAGCACTCAATATCGTAGTGCATTTTCGTGCCCGCCTGCGCCGCCTCGTCGCGATTCGCCTCCCACTGCGCCTTGATTTCCTCGCGTGTCATTCCGTAATACTTGCTTTGCGACCATTTTTTGCTGTTCATCATATTCGTAATAATGGCATCCGCATTGAACTCGGCAAAATGGCTGTGATTCCACGTAGTCACCGACATGAAGTCGCTCTCTCCGTCAATCGTATATATATGCGGACCCTCATCAAAAGTAATGTGTTCGTCACGCTCGTGCGGATTCTGCTTCGCAAGCTTATCCATTATTTAACACATAATAAATAGGTTTTAAATAATCAATTTTTGTTTTATATTTAATTATCAAAATGTTACTCTTACTATCATCATTTTCCAGACACCACCACCGCCGCCGCTGCTCACGTGACCATACCACCATGACCTCCTTTAGGAATAGGGTCAGAGTTTGGTAGTATACTATACGAAATACCAGTTAATACAAACAACAATGAAATTAAACAAGGTTTAATTTGTTAGGTGTACAGATTGTCATATGTTAATAATATTATCATCATTTGATTCTCCCATGCCTTCCCAGCGTATCCGGTCGGCGTCACTTGATACTGCGGCCCCCCGGACCTGTACTCGTTACTAGGCCGCGAGCCCTTACCGCCATTCCCTCCAATGGGTGCGCTTCCGATAGCGAGGGTGTGGGTATTCCCAACCTTAAGTCTTGGACCATCGCCAGTTGATCCGTATGAGTCCGTACCAGCGAACAAATCATGAGTAACATCCTTACCCACACCTACACCACCTACACCGCCTTCGCCGCCGCCGCCGTCGCCGCCATAATCTTTGTTTGTGCCACCGTCCTCGCCGTCCTCGCCGCGGTCAGCATTGAACAATTTCGGGATGTCATCATAACTCTGGGCGCCGCCGGGGCCCCCGCGACCCCCACTAGCGAGCCCCCCCCCCGGCGCATCCCCCCCATTTTGGCCTGTCTTGGCCGTCGTGCCGTATATGTTTATATTACCATTTAAAGTTAATCTAGGTTGGTTGTTTGTAGTTGAGAAGCTATTAACTTTAAAAGATTTTATGGCTTCGTTATAAGTATAATTGACCGTTTTTATTTGAATAAAACCAGAAGCACCACCACCACCACCACCACCACGCTGGCGCGCGTGGACGAAGCGATATCTGTACCGCCCCGCTCCTCCGTTTCCTCCACTACCACTAGCTATAAAAAACCATACTTCTATCGTATCCGGCTTCCTATCTATTTCACAATTGATCACCTCGTTGTGTGGTATGATAAAAGCAAACTTTGATTTCCCTCTCTGTAAATCCTTTGCGAAGTAAAAGCCAGCGGTCTCATAACTACCATCAGCAAATAAATAATTATCACGATATTTAAATAGTCTAGCAGGAGTTAGATTAAAATTATATTTAAATATATTATTTAATATAAAACTGAAAGATATATCAACACGGTCTCCTGCTAGAGTAACGTCTATTTTATTATTAATAATTGTTATTTCCACATTGTCTGTTATATCGTTCACTGAAAAATCACCATTAGTGTCAAAATATGTAGAATAAATACTTTCATAACTTGGTTCTATTGTTATATAGTTTCTAATATAAGCAAACGAATAATCATTAACCGAATAGTTATAATTTCTGGTTGTTGACAAAACTGTATTTTCAGATATATCAAACAACTTTATTACCTCAGATGATATCTGTTTAAACTTTACAATTCGCTTTTCGGGATTAGGTCTGTCAATCCAATCATCCATACTTATTATTTGTAATGATGAACTGTTTCCCGATTCCGCAGTATCTGATATGTCTATCACGATTCGCGAATTATCTACCCACGCCCAAGATAAATCGCCATTCACGTTACTTACATAATACGAAACGTCGAACCCTTCAAAATCCGAAGCACTTAAATCCAAATAGTAATGCGACAAATCGGTTATTCCATCAAGATAAACGTAATTTTTACAAGAGTCCAAATATAAATAAAACTCGTTAGACAAGTCGCCGATAGATGGAGTACTGGTAGTGTTCCAGGATTGGTCGATCGAAACTAATTCGCTATTACTAGCACTCAAAATGATATGATTCCATTCAGGTTGGGCGTTTATTTTTTGAAATTTCACAATTCGCTTTGAAACATCTTCTCTTTTAAACGAATAATAATCGGTCGGGACAAATCCACTAACATCCTCAATATTATTATCGTGTGATATAATTTCAAAGGAAAAATCTAAATCCTCTGGATTACTCTTATCTTCTCCAGGAACTATAATATACACCTTACTACCATCTAAATTCCACGACCAATCGTGTGTTAGATAATCGTTATTTGCGGTCTGTATTTCATAACATACGTCAAACCCCTCGGGATCTAACGACGACAAATCTAAGATGTAATACGACGTATCGCCATTGAACCTAGCCGGATTATAATAGCGCACATTAAATGTGTATGAAACATCATCAGTATTATTTGAAGAATCAATCGGTAATATAGGAACTTGAGAAGGGGCGTAAATTGAATACCATTCCTCTGTATTAAAACTCGCATCACTAGAAATGTCGTACCCCTCATCATGAATATATTGATAATTGGATGCTTCTAATACCATATGTTTCCATACAGGGACTTCATTAATTTTCTTAATAGTGATTATTTTATCATTGAAAGTGGATATTTTATCATCGGCCCTGACAATAAATGATACATCAAACCCGTTGTTAATCGGAACTTTTACATGAATACGACTAATATCTTTCTCGTTCGTATTGCCGGCGGGTAAACTCAGTTCCCATCCAGCTCCATCATGGTAACTAAAATCACTAAATTTGTTATTTAGTAAGGAAAAACTTATATCATCGGCTTCTGAGTCCGATGCACTAATATCAAAAAAATACAAATTACCCTCTTCTGCTTTTATTTTTTTGACATAAAATACCACTTCATCATAGTCTCCAAAACCACCGCCCTCTTCATATCTTTGTAAGCCAACGGACACGTCGGGATACTCCTCCGAAGTAGGATAGTAGAAATAGTTACCTCCATCGGTATTGGTATTGGTATTGGTAATATCACCACTCAAATCCCCAGCCAATAAAGCGGAACCCTCATACGACAAATCAAACCGTGTAAACAGCGGCGTCGCATTCGTTGATTGTAGTTTGTACCATGATTCTTTGTTCGTTTTAATAAATATATCAGTTTGATTCGAATTCTCCCCTTTAACTTGTAGTAAAGCGCCTATAGGATATTTGGCGGTATCGGAAATCAATGTAGCTAATGATGGTACCTGATCCAATACATTAAACTCGGAGTCAACCCAATCGGTCTCTACCCTTCCACTAAACGAAACGTCCCCATTTATTATCAATGTCTCCTTTTTTATACCTTGCGAGTCTACAAACCTAACATTACCAAGTTCTTTCGGGTAAATCTCTCCAACGCTTATATCAAGGTTCTTAATGGCGTTTGATATATCTGTCACATTGTGAAAATGAATATAATCACTTGTGGTGAATAAATTGCTGAGCGACAAATCTTCGCCTACTATTAAGTCGCCATTTACTGACAAATCATTGTGAATCGTGATTCGATTATTGTGTCCGCCCAGCATATTCATACTGATTTCGGTTACATGTATTTCACCGTTTACCGAAATATCCGCGACAACGTCAATATGGTGATTCGCTCCGTATATATCATTCACCGAAACGTCTAGCGCGCGAAATGTGAATCCGCTTAAATCCGACGCGTAGATTGCGCCACTGGCGCTGATATCATTGTTAACAAGGAGTTTCGTGGCACCGCCTAATGGATGGATGTGGGAAACCGAAATATCTGAACATTGCAAGCCCTCGTTTATAGAAACGTCGCCGCTCAAATAAACAGGAAGCCCATTGTCAGGATTGCGTGAGCCAATGACATTCGCGCACACATCTGGTGCGCTTATATGATTACTAAAAGAAGCGTCATTTAGGATTTCTATTATGTCGCCGCTCCTTTTAGTTACACTACCCACCTGAAAATCGTGTGAAACTTTTGTGGTGGTGAATGAACCATCGTATGCTCGTAAGCCTTCCAACCCTGCAGAGGGAGCAACAAAGGGCTTCACGAATTTGACCACCCCCGACGTATCGCTCTGGTTCAACACCTTAATCCGATTGAGCGAAATATCAGGGCCTCTCAATGTTTCTTCAATCGTAAGAATGTTGCCGCTGTAATCGTCCCTCGTATATTCAAGATTGGATACATCCATATTTCCCAGGGTGGTCTCCTGACTAATAACGATGTTTTTTACTATGACCTTTTTTGCGGATAATTTACTATTTTTATGAGTGTCATTTGTAGCACTTAGACTCCGCCAAGACATTATATAATATAAATACACTAAATATGTATATTATACTAATTTGTAAAAATTAGTGATGCGAATCAATTGTTTCCCTAGTAGCTTACTGTAAAAGTAAGAAAACTTATTGGTAAAATTATAATAATTTGATGTAAACTTTTCCATTTCCAGAATGATCCCTGATATCTACAGTTGTGTTTGTTATTGAAGTACTTATAAACGAAGACCCACCACCACCACCACCACCATAATTACTACCAGCACCACCACCATAATAACCGCCTCCTCCTCCTCCTCCCTGAATAGCGTTGCCGGTAGAACCATCCCCGCCAGTACCCCACGTCCCACCAGAACCAGCACCACCACCACCACCTGCACCCCCACTGAATTGGGTTCCTCCCTTTCCTCCAGGTCGAGTGGCGTCTTTTGAGTCGCTTCCATCACCGCCACTGAGATCGCCACCGTGACCACCGTGACCACCGTCAGCCGCATATTGTGAATTCGATTCGCTGTTGATCCCACCAGGACCTCCACCACCTCCAGCTACAAACAATATATCAGCATTGTCATCTTCGACAACAAAAGCATTAGCAGTTCTAGCAACAAATGACATACCTCCTCCTGTAACTCCGTCGCCGTAGGTGCTCGGGTTGTCTCCCTTACCGCCTCCACCAAAAGCAGTAGAGGACCCAGATTGATATCCTTCATGACCAATAGAAATAAACAGTTTAGAACCCCGTGTTAATGTTATTTCACCTCCAACTTTAGCACCCTTACCTGGTTCCCCCCACCCTACATTTCCCTCCCCTACATTTCCCTCCCCTTTGCCCCCACTACCACCAAAAACTTCTATTTGATATGTCCCATTATCAGGAACAGTCCATATCTGTATTCCATCGCCATTACTATAAAAAAATGCATCATTATCCGTCCATGTAGGTGAATACGCGAGCCTCATTTGGGCGAGTGTAGGACCAATGTGCCCCGTCGCAGTCGCATTTGTGAACGTGTGTTCATCAAAGTCATACATGGGCAACGATAACAATGCTTCTATCAATACCTTATCAAATAACTTAATTCCGTTGCTAATTAAATAATTATAATAGATTATTCTTTGATTAACCGTAATAAAACTATTAGCATCAATATCTTTAGTAAAACTCAAATCATTCCTATCACGTATAGCCAACTCGTAGGTTGCGTCAAAGTTACCGTCCTCCGCAGGATTATTCTCATTAACAGCAAAATCTATAACCTTATAAACCGCATTACCGGCTGTATCGTTATTACAGTTATCCCTCAACGTAACTAACATGGAAACATCAGTATCACTCTTTCTTGCAAATGTGAAATTAAACGCTTCGGAATACGATAAATCTGTTATGCGAACTACATTACTAATGTCTTCACTCGTCCCTGGACCAGCGCTTCCAGAATTATCATAATTGTAAAAATAACTAATATCTGAAAACGGCTTTATTTCTACCATCATACTCACATCTTCATAGGGATTGTTATCTTGGTATACCGCCATCAAATAGCTAAAATCAATTCTTAGATTATAGGCTCTATTTTTATCTATCGTAATCGGATCTTCTGATTTAAAGGTATCTAATGTAAATTTGTCGTCGCTATTTATAATAGTATTATCTTGATTAGTGGAAAAACGAAGTAATTCATTGGAAAAACGAACTAATTCATTGGACTTATTCGGAACCAAATAGCCATAGTCGCCCGATATGAATCCACCAGAAAACCCACTCACATCTTTTCCATTGACGCTTATGTCTAACGAGCTAATGATTCTAGCAGTGGACAAGTCAAACCGAGCCACCTTGTTGAATGTTTCGGGAATTAGATAGCCGTGTGTTTCATCTTTAAATCCGCCACTGAACTTTACTAACGAGGCATCGCCGGTTAAGTAAGATAGGTCTATTACATTTACATTATTGGCACTAAAATCCGAGGTGCTAAATTCAACTACCTTTCCGTTTTCACCCGGAATCAAATATCCCGAATTGTCGTGCGCAAATCCCCCCTTAAAACC
>Ga0181409_1001015_pt1 | contig 10821 bp, 13 predicted proteins | sample 32SPOviralmetaG_FD_130138 | JGI IMG/M metagenome (GOLD analysis project Ga0181409, IMG submission 130138) | Marine viral communities from the oligotrophic San Pedro Time Series (SPOT) site, San Pedro Channel, CA, USA - 32 SPOT_SRF_2012-05-30 | ecosystem: Environmental > Aquatic > Marine > Strait... | reverse complement strand
GAAAATACTTTAGCACAGCCATAAGGAGAGACAGGATTAAGAGGAGTTGTTTCTCTTTGAAAACCATCTTCATCAATGGAATTACCAAACATTTCAGAAGAAGATGCTTGGTACATCTTAATAGATTTATCAGTTAATTTAATAGCTTCTAATAGATTTAACGTTCCTATTCCTGTTGTTTGAGCTGTATAAATAGGTTGATCAAAACTTATTCTTACGTGTGATTGTGCAGCCAGGTTATAAATTTCATGTGGTTTAGATAATTGTATTACTCTAATTAAAGATGCTAAATCATTTAAGTCAGCATATTCTAACTTTATATCATCAAATATATTATCTAACCTAGATGTTTGGTTTTCAGCAACAGAGTTACGTTTAACAGTACCCCATACTTCATATCCTTTTTCTAATAAAAATTCAGCTAGGTAAGATCCATCCTGTCCGTTAATTCCTGTTATTAATGCAGTCTTATTCATATTTATTAATTATATTAGTTATTAGTTGTATTTCGCTATAAGTTAAATCTTGATGATTGGGAATATAGAATCCTGACTTATCTAAAGATTCGCAGTTTGGTAATGATGGTATAGCATTTTCATTATACCACATCGGTTTATTTGCCATGTTACCTGCTATTAAAGGCCTAACTTCAATATTTTTATCTTGTAATTCCTTAATAATTTCATCTCTTTTTGAATGTAATATAGGAATAGCAAAACTAGAAACAAAATCATTTTTATTTTCTTTTAGTTCTAATTCATTATTTTTTATTAAATTTACATAATGTTTAAAGTTAATTCTACGTCTTTTAGAATAATCGTCTAATTTCTTTATAGCTCTTAAACCTATAAATGCCTGTAGGTCTGTTGACCTTACATTCATTCCTGGTACATAAAAATTATACAATGAATTGAATTCTGTGCATTCATACTTATCTCTTAATTCTTTTTGTTTATCTTTAGGTAAATCTCTATCCCAGCCATGGCTTCTAATCATTAACAGTAAATGATATAAATCTTCATCATTAGTATTAATAAAACCACCTTCTATCGTAGATAAGTGATGGCCAAAATACATTGAGTAAAAAGATGCTAATCCAAAACTTCCTAAATATTTATTCTGATATTTAGATCCCATACTTTCACATACATCTTCTAATAATAATACATCGTACTTATTACAAAGTTCTACTATTTTATTCATATCTGGTACTAAACCTAGTGGAGAAACTAAAATAAAAGTAGAAGGTTTATGTTCTTTAAATAATTTTTCCAAATGATCCAAGTCACAAGATAAGTCTTCTAAATTACAATCACACATATAAGTTTCATATCCTAATAGCATAGGTGAACTAACATCTGTTGCCCAGCTTAATGCAGGTACTATAATTTTATTATTTCTTAATTTCTCTGAATACTTTAGAGCTGCTAATGTTAATAAAATAGAAGAAGATCCTGAATTAACAAATACAGAATATTTTGTTCCTATTTTCTTAGCCCATTCCTTTTCTAATTCAACTGTTAGTTCCCCTTTTGTTAATCTAGGAATTTCATCTTGAGATAACCATTCAACTAATGATGCGATATCTTTTTTGTCTATTGTGTCGCTAACTAATTTTATCATATACGTTTTTTAATCCTGTTTTTAATTGAGTAAATTTAAAATTTGGAAATATTCCTAATAACTTTTTATTACTTACATCCTTTCTATACTGCCCATCTAATTCTGGTTTATCATAAACAATTTTATAATCATTTTCTGTAACTTCTAATGCAACCTCAGCCATTTCATTTATAGAATAATTAAAATCTGGAGCTACATTAAAACTTTCAGTAACATCTTTATCTATAACTTGTTTAATTATCCTAGCTAAATCACCTGCATACATAAACTGTCTTAGTGGTTTACCTGTTCCTAATAAATTTAATTGCTTACCTTTAGCATTTTTAATCTTATTAAGTAGTGCTGTTATGAAATGCATTTTACTTTCATCATGCAAATTATCATAATCACCATATAAATTACAAGGAATTAAATAATTATATTTAGTTCCAAATTGTTTGTTGTAAGCGTCTATCTGAACTGCTAAACACCTTTTAGCGAAAGCATAACTAAAATTTGTTGGTGGTGGGGGTCCTATAAACAAATCTTCTTCACTCATAGGATAATTTTCTACAGTGTTAGGATAAATGCATGTACTTAAAATACCTACAAATCTTTTAACATTATATTCTTTGCATACTTTAAGTATATTTGTATTCATTAAAACATTATCATCAAAATAATCTGCCGGATATTTAATGTTATCTTGAATACCACCAACTTTAGCAGCTAAGTGAATAATAATATCAGGTGTATATGAAGAAATCATCCACCTAACCATTTTTATGTCAGTTAGATCACAATCTTTACTACTTAGGTATGTAGCATTTGGTAATATTTCTTGCAAGTGTTTTCCTACTAATCCACTTCCACCAGTAACTAAAATTTGTTTCATATTATTTATTTCTTTTGTATTATGGATGTTATGGATCTAGGTGGGTAATCATTAATACATTTGTAACTATTACCATGTACGTAAAGAAAGGGTTTATCAAATAAAGAAACATAAGAAACTTTATTGTTTATGTATAACAAATCTTCATCAGATATCCAAGGGCTAACCCATGGTCTATTATTCAAGAAAGAAACTGTGTTATATTTCAGCTTTTCTTTAGTTTGTATGTAACCATATAAATTTTCACCTTCCTTAAAATAACTGGTACACATATCTTCAATTATATAAATTCCATTAGGTTTAAGCAATCTAAATAATTTACCAAAAGTTACTTGTTGATGCTCAACATCATGAGAGCCGTCATCAACAATTAAATCAAAAGTAAGATTATCTCTATTACATCTTTTAACAAATAAGTCCAATTCTTTTGAGCTACTTTGATCTAAGATATAATTACTAATTCTATCATTGTTATAACATGATTTATTTTTTACATCTAATCCTATAATATTAGCATTTGAAAAATAATCATACCAAGCCTTTAATGATGAACCGTCTTGAACCCCAATTTCACATATATTAGTGGCAGAATTTCTATGAATAGATAAAAATTTTTCATACCAACTTGCATAATGATGCCCATTTAAATTAGGATCATCCCCTTTATCTGATTTATATAAATTACAATAATAATTTAAATTCTTTACCTTAGTCATCTTATATAATATTCTTACTCTTTAAAAAATCTAATTCTTCTTTAGTAATTTTCATAACGTCCTTTTTCATTAAATGAGAAACTCTATCATACGTATAATAATATTGTTTTTCAAATCCTAATTTTTCAAATACTTTTTGTGAAGCAATGTTATCCATTTTTACATAAGCATCTATTCCTTCTTTAAGGATTTCTTTTATCATGAATGTACCTATACCCCTTCCTTTACACTTAGGATCTACACAATAAGTAACTTCATTTTCATTTATAAGTCCTACATAACCAACGGGCATTCCTTTTAATATACAAATTTTATAATTTTTGGAATTCTTTAGCATAAATGCTTTCTGTTCTTCAGAGGTTATTTCGGTTTGGGTTTGAAATGAATTCTGGTTTTCGGGGTGAGTTCGGAGTGATCTTACAAATTCCCAATATTTTTTATCACAATTTACTAATTTCATTTCTTTACTGCTTTTTTAACTACTTTAATAACTTTATTAACATCATCTTCAGTTAAAAACATATGAAGAGGTAATGATATAATCTCTTCACTTAACTTATATGCATTAGGGCATGTACCTTTTGCATCAGAGTACAGTTGATATTCTGTATTATCTTTATAATGAACACCTGGAAATATATCATTAGCATTTAAATATTCCATTACATCATTTCTATTTGATACTCTAATTTGATATAAATGTCTTGATGATACACAATCAGTATTATGAAGTATAGGTTTTATGAGATCATTATCTTTAAATCCTTTATCATATAAATTGCAAATTTCTCTTCTTTTTTTATTATCTTCATTTAAATATTTTAAAGCAACTAATCCCATAGATGCCATTATAGAATTACCGTGAGCCTTAAATCCTAAATCAATAACATCGTAATCCCATTTATAATTTCCCTTTGAATTTGTTCTGTTATAAGTATCTTTATCAATACCTAACCAAGATAGCTTTCTAGCTAATACATCATAGTCTTTATTCTCAAAACAAATCATTCCACCGTCAGCAGTAGGCATATTTTTAACTGATTGAAAACTAAAGATAGAAACATCAGCATCCCAACCCACCTGTGATGTTGTTTGTGCAACACCCATAAATATTCTATCTACTTGTGTACCTGCCATGTGAGCAGCGTCTAAGATTAATTTTAATCCATACTTATTGCATAATTCTTTTACTTCTTTATATTGGCCAATGTTACCTCCTATACCTACATACATTACGGCTTTAGTCTTTTTTGTAATTTTAGATTCAATGCTCTTAACATCCAAACAGAGTTGATCATCAACGTCTGCAAATACAGGTTTAAGATTATTATAAAGAATAGCATGATTTGAAGAAACAAAAGTAAGAGGTGTTGTTATTACTTCATCATTATCCCTCCACTTATTAGCATCCTTTAAAACCTTTAATGCTATCTGTAATCCTACTGTATTAGATGCTACGAAATGCGCATGATCAAAGTTTGTATAGGATTTCCAAGCTTCTTCTAGTTTTTCAGTTTTAAAACCTAAACCCGTCCAACCTATTTCTAAACACTCTTCTATTTCTTTTAGAACTTCCTTAATTCTATACTTTGGTTTGAATACTTGTATTGCCATTAGTCTTCTTCTTTAAATATTTCAATGCATAAAACATTCTTATCATTAATCATAAGAACTGTTCCATTTTTACATTGCATTTTAGTAAATTGCCCCTGCTTAATTGTTTCTGTTAAAACACCATGAAAAGTTCTTTTCTCTCCACCTATAAAGTGTATAATTTGAGTTACACATTTACTATAATCTACTAATGAAGATTTTAAATTTAAGTTAGTCATAGTTATTTATTATTATATAGCTTTTTACAATATTGTTTATCATTTGCTAACATGGTATTATATTTACTTTTTAATTGGCCTGTTAGTTGGTGATCACCCATACCTATTACAATAGGGTAACCGCCGCCCACTATACCAGGATTACCATATTTTATAAACATACGATACCATAATTCACAATCAATCATATAAGTTACTTTAACATCTATTAATTCTCCTTTAGGAATTAAACCTACACTAGGACATCCTACTGAATTTCTACCATCTAATAAATGTTTACCATCAACTCTTAATGATGGTGTCATATTCCAATAAAATTCACCTGTTTTATAATTAAGATGTTTAAAGTTAGATAAAACCCATTTACTTCCTTTATTAATTAAATCTACAACCTTTTGGAAAAAGTCATCAGATTCAATGTAATCATCTTGGTTCATAATTTTAATATAATCACCAGTAGAATTTTTAATTGCATTATTTGTATTGTACGCAGGCTTTCCTATATGTTCTTTATATCTTAAATATTTTATCTTTAGATTAGTTAATGATAAAACATATTTTTCTATTTCATTATTTATAGAATGATCTGAAATAATTATTTCAAAATTAGTGTAGGTTTGTTTTAGTATCCCTTCTATATTTTTTTGTAAGAAAAATACACCCTTTCCTCCAGCTTCATAGGTTGGAATGCATACTGATATTTTTATATTGTTATCCATTCTTTTATCATTATATCGTTTTTCATAAGATCCGCAAACCAATCTTTTGGCCCTACTACTTTTTTATTAACATTATTATTTAAATACGCGCCCCACCACGAGAATGAAGAACTTGAAATAATATTGTGATTACACTTTGATTGAAGAAATAATTCTACGTAGTCTTTTTCATTTTCTATGAATATAAAATTATCACCTATAAAATTTTGCTTACACCAATCTAAGTCATCACTAAAAATTAAATACTTATCTACATTACCTATTACATCCATACCTTTTTTATAATAATCCATTCCTCTTGAATTGTGTTTAGAGATTTTTAAGTAATCGCCTCTCCTAACATGAATAGAGCATGTAGTACCATTTAAAATATTTTCATATTTACTTAGTTTACTATTTACCATTTCACTAGGTTGGAATAAGTTTAGAATAAATTGTCTATTAGGAAAATATTTTTCTGATTGAAAATAACCATTATATTCAGTGTTGTCTTTAACACTAATCATCTCATAATGAAAAGGGACAAAGATTCGATGTGGAGGTTTGTTACACTTAGGCCAATTAAAATTTTTAAATATTTTTAAATAATCATTGGCATGTTTCATATTAGCAGTTATATAACCTGCATTTAAACTTCCTAATATAGAATCTACATTCCAATAACCGCAACTTAAATTATTTGATTTTGCCATGTATTCAAGACCTGCAATCTGAAACATTAAATTACCTAAACCGCCCCCTAGTGTACAACTTATCATATTATCCTTTTATATTATTTTCTTTCATCATTTTAGAATAATCTCTAGGGCCACCTTGTATGTCACTAAAGCTAGATCTTTGCCAAGCCAAAGGAGGATGAAATGCAAATGCTTTACATTTAGGTTGAATGTAAGCTGCTAAATATCCATCAATAGCTGTATGAAACCACGGGGCCTTCTCTAGGGTTATATCTAATGCTAAATCATAACATGTATTTTTTATTGCATAACAAGTAGTAGTGATCATCCTTTCACAGGTTAAAACGTGCTTTGATACTTTACGAGGATTAAATTTACCACCTCTAGTTTCATGAACCCCACCAAAATATAATAAATCCCAGTCTTGTGGTACTTCATTTATGCGTTCATTAAATCGTTCTTGTAATTCATGAATAAAGTCACAATCATCTTCAATAATTAATACATTTTTCCAACCAGCCTTTCGTGCCTGTTTCCAAATATCAGTATGGCTAGCTATACAACCAGCAACACCATTAAAAGATTCTGATTTTATATCATTAATACTTTTACCTTCTATCGCATCATTAACATGAGCCCACCTTCTTGGATTGCCATCAACAGCCGAAAATCTTTCTACTGTAATACCAGCATTTTTAAATTGCTCTTGTGCTTCCTTCCACCTATCAGGTCTTCTATCTAAATTTATACAGATTATTTTGTCAAAATAATTATTTAATTTCATCGTATTTGTATTTTTTATGACTTTCTTTTTAGAAAACGGCGTTATATTTTTTCTTCTCATTATTAACTAAATTTCCAGAGGGATAGTGTTTTATCCTTCATAGTCTTGCCGCCCCATTTATATTCTTCTAACTCTTCGTTGATAATTTCAATAGGATCACCTAACATTTTCATATTAAGAGGCCTCCATCCACCAAATGTTTTTATATCTGAGTTTTGACTTATTTCAACAAAATGAGTAATAAAAACATATTTAATTCCAGTATTTTTAATTTTATCTAAAACTTCAGGAATATTCTTATCAGGAAAATGAACTAAAACATCTTTAAGTATTATAGCATCAAACTCAGATGATTTATATACTAAAGGATCATTAAGAATGTCGTGAGTTTCAAATTCAATTTTTCCTTTTTCTTCATATCTTTCTTTATTAAGGTCTGTAATAGCATTAACAATATCCGTACCTTTATAATAATCTAAGCTATCAATAATTTCTTTCATCCAATTAAAATCTCCACATCCTATATCTAAAACTTTTTTAATATTATATTTTTTCCAAACCTCTGGTAAACGCTTACGTGTGTTAGATGTAAATTCTAAAGTAGAACCCATACCAGAATGAGATTCATTAGAAGACCAATCATTAATCATAAACACTTCAGTGAATACTTCTTTAGCTTCTCTCCCACTAAATTTTTCAGCTCTAGTAGCATTTGTTTTTTCTTCCATATTATTTTTCATTTACATCCTTTTTAAATCTTCTGCTTGCTTGAAAATGTTCTATCACAGGAACTATGTCTGGGTACATCCCTCTCATACTATCAAATATCATTGTATATTCAGGTGGGAGGTTTTTATAAGTAAAGTTAGAATCTTCCTTTTTCATTTGATTAATCACAGTATCTAAATTCCACTGCTCCATTCTGTTAGATTTATTCCCCTCTTTTACATTTATATCTCTCCACAATTCACAAATGCGTTTAGTTCTTTCATTATTTTCCATGTAAATAGTACCACTTAAGCATTCATTTTTTCTCCATCTAAAGTCTTGCCATCTTACAGCTATATCACAATTATAATTTTTAAATAAGTCAGGCATTCTATGAACTACTGCGTCAACATCAACATATAATAATCTATGATTAGGCCATTTAGTTAACATATCTAGCATAAAGCCGGCCTTAAATCTAGTATTGGCTTGCCAATTACCTAAAGTCTTTACTCCAATTACATCATGATTAACTCCTAATTTATTTAAAGATCTTATTAGATTCTGTGCTTCTTCTTCATAAGGTGTATTTACTGTGTAATAACCCACAACCATTAAATTGTCTAGTGTAGAATTATCATTAGGATTTTTATTTATTCTATGTGCACCATGGTATTCTAAAACTTCACTTATTGTTTCTGTTTTAATTACCTTTGGAGAATTTACTAAGATGCTTGATGATGATAGATTAATAATTTCTTGAGCCCCCTTATAATCACTCAAGGAATCTAATAGTATTTTTCCATAATTGCTTACTTTTGTTTTAAATGATTTTTGATCCACATCTCTATAAGATTGATGAAAGTGAGTTTGACCCTCTTCATTTAAATCAAATCCTAATAAATAGATTTTTTTATATCCTAATAATAATGCAAGCTGAATTCCACAATGACCACTATTTTGACCGTTAGAGAATTCATTTATCGTAGATGAAAACCCAGAAGTATTGTAAGATTGAATTACACCATCATATTGATAAAGATCTTCATAAACAAAATTTCTTCGAGTATCAATAATTTGACCACGCTGCATTTCCATATAAGGGTGAGTCATATTTGCCACAAAATAACTTTTATGTGCCTTTAAATTTATTTGTTCTATAGGTAATGAAGCTTTAATAAAATAAGAATAATCTGTAGTGATAAAATAAGTAGGGTTAGGAATATATTCTACAGCTTTATTTATAGCAATGGTATCAAATCCATTAAGTCGAGTAAAATCAAAACCATTTAATGATGGTCCACCACCAACAACAAAACAGACATCTTTATTTACATTTGTAAATTCATTATTTACAAAATTGACTGGAGATTTTATTGGAGAACTTAAAGGCTGTCTACTAACTCTGTTTTTAAATGTTCTCTTTTGTATATTTTGCTTAACATTATGAATTTTATTGGTTGTGTTTGGTCTAACAGTAACTCTTGGAAATTGCTTTGGTTTATCACCATAAGATTCCGGGTTTTGTATAATTTTTTTTATTCTCTTGCGACTCATTTATTACTAATATTTTTAACTGTTAAGTTTGATTGACTATAAACTGGTACATTATTTATTACGGCATTATTAGAGCCGTAAATCGGGTGGAGCATTGTTTTTTCAGGATCTTTAGAATCATTAAAAAATTTAAATTCTTTAGTGCCATGATGATCAGGGACATAACAATGCCCTAACTGATTTCTTTGTCTCACTGAGCTTTCAAAAAAGTCAAATCCTATTAAATCTAATCTATCAAAATTAATATTCCTATTAAAAAAATTATAAGTGCTTATGCCAGTAGAAGGTTTAAATCCGTCTAACTTATTTTTTAAATCATCATAAGTTGCTGTATCTACTTCATATACATTAGGATATTCTAATCTTTCACTATATAAAATAGGGCATAGGATATAATTAACAGTATTACTTTGAATAACATTTGCAGCGAAACTAGCAGATTTTAATCCTATAGAAAGAATATTAGTTTTATTTCCAATTTTATCAGAGTAAAGATTTTGCCTATGCAGGTATCCTTTATTAATTCTAACTACAACATGATAGCTGTCAATTAACTTTCTATAATTACTATTTAAAATTTTAGAAGAATTTCCTACAATGATAATTTTCTTTCCTTCACAATATTTTTTTAATTCTTCTAAACTTACCATGTTGATATCTTTATATTATATATTAACTAAAAAGGGACCCATTTCTGGATCCCTCTTTCAGAATTATTAGTAAGTTTTACTTCTCAACTTTAGTCAATACTGGCTCAGCTGGCTCAGTTTTATCTGCTTCTTCATTTACAATTGGATCCGCCTCAGTTCCTTCAGCTCCTGGAGCCGTAGGTGGAACGAATACTTTGATTGCTCTTGAAATTAATTCAGCATCTTCGATTGTATAAGCACCTTTACCTTGTGCAATTCTAACAGCTTGAATTAAAACATTTAATGCTTGCTGACCATTAAGTTCTCCTGTTGGATTTACTTGTTCTGGGTTTTCTTGAGTGTTTTCTTCTTTGTTCATGTTAACGTTAATTTTTAAATATATTTAATATTTATATACTTAACTCTACAGTTTGTTTACTTTATATCAATAAAATTTTCAGTATCTTCTTTAATGGATAGTGTTAGAGTTAAGACTCCGTTTTCAACTTTTGCTTTGATCTTTTTAGTATTTACATCTTGTGGTAAAGTAAATCTTTTATCAAAGGATCCTAACCAAACATTGTCTTCATTAGTAGAAGCAATACTCAATTCTCCTTTAATCATTTTTACTTTTAAATCTTCTTTGGTTAATCCTGGTATAGCAATTTCTAAAATCCATTGTTTATCTTCTTTTATACAATG
>Ga0181409_1001014_pt1 | contig 10822 bp, 7 predicted proteins | sample 32SPOviralmetaG_FD_130138 | JGI IMG/M metagenome (GOLD analysis project Ga0181409, IMG submission 130138) | Marine viral communities from the oligotrophic San Pedro Time Series (SPOT) site, San Pedro Channel, CA, USA - 32 SPOT_SRF_2012-05-30 | ecosystem: Environmental > Aquatic > Marine > Strait... | reverse complement strand
TACGATAAATGGTTTATTTAATTCTTTCAACCTTGTAAAGACCTGTTTTTTTTTACTGAACGGAGGATTTGTTATGATTACTTCACCTTCATTAGATGTAAAGAAATCATTATCATTATGAATAACATTACAACCTAACTCTGTTAAATACCCACCACTCTTACCATTACCCATAAACGGCTCCCATATTAATTTATCTTTAGGGAGAAACTCTTGTATGTCCTCCCACGCATATTTAGGTGTCATGTAATGGTCGTGTTTCATAAAGGTCTTTGTGTGAAATACAGCCATCGTATCGTATAAAATATAACTATACTATCTAAATCAAATTTAAACATAATGAATATAATAAAACAATTAAAAATTTGATTTGGATATATATAGGTTATATTTTATAAGGATGGAGAAAATAAAGCAACAGATACTTATGGATCACACATTAACTTACTCTCCTATGGGTAAATATATTGTCCTTGATAATAAAGAAGGAACAAAAATAAAAGTCAGAGAAGGTGAAAAATTAATATTAGGGACAAGTGATGGTATAATAGAATTTAAATATAATGAATTAATCATCTTCATCAGAAGAGTGGTCTGATAAGTCAGGTTCATAATCACTATCATCATCATCATCTATATTTTTTATTTGTTTTTTTAAATCATTATCACTGTTAATCTTTTCATTACATAAAATAATGATAATCTCCAGCAACGATGCTTCAGCAGGATGCTCTACTAATAGACTTCTAATCTTTTCAATCTCTATAATATTTCTTATATCCAACTTCTCAACTTTAGGCATATTATAATTAGAAGCAATAAAAAGATATCTTTATTTTGACTAATAAAAAAATGAATTAAATGTGTATATATATCTCGCTTTTGAGAAATTATAAAAAGTCCCAGAGAAAAATAATATCACTATAGGGATACTTTAAAATTATTGAGTGAGGGATATATATATACACATTTTACCACCACCATGATTTTTCAGGTTCTACTTTAATGAATTCTTTTTCTTTATCATCTTCAATTTGTTTTTTTAATTGATTGATACATACTACTAACTCTTTAACTGTGTTTTTTAAATGGGCGACATCACGTCTTACCTCGTCAATAGGTTTTAGTCGTGAGTTAGGCATATATTAATTGATTTTATTTTTTTTTAGATTTCTGTTTTTTCATTTGTTCTTGTAATATTTGTTCTGCTACTCCTAATTGTGATTGATTTTGTTTAACAATCTTATATATGATTGATGAACCTTCATTTAATAAGGGTGTTCTCATATTAGGTAAATGAATACTTGTTGTAATAGATGATAATGTTGTCGCTTTTGTGATTGTAAATTCTTGCTGTCCTTGAGATTGAAAGAAGAAATCACCGAAACCATTTTCTTTATTAACTACATAGACTATAGGAAGACTTATACCACTATCATCGCCACCATAATATTTCAGATCTGATACGATGTCTGATTTAACTAAATAATAGGGATTAATCATCTTTCTAGGGAGATTGACTGCTGATATTTCTACTGATTTAGATGCCTGATTAACTATGGGGTAATAGTCTGTAGGGGCTGTGGTTGTGAATTGATAGGATGCTGATTGAGCGGGGTTTGACACTTCTACCAAAGATGATTCTTCTATCATAGGATTTTGAGTGATGGGTAATTGTGATGTATTATAAGGGACACCGAATAGATTAGATGAAAACTTACTTAAATCTGCTTGTGAAACCTCAGCATTCGTAGTCAATGCTCCTAAACTTGTATTCGTTGAAATACTATTAATTCTATTTTGTCTTGATAAGGTTGTTTGACTGTGGAACTGCTCCCATGTAAATCCTAATACAGACCATAATGATTTATCCCAGTTTTTTTTCTGATAATTTCTTTTATCTGTATCTGTTGCCTCTATACTACCATCCCACGATAAACCGAAGTCTTCTATAAATATACCACCATCAGCATCCATTATTGAGAAAGGACTTACAGCACCATTCAAGGGAGTATATGTCTGTTTGACTAAATTGGCTGTATCTTCAGGGACACCTGATGAAGCAGGGACTACCATATCTTTTTGTTCGTTATAATAAGCACATAGTATAGGTTGTTCGTAAGGGAATAAATCAGGGCAGAAATCAGTTCTATTTGTAAATCTTTTATTTACATAATAAACATCATTATTTATATCTGCTGGGACACTCGTTTGGTCTAATGTTATTAATTCATCTTTTGCTGCGTTTGCTGGGTCTTGTTCTATATCCCACGCAGAAGTAGTCGCCCCTAATGAACCTGAACCACCTACTCGCTCTGGTGTATGTAGAGACTGAAAATTAAATCTTGATGATGCTGTATCAAAAGACAACTGAGGATTAGTTGCTCCTACATATCTTTCACGGATATATTGATAGATAGGTGATTTATTTTTATAAACACCATTATTAGTCGCATATTCATTCATTGCTGGGGCAACCGCTGGTGGGACGTAAGAGCCCGCTGGTGTCCCTCCATTATTTAGTGTAGTAGGAGCAAGTGTTCTATTACCTCGCATTCTTGAAGGTTGTTCTAATACATAAGGATTTTGGTATAAATAATTATTTTTAAATCTATAACTCATATTTATTAGGGAGGTTTCTTTATCTAACTTTGAATTACGACCATCTTGGAAATTATCATTTGAAGGCTGACCTGATAATAAACCTGAATATAAACATATCGCAGATGAACCATAGGCGGAGAAGTGAGGGTCAAATCCTATTGTCCTTCTACGACCTGTTCCGAAACCTGACGCTCCGTTTTGCTTAGATTTAAAATAATAATCTGCTAAACCTCCTATTTTTTTAGTTGTAAATGCTATACCTTCTCTTGTTTTAAATCTAACGAAATTTACTGTGAGTTTAGTATATACGGAAAGGGTTACAGGGAGACCTGAAGCAATCGTAAGTGTTTGCCCTCCTGCGACAAATACCGAGTTTGTGATATTAATAGGTGTAGTCCAGCCACTACCCTCTTCTCCTACTATAGTTGCTGAAATAAACTCACCTGTATAAAGAGTGTCAGGTTTATAAATCCCACCTAGAGAACTTATATTAAAAGTCGTTAGTCCAGCCGCATAATCTCCGTCCGCCTCTTCTACTTGAAAACCAGTTTCATTTTCATACTGATCTCTGTAAGTTATTTTTTTAGCAAAACCATAATATAAATCATTTTCACTTGTTCCCCCATCAGCAATATCAGTTCTAGATTTATCATAATAAAACCATAAAGGCATAGATGCGTGTGTTCTGATTTCTGTAGTTCCAGATGTCCCCTTTCCTATAAAAAAATTTTCACTATTATTAGTGCCTTCACCTATATAACTTTCACCATAATTATCACTCCCTAATGGATATTTCCAGTTATCGCTTCCATTAGTATCGGCATCGTGGTCGCCTCCATCTACGTGAATATATCTTGAATTATCAGGTGATAATCCCTGTTTTGCTATACTATTAGGAGAAGTCATATTTACTTCATATTCTACTCCGTCCCATAATTCAGGATATTTCCCTTGAATATCTAAAAATTTTTTTATTAATTTTAAATTATTTTCATTCCATTCTATATCTGTCTCTACGACGGCTGTTAATTGTGTGAAGTCTCCTGCTCCTCCACCGCCAGTAGGATATATTTGTGATACAAGTTGAGGATAAATCACTTGTTTCCACGACCACCCACTAGTCCCATTTTGTGAAGCGACATAATCTGCTTTCTGACTACCATTACTTATTATTCTGCGACCACAGTTTTTAGTTATTTCTCTACCTGCCTCCCATAAATCAGGACGCTTTACACCTATCGTAGCATACGAACTTAAATAATTTGTATTTTTAGCCGCATAGATGGGATTGTCGTTATTAGGGTCTCCTTCATTACATATTGAACTACTGCCTGGTCCAAAGTCTCCCATAAAAAAACGAGAATGATGTTCGCTATTAAAACTTACTGATGTCGCACATGGAAAACTTTTATATGTTTCACTTTCTCTTTTTATACTCACAGGTTTAGATATAGGTTTAGGAGGAGCATTAGAATCACCATTTGCTTTTACAAAAGTTTTATACCAACCACCAGCGGGAGCACTTGTATCTTGAAACTCATATAATTTACTATCTGCGAATGTCCCTCCTACCTGACCGAAAATAATTTCAGGAGTTTTTGTTTTATTTAATTGTGTAGTTAATTCATCTGCGATATTAGTTGCCGTGTTATAACCTTCAGGGACTTTAAGGTTTTTTATTTCTTCATATCTTATATATTCTGAGATAGCAGGGTCTCTTATAGCAAGAGGGCTACCATCCACGGCCTGCCGACCAGGATTATAATATGGGAAATAATCGTGCCTTGATGTTGTATTATTATCAACACTTTCACTATCTCCATAATCTGTATTACCTATTCGTTTTATATTAGGATTAAATCCACAAGGACCAATGTCATCAAAATCATATACTTGTGAAGGTTGTGAAAAATAAGATATTTCTTTCACAAAGATAGTATATTTTGAATTATCATTCTTACCTTTCCACCCAGCCGCACGATATGAAGCATTAGGACCAGCTGTCCCTGTCGTAGATGGAGTTTCAGTTGCGAGTGTCTCCACAGAGTTAAAATAATCACCACTATCATCTACTACATCTTGTGGTCTTTCTGCTAATGTTAATTGAGACATACTTGTTTGTCCGTATCCATTATACCAAAAGAGGTCTGCTTTACACGGTTTTAAACTATTTACTATAGCATCGTCCCATAAATTCATAGTTCTACCATTCGCCCAATTGTCGTCCATAGGCTGCGGAAAAGTCGTAAATACTGTATTCTCTTGTGCTTGAGTAGTCCCTGCTACTTTTTGTAGAGTTGATGCTATATACATATTAGGACTATTCACCCAACCATTCAGTCCCTTAGTAGTAGCCGTGGGGGCCTCTCCAGCAGGGTTTTTTAAAGAGAGATTAGGAGATGATAAGCAAAAGACCTGAGGTTCCTCAAGAGGATTATGTGCTGAACCAGTCGTTGAACCAGTCGTCGTAAAAGGTCTAAATGGGTCAGTCCATGCTCCTCTCTTTTCAGCCGTGGCGGCGGTATTTACATCCGCATTCTGTCCGAATAGATGTGTATTATTATTTCTATAATATTCAGAGTTGTAGAGAATGGCCCAGTTAGGGTCATACTCGTTATCAGGGTTTCCAGCACTAAAGGTAGGATTAATAACTGTCATAGAATTCTCATTAAAATTCTGTTTCCACGCATCAAATCGTCTAGGTAGGTGAAAGTATCCTTGACCGTTAGTTGTCTTATAATAAGATATCTTAAAATTAATTTCATTATCTTTTATATCAAACGGCCCCTGCTGTTCCATTTCATAATAATGACAAGTTGCCTTACCAGGTGTTCCATTCGCATCAGTATTTAATCTATTATAAGCAGTCCCTCTTGTATCTTTAGGATTATTCATATACTGAAATTTTTTTAATGTAGGAGCCCTCAGATAATATTGTTGTTTCTGTGTGATGCCTTCAAACTCCATACTACTATCACCTGCTCCCCTTTCAGAAACGAACCCTGAATGAATACTAACTTTATCACCTTGATTTAATTTAATACCTGATCCTAATTTATTCGTCCATACAGATTTACCATCATTATCTGTATTACCTTTTGATTGTTCTGAGGCCAACCTATTACAATCTACGAGTATCATATCTGAATATTGACCTTCACTCATATATAAAGGACAACTATAAAAAAATCAATTAACTTTAACTTATTAGGCGAAATAGCAAGAGATATACCCATCTTCAAGGGTGGCTGCCCTGATAGTCTCTACATAGGTGCGTAGGATATAACCAGCTGCGTGAGTAGGGAGTGTATCATAATTAAAATATAATTCTATACCTCTGCTATTAATTCGTTCTGCTCGGTTGAGTTCAGCGGCACACCAGTTAAAGCGACCTCCTAATTGAGACTGCTGTTCGTATCCCACAGTTTTACGTGTTGAAAGATTAATACCTTCATTAGAATATTCTTCACGACTTACAAATGGGACTAAACCTTCTGCCTGAGATACATTATGAAAATGTCTGGCGTTATTATCTACATCAATAGGATATAAAAATCTATCATTATATTTAACATTAGTAGTTAGAGTGCCTTGAGTATCTGTATGAACTGGGGGGCTGGTGTAAGTCCTACCTACTGCCTGTGCCGAATATTTATTAGTGAGGTGTCTATCATTATTATTAGGGACTTTCTCCATCGCCCATACAATTTTAGAGACTAGGCGACCTGCTCCACCTACATTTCTAATCTGTGTGCCTGTCTCTGTCCCAGCAAAAGATAGTTTAGAGAGGCGGTAATCAACATACGAGAAGTCTAATTTTTTATTCGCATTCGCATAAGCAATCATCATTTCTTGAGGATAAAAGATATGATCTGAAATCATTTTAGTTTTAGTAGTATCAATCGTATAATTAAGACTATCAGCACCTGTATCAGCATCTTTAACTACTCTGCTACTGGGATTACCCACACCTCCGCCTGGTTGTAGCACGAATTCTAAATTAATCTGCTCCTTCATCATATACAAAGGAAGCTGGTGTATCTTGAGGAAGGGGAAGAAATCACTTAGAGACCACTGGAAAGTAGGACAAGCATTTGTATCAGTTTTTTTAAGTTCTAAATATTGAGGGAATTGTAATTCAGATGTAGCCGCTGGTTCTCCTGTTGCTATAGTCATACTATCAAGGGAGTAATCTACACCATTATTCATACATATAGTTTTCGCTTCAGTAGCAGAAGCACCACCACCATATCCATTAGCACCTACTCCTTCACCTTCATTCGTGTATGCGAATTCTTTACTCATACCCTGACCGGTTTGATACTGGAGACGCTCACGCATAGTTTCATTCGCCATAAATAGAGACCTGTATGCCGTAAAATGCGAGAAATCATCAATTTCACAGATAGTCGTATTACCGATTTTCAGGGTTGCTCTTTGAATAAGACTAGCAATCCCTACATTAATAGGGAGGTAAGCATCATTCGCTGGTGAATTAAGACCAAACTGAATTTTACTGTGAGAGTGTAATATCCCCTTATTAGGTAAAGTAAAACGAATAAATGATTCATTCGCAATAACTGGGTCAAGAATATCGCTTTCTAAATCCATAGCGGTATTCACAGGCATCGCTCCTATTTTAAGGAGGTCTGGGATTTGTCCTGCCGAAGGTTGAGGTGCTGATTGTTCCATTTCCATTTTATAATAAGAGTTAATAAAAAAAAATATTAAAAAAAAACCATACTAAGAGAATAAATCTTTTATTAAATTAGGAGGTATTCTATATCTCATATCTAAGGACATACCCCCCGAACCACCTTGATAAGATACATCTGTTTTATGTTTTCTTAAATTAGATGCTTTTTTATTACGAAATGTATTACCTAAATTCTGTTGATGGATATTATCAATCATATTACCACACGCTCCACTCCTATCACATACTTTCGCTGTAAAATCTTTTTTATTAGTCCATATACGAGTTCTTTTTCTATATCCCCAATCGCTATACATACAGTAATCCACTACATAAAAGGGAATACCAGCCATAAAGGGTCTATCTTTTAATCTTGATGAATCAGGATTTTCAATAAAATATAACTCAGGTTTAAAATACTTAATAATCTCAATACTTTTTTTAGCAAGAGGGTCGCCACTATTAACCATGTGTTCTTCTATAGTTTCTCTTGATACTATTTTACCATTTCTTTCTCTACCAATCCATGAATATTGTAAATGTGAATAACTACTACACGGAGGACTACACCATATCACATCAAAATAACCTACAGGATATTTCTTATAATCCCATTCTAATATATCCATATTAATATCTGCTCTACCATCTATATCAATACTTAAGACATCCCAACCTAATTCTTTTGCTACACGACCTACGCTCCCAGTTCCCGAAAAGGCCTCAAGCAATCTTACCATACTTTAAAAGGTAAAAAAAAGATGTCTTTTTTACGCCTTTAGGACATAACCTGAAGACCTTGAGGAGAGAATACTAATGTATTTTTAGCATGGACGAATAAAAATACTGCTTGAGGGTTCTGTGTATTGAGACCTGAGGTAAGTTGAAGACCAAAAGGTAGTCTGCTGAAATCTACTCCCTGATCCGAAATTACATCGTATGCGACTCCTAATCCGTAGGCATTTCCTCCATCTACTTCTACAATACCACGACCATCAGGGACAGCCGCATTACCCTGACGATAATTTGTAGATTTAACAGAAGGACACATTCTACTGATATCCATAAATTTCTTAATAGCATTCAAATAATTACGATAAACTTGACTATCTACTTCTGAGTAAGCAGCAGTCCCTTGGGCTCCTAACCAATCAATATTATATTCTAATGGGAACTTTTCTCCTCCACGAGTAAAAATAACTTGTTTAGTATTCGCAAGAACATTTGTATCATTTAATAGAGGCATAGTAGTCATACCATCTTCAGTTAAGTTATTAATTTTAGCACTCTCAATAAAATTCATAAAGACACCTAATACACGTGAGAGACCTAGATTAAAGTTAATCACACCATTCGTAGAGTTGAGGGAGGTAAAGTAAGAACTTATAGAATTATATTCAAAGGTGTTAGTTTGTCTCTGCGAAGTTTCTTCTCTAACTTCACAGACAAGTTTTACATCACTAAATTCATAGGAGGCATCTAACAGATTAGTAGTCGTGCCGCTCTGCGAGAATAAGACATTAGAATCACTATCAAGGTGAATTTCTACCAAAAGTCCCTTTAGACCTGTAGTAGAAGACAATGGGATATCCGCAATTCCGTTAAACAGGCCGCATACTAAAGGGAGACAGAAAGAGTTTCCACTTGTTTCTTGACTAGGGAGATTGACTACACTTTCTTTCTGTGCTTGATAGTTAGGGAGTTCTAAAGCCGCATTAAAATTATGAGTTGAGGCATCCTGTAAAGATTGAGTAGCAGGGATGTATGAACTCATCATCCTATTATAGTGTCTAATGTGTTCTATGACCTGATGAGACTGCTGACTTCTAATGACTACCTGCTGAATAGCACCATAGACACCTAAACGAGAACTCATAGATAATTGTGCTCCATTCCCAGTATTACCTACAAAAGCATCGGCACCGTCGGCATCCTTTAGACGACATCTAAATTTACCACAGAAACGAACAGACTTACCTATTAACATTCTTTCTTGTTCTCCGATAACAAACTGAATGACTGGGTTTCCGTTGCGAAACGAAATCTTCCCATTAGAGAGAACATTGCTCGGGGTGATCTCAAGATTAGATTTACTCATTTATAATAAGAGTTAATAAAAAAAATTTAATATAAAAAACTAAATTAAACTTGAACCGAAATCTGATCTCCCTTAACCATAATAGTCCTTAAATGAGCTGAAAAGCAATTCCATAATTTATTCTTAATAGGAGGTTGAGATACACCAGCAGAAGTCCTAGAGTTATACTGAACTTGTAAATTGAAATCACGACCTCTCGCATCATATACTCCGTCCTGAAGTGCGACGGCCCTACCGATAAATGCGTTTTCATGGACGTCTCTAAAAGATAGAGGTTTAATTCCTGACATCGCTAACGCTTTTTCTCCTTCAATCGCCCACTGCTGACTTAATGAAGTCCCTTTAGATACTTGTGAAGTATCTACCTTTCTGTTAGGATTTAGTCGCCCATCATAGAACCACTGATACTCTGTGAGATAGTCCCATATACCGACAAGTCCTGAACGAGTAGAAAAATTAACCTTGTCTTCTCCAGAAACATTTTTATTATCATAAGTGAAAGTAGAAGCAGTAAAGGCAGGATAGTCAGTTGTCGCCGCAGTAGTATCAGGGAATGAACCATCATATCCTAAAGCGAGTTGAGTATTTGTATATACCGAACTATCTGTAGGAATAGCAAGGATTGCTTTACATTTACTTTCTTGTAGAGGGAGGCGAATATTAGCAACAACATCACTCGCAAGTTGAGAATACCTGTAATTAGTATAAGACAAGAAACCATAATTTAGGACACCACCTTCTTTCATCATACCCATTAATTTAGATGTGTATTGAGGAGGCATCTCTACCTGTTGTGTGATGAGAGCAACATTAGACAGAGTAATCGTAGGTTTCCATGTAGCACCTCTAGACTGAATACCCTGCGAAATAATAGATACATCACCAGAAGTCCCATCACATACAAGACCACCAACTTTTGTAGCCGCACTCTGTAGGACAATTTCAGTTAATCCCCAGTGTCCGCCGACACTTGTATCATTACCCTGAGCGGCATAATGTTTAATAGAACCGACCTTTAATAGACCTGACCCATCACCAGTATTAAATGAAACCATAGCATCAGTTAAATCTGTGCCTGACCCAGTAAAATCTTTAGTATTATCAACAAGATTGAATGCTTCACCTATTCGTAGAGGGAAATTAGCCGCTGTATATTGTCCGTTATTACGACGAACCCATATAGAAGTGATAGTATCAGTCCCAGTCCATCGTCCAGTCGTGCCTACATCACCATCTACACCACCTGAACCAGGGGAGGCAGTCCCTTCACAAGAATGAAATAACATATTCGCATTCAGGTGATTAGTGAGTGATACTTGTTCTAAACATCTTACAATACGTGGGGCGTCTTCAAGTAAAATTTCTAATCGTAATCCTGATGTTAATAGACAGGGAAAGACCTTATTATTTTGGAAAATCCCTGT
>Ga0181409_1001012_pt1 | contig 10838 bp, 30 predicted proteins | sample 32SPOviralmetaG_FD_130138 | JGI IMG/M metagenome (GOLD analysis project Ga0181409, IMG submission 130138) | Marine viral communities from the oligotrophic San Pedro Time Series (SPOT) site, San Pedro Channel, CA, USA - 32 SPOT_SRF_2012-05-30 | ecosystem: Environmental > Aquatic > Marine > Strait... | reverse complement strand
CTTTTAAGAATGATTCTAAACTAGGTTCATCTTGCATAGAACCAAAATCTCTACTTGGTCTTACACGAAATAAAAATGATGAATAAATTTGAATGATGTTTTTACAATGATTATCACAAGGAGTGTTAGCAAGTCTTTGATTGAACTCGTTATCTAATTCTAAATTATATCTGTTAAGGTATTGGCCTATCATATAATCGTAGCCACCATTGTATGATCTAATGTAATACTCCCAATTATTAATTGTTTCTTGATAGTCCTTGTGGGTGTCTAAAGCCTGATTACGATTGTATGCCATAAATTATTTCATTGTCCATCTTGTTGGAGAAGAAAAATTGGCCTGAGTAGTTAATGGTTTTAAATAGTCAATCATATAGCCAAGTGCATCATTCATATGATCGAACCCATCTTCCTTATCAGGAATATTTGTATTCTCCTTGTATATTTGTCTTTGTAAACCTTTTATCAATGTTTTGCAAGATTGTGAAACAAAAATATGTCTTTCTCCATTTGAATCTTTGAGCCTACTGTTCACAGCATTGACCCTATCTCGTATTGCTGGGTGTTTATGTTTTACCTTAACTTTAAAACCAGCGTTCTGAAGTATTGATAAATCTGTTCTTCCACCAGCAGAAGTTTTACGTTGTTTACTAGCTGGGTCAGGGTAAATAAAGATTTGCATTTTAGTTCCATAACGATCTCTTATTTCTTGCACCATTTCATCTGTATTAGAGCCATAAATAATAACTTCATCTACAAAATAAACTTTATCTTTTTCAATCTGTCCTACACAAGCTGACATTGGGTCTACGTTAAAGTCCATTCCAATATGTAAAGGTTTTGTCCAATCTATCTGACGTTTAACAACATTATCTACAGGGTGGAAGTTGTAATATACAGCACCAGCATAGTTTTCAAATGTACCCTCAAACTCTTGTCTAAATGTTCTAATATCTATGTCTTGTTTTGCTTGTTCTATTTCTTCTTGTGTAACCATTCCACCTTGTATTGTGGTGTATTGAAAAGACTCCCAATCATCATCTTGTTTTCCTTTGAGATACATTTCATAAGACCAATTACCATATCCCTTTGGCGTTCCGCACATAAGTACATGGCCGAGACGATCAGAAATAGAGGCTCTCAAGACCTCAAACCAAGTACGTTTATCTATATCTGCAAATTCATCTAATATTAAAAAGTCTAATCCTGTACCTCTAAGACTATCGTAGTTATCTGCACCTTTTAATGATATTTGACTATTTGTTTTTCTAATTGTTATAGTCATTGTAGTTTCGTTGATGTCCTCAATCCAATTAAATAGATTTAGCATTTCTTTTAAAGTTCCCCAAACAATCTCTTTTGCCATCTTAAATGTAGGTGCTACATACCAGATTTTTCTATTTGGTTGAGATGCGTATTTCATCATCTCTGTAACAGCTAAATATGTTTTACCAAATCTACGACCTGATATAAGAACTCTGAACCTTGCTTGGCTCTGACTTACTTTGAGTTGTGGTTTTGTTAGAGTGATTTTCATTACAGAAATAAGTTAGGTATAATTTTTGTTCTTCGAATTTTTCTTGATATTTATTAGTAACATAAATGATTTGTGTTGCACCAGCTTTAACACATTCTGTCCAAGTGTTAAATCTTTCTGGGTGTACCATAGTTGTATGACACATTCCTGTCATCATTGAACATATTGTATAAGCTAAGACAAACTTCATTCTAAAATCAGTTTCTTGATGCTTTTACTTCCATCTATGTTTAACTCTAACTCGGCAGAACCCTTATAGCATTTATAAGATACAGATTCGTTATACTGTCTTTCAGCTTGTCTTTTACCACGCAAACATTGAGCCATACCATCAACTTGCAATCTTGCTTCCTTGATTTCTCCATTTACAAACATCAATAATGCTACAACTAACTCGGTCAATTATAACTCCCATTTTTATAAACTATCTCTCTATTTGCATCTTTTAATTTTTCTACATCATCTAAAAGTTTTTCTACTTGTTTTTGTAGAAATTCAATATTTACTTTGTTGTGCATACCTGACTCTTGTTGAACTTGTAGCTTTTCAACTTGTTTGTATAAATCTTCTATAAGCATAAACTGTTCACTATCTGCTGGTAAAGAACCTAATTGTCCTCTAGGCCATTTGATTCTAAAATCTGTATTCTCTGTCAAATCTTTTTCCATCAATTCTAATCTTGTTGATATTTTATTTTGTTTTTCTATCACACCAAAGTAAGCCCAAGTGCCAATCGCTACCATTGTGATTAGCGAGGCTACTGTCTTCATAGGCATTGAAACTTTAGCTTCTTCAGAAATTGTTAATGGTTTGTTACTCACATTGGCCTCACACAGAAAGCAAGTAATACAAAACCTAATATCAATATCCCTGTAAAGTAATAGTTCATTGTCCTACCCATAAATTATTTTTTCTTCTTTTTTTTATCTTGAAACAGTTTATCTATCAATTCTCCTAACTTGTCGAAGAAACCAAATATAGCAAATGCAATTTTATCAATCATATTCTAAAACCTTTTTTCCAAGATTGTATCGCCCAATAAGCTGGAGATAAATTCTTTTGTCCTTTTACTTTAGCCAATATGGGTCTAAATCTAGCAAAGAAACTACGTTGCCTAGCTGGTATATTCTTTTTGATAGTCATTGTCTTGCTACCAAAATTAATTTTCTTAACTCTGCCTGTTGATCTATCTCTTACAAATACTTTAAACTTCTTAACATCTCCACGAGATGGTTTATTTAATTTTACTTCTTTTCCTCTATATTTAGCCATGTAAGGCTAATAGCATATTTTGATTATCTTTTAAAGAATCTTTGTCGCCACTTACCACAAACAAAGTTATCTTTGACACCTACAGTTTGGAATACACCACAAAATGATCTTCTTTCGCTAAACATACCACAGTTTCCGCATGCTTCTTTACCTACAGATTTTCTAAAATCATTAGGCATTTGATATGGAATAAATGTTCCATCTGGGTAAAAGTTACCTCTTTTGAGCATCTTCAATAATCTTTCTAAGTTCCGTTATGCAGTTAAGAGTTTTATTTAGTTTTCCAAGTGCAATATCTCTTTGTTTCTTTACAAGTTCTAACTCAGCTTTTATTTGTTCAAATTGTTTATTTTCCTTGTCCACGATATTTTCCTTTTCCACGTTGTCTCCTTTTGTTCTTGTTCATAGTTGATGTAATTGGTTTTCTACCAATAGAAGTTCCTTTTTCAGTTTTAGTATATTCAACAGTTGCACCAAATAGATTACCTTTTTTCTTTGCCATCTATTACTTCTTCTGCCTTTGCATCTATGATTAATGGTAGTGGTTCAACAATACTTTGAGTCTCAATTTTATCTCGCATATTTAATTCGTTTTTAGAAAGCCAGATAAGTAATTTTTCTGAACCTTTGAGTGCTTTCTCCCACATCTTCTTTCTTAAACTAGCTTTACCTTTGTTTTTATTATCTGCAACTAAATCGGCATATCGTCTTTGCAACTGTCTAGCAGAAATTCCTACAACAGAACCTATTTCTTCTTGAGTGCAACCAATCTGTGAAAGTTTTGCAATAATATCTTCGTCTAGTTCTTTCTTTGGTCTCCCTATAGATTTTGTCTTAATTGTGGCATCTGCCTTATTTATGTCGTTTTTCATATTTGATTCTTATACCTCATTTCCCCAACAATCCCAACCCTCTGTTCGTTGTCTAGCAAATAATTCTATTCTAGGTAAATCTCCACAAAGTTCTGTAATTCGATTTCTTATATCATCAGGTTTCTTACTATGTTCTTGTAATTTACTAATTATTAGTTGTCTTACAGATTTAGATAATCTTTTTGGTTTTCCTTTAGTTGCTAATAAACACATTTCAGGATTTGCTCTTGTCCAATATCCGAGTCCTGTAAAATATCCATCTGATTTTTTATTTTGTTTTACCCATGTAAAAGCTACTGTTTTATATTTGAAACCCCATCTTTTAATAACTTCCATAGCTTCTGGCAACATTGGGTCAATAACCCATATAAACAAGATACAATCATTATCAGAAATTGTATTGATAGGTAGATTATAAATATCATCAATAGACATACAATTATAGTGCTGTATAGCAGATCGTTTATCGCCTTTATCAGAATATGTTTTAAAGTACCAAGCTGGGTCAGCATATATAATATTATATTTTTTATTTGGAAAAGGTATCAAATTTCTACCTTTTTCATCTCTTTTATGCAACCAATAGGAAAGCAATTTCTATCACTAAAGGTTTCTTCATCATAACTAGCAAATGTCCATAGATATTTTTTATCTTTATCAAAAACATATGCGTTAGTCGTCATTGTAGCTGGTTTCATGGCCTTAAATTCTTTTTCTGTAGCATGCCCAGAATCTCCACACGGATCAATCCAAGTAATTTCATAAAAGTAGTATTTCTTGTTGGAAATTGAAATGTGGCGAAACTTTGACTTTTTTTTAACCATTAATGTTTTTTATTATGATCTGACTCAATTATTGCTCTATAATATTCTAATTGTGTTTTTAAAACTCGATTTTCTTTACTTAATGCAATTATTCGTTTTCTACAATATCTAAATATTCTCAGTATAGATTTCATTGATATTCTTTTATAGGCTCATTCTTCCATTTGTGTCTTAAATATTTTTTGCCATCTTTTTGCAGAATATCGTGGTTGTTCCATTCTCCTACTACTTTATACCCATTATTCACATTCTTATCTTTGCTAGACCTAGTATTTAGTACTTGTTCATTAGTATTGTGTATTAGTACTTGTTGCTGTATGTGGGTCGTAAGTGGTTGCTCAGAATCTACAAATTGATATTTGTCATAATTTAAAAGGCTTATTAGCGTTACTTTTCGGCTCTTGTGGTTGTTAGTGGGCTGTAAGTGGGTCGTTCTAGTGGTTATCATTTTTCTTCGTACCAGACGTAGTATGTAAGACCTCATTTCAGAGTAAGTCATACCAAATCTCTTAGCAGTTACTCGTAAAGGCATTATCATTTCTCCTCTACGCACAAATATATCGTTACCTAAAAATCTTAGTGTTTTATCTTGGTGTGATGCAGAAGATATAAAATATATCCAACAACTGCATTGTAATAAGTTTTTAAATACAGGATTTCGCCAAATATCCCTATAAACTAAAAAATATCCTGATCGTTTAGCCATTATTTTTTACCTCTAAATTCTTTAAAATGATCTGTAGTTCTAAATTTATGTAAATATAATTTTTCAATTTCTGTATGTAATTTAGAAATGTGTTCTAAATCTAGCATTTTAGCTAATTCAATTATTTTATTAAATTTATCTTTTTGGTATTTTATTGCTTTGTTTTTTTCTTGTACTTCCCTTATTTCAGGTAATGTTTGATCAACCATTATTCTCTCCTTTAAAAAAATCGTTAGCTTGTTCTAAGTTTTGTATTTCCCTCAAAGTTTTTTGTAACATTTCGTGTTCAGTTCCATACATAGCTTCAAATTCTTGTTTTGAATTATGAATACTAAACTGACCCATGTGATGCTCTCTGCACAACGGAATGACGTGATAGTGCGAACTACGATTACCGATTCCCAAGCCTGTCGGCCTTATATGATGCAGTTGAGGTGGCATTTGACATACCAAGCACCCTAAATTAGAAACCTTGCTCATATGCTCTCTTTCGGCTTTTGTTGCTACTTTTTTATTTCCCATACGATTGCTTGTTTTCCATATTTTGTTTCACGTCTTAAACCTGAGTCTAATACTAAATTTAAAACTTGTAATTCTCTAACTCTAGCACAAACAGAACTCAAAGGCATTTCTAATTCATCTGCGATTTGATAATTAGTTAGAGGATTTAGTTTTAACAAATCATAAACTTGTTCTCTTTTAGTTTTTATTTTTGGCTTAATTGTAGCTAGTGCGTCTTTAGATGTTTTAGTGTAATTTGCTGATTGGTAGTCAGTATCAAATATATCTAATTGTTTCATATTCTCTCATCAATTTTAGAAAGTTTATCTAATTGTTTTTGAGCAAGTTTATATTCTTTAAAAAGATTTTCTTTACCTAACTTAACTCGTCTTTTTTGTCTTTTAGTTTTATAACACCAATAGTCTTCAAAAATATCCTCAACATCATGTTCTAATATTTCTGTTGTAATTAAATCTGATTGGTTTCTTGCATCTCCTGACAAATAAAATGCTAATTCTTCATCTACTTTCATTTCTGAAAATTTGCCATTATATTTTTCTTTATAATCAGTAATCCAATTTATAACTTTATGCCAGATTCTATCTTGTTCTTTTTCTGACATATAAACATAATCATCTGCTGGAGATTTTTTTGGATTAGGATTTGGAACACACAAGTCTATATGCCAATCAACTCCCTCATAATATCCAAACAACATATCTTGTGCTTTTTTATTTAAGTGTATTTTCATTTTTCATCTCTCTGTTAGGTGCTGGGTCTAGGAGAGAATCTAAACCCAACACAATTAAAGTATTACGATATGAAAAATAAATACTTATATCCTTTCGGATAACTCTCTCTACAATATTTTTTTTTATTTTCATATCTTTAATTGATTCGTTTTTTATATTATTGATTTGTAATTTCAACAAATTTCTAACGAAATTAGAAAAATAATTTAAAAATAGTTAAAAAAGCTAGGTTTTATGCGATAAATTAACTATTGCAATATACAACCCATTTAGTAGTCTATCTGTATGTTTAATTTAAAAAAAGGAGAGAAAATGTTAAAGACAAAACCAGAATTATTTCAAACTGTTACTTACGAAATAAATCAAGAAGTTTGGTTATACAGAACTGACATTAAAGGTTTTACTAAAGGATATATAACAGGATTTACTAAAAAAAGAATTTCTGCTTATAACTATACTTTAGATAGAGTTGGTCATTACAAACCAGAACACATAAAACCAGAGGAGAAAGTATAATGAAAAATAAAATCTTAGCACTATTAACTTATTCATTTATTACTTTAAGTTTAACTGCAATCATGTTAGGTTGCTTACACGTTTGGAGTGTACAATGACATTAGAAAAAATTAAATTAATAAGAGAAGCTACAAACTGTAATGTTTTCAGAGCCAGAGATATTTTAAAAAGATATGATGGAATTGTTAGTAAAGCAATTTATCATATTAATAATATTACTGAAAGTGATGAAAATTTATTAGTTAAATTTTTAACTAAAGGTAAAAAAAAATGAGAATACCAAATAATTCAAACTTTAGTACAGAAATAGCTAAACAGTTTGAACAGATTTTCCACCGAGATATGACTCTTGGTGGATTACAAGATTTACAGGAAGAACTTAATTTAATTAATCCTGTAGATACTTACTTGGCAAAGCAAGTGAGTCAATTAAAGGTAAATAAAAATGAACCCAAAACAGATGTTCAAGGTTCAAGAACAACTAGACAAGAAGAAGCAAAAGGAAAAAGATTTGCTACAGAAGTTGTTAAAGAACAAGGAACAGCAAAAGAACTTGGCTTTTAGATTGCACTTTATGAAGCATCATCAACCAATTCTTTAAACAGAGAGGAACAAGATATGAAAAAAATACTTTTTATCATGCTATCTTTGTCTTTATTACAAGCGTGTAGCTATAAACCTTTAGTGGATAGTTCAGGCAGATCAGGAACTTTTGACATTTCTAAAGCTGAAGAAATAACTAACGATACTCAACATTGTAAGACACTTGCTAAAGATAATTCTAACTTTGTATCTAATATTTTATATTGGTCAGTTAGCCCAACTTTAGACACAAAGTATGAGTCTATTATGAGAAAATGCCTTATTCAACGTGGGCATTCTATTTTAAATTAAAGGAGAGAAAATGAACAAAGATAATTATATACAAAAAAATTTAGGAAAGAAAAAAGACCCTAAATTAAGTGCTAAACAAGTTATGGAACTTACTGCACTAATAGGAAAATGGTTAGCTTATAGTGAACATAGTCATTGGAGTAAGGTATCTATAAAAGATTTTTTAGAGCAAATTGTTATGATTGATTTAGGGAGATTCACAGATCAATATTTTTATACTCTTAAAAAATATTCATTTAAAAAAAAACCTACTAAAATGAAAATAAAAGGTATGGAATGGTTTAGATTAATTAGTTTGGTTGAAAAACAAATAAAAAAAGATGAGTATATCGGACAAGAACATAAAAGACCTCATAATTTTTATAATGGTAAAACCATAGATGAAAAGGTTGAACAACCTATAAAGGAGTTAAGGGAATAAATATAACTATGCTTAAATCAACAAAACAAAAAAAATTAGCCTATATATGTGCTAAGTGCTTTAAAACAGATGCCTTAAAACTTGCGTGGTTCTATGGCTCAGATTCCTTGTTTAGCGATTGTTTATTATGCAATAAATGTTTTAAGGAATCATTTAATCAACTGCCAATACATAAAAAAAAGGAGTGGGCATTTTATGATAAATAAATGGACAAACACAACGATTGAACAAATTAATAATTCAATCAAAGAACTAAGTCAAAGATGGAATATTAGCGAAAGAGATAATGATATAATTTTTGACAAAATTATTGGGCTACAAATTAAAAAATTAAGAATAATGCGTAGCACTAAATATAGATATATGTCTCAAACTAAATTAGCTAAAGCAATTAAAGTTACGTTTCAACAAGTCCAAAAATATGAAAAAGGTCATAATGATTGTAAATTTAAAAGGCTATTAAGAATAGCTGAATATTTAGAAGTTGATATAAATTACTTTATACAACCTTTTGTTAAACATAATCTTTTATTTACACAAAAAAAGGAGAAACCAGATGTCTATAAATTTACTAGACCACAGTTCATGGAAAGACAAACGAATACAAGCCATGAATAAAATCATGGAAAAAAACAATCTAACTACTGATTACTTTTTAGACGAATATCATAGAGTAACAGTATCTAATGCTAAAACTAAAAAAGAATATAAGAGGGAGAATCATGGAAATAAAAAGACAAGATAAAAATAATAATTTAATTATTTTTAGGCCAAATGATAAACGATATAGATATGAAGTTAATGGAGAAACTAAAAAAGGAGTTACTACATTAATAAGTGCTAGATTTGGTAAAGATGGATTAATTGGTTGGGCTAAAAAATTACCCATCGAAGCAATTATATGGAAACTAACTGATGCTGGTAAATCTAAAGATTACATACAATCTTATGTAGATGATATTAAAAAAAAACTTGCAGAGTTAGAAATTAAAGATGCTACCACAGGAACATTAATGCACTCTTATTGTGAAGATTATATTAATGGGAAAAAAGTTGTTCCACCTACAACAGAGCCTTTAATATCTATGTATCAAAAATTTACTGAATGGTGGGATAGACAGCAATTAAAAGTTTTAGCTACAGAACAAACTTGTTATTCAGAAGAACTAGATGTTTGTGGTACATTTGATGCTGTTGTACAAAATAAAAAAGGTAAAACAATCTTATTAGATTTTAAAACATCTAAAAAATTTTACCCAGATCAACCAATTCAAATTGCTACTTATAAAAAGCTAATAGAAGATTCTACTAACTTAAAAATTGATAGTTATGGAATAGTAAAAATACCTAAAGAAAAATTTGAGGGTATTTCTTTTCGTTTATATGAGCCTAAACCAATTTATTTAAAAGGTTTCAAGGCTTGTAAATTTCTTGCTAAATATGAGCAAGATTTTTTAAACAGAGAAAAAGAGCATAATAAACTAAAAAAAGGAAAAAAAAATGCAAACAAATAAATATCAAATGCCTTTTTGTGGGTTATCATTAAAACTTTACGAAACAGGAAAGAAAGCACCTAGTATGGAATATGGTGCATCATCAAACAAATCTAAATTCCAATGTAGCTTAACTAAAAAATATTATGGCTTATCACAAGTTATGGATTGGTATAATACACAAGAAGTTCAAGCATATGTAAAAGCTGGTTATCAATTAAAAGTTGGAAGTAAAATACAACAAGCTAAAGAAATAAAATATGGTGCTGAAACTGAGCAAGTAGTAACTTGGTATATGATAAAACCTAGAACTCCACAACCAAATGTAGATGGTATGAAACCTATAGCACAAGCCATGCCATCTTATGCTCAACAATTTGCACCAGATCACGCAAAGCCTGTTGAGAAGATAGATGATATGGACGACGAGATACCATTTTAAATATGACAAAAAAACTTATCAGCGAGATTGAACAATTAAAACGTGATCTCGCTTTTAAGAGAGAAGAACTACAAGCTATGTATATGGAACATAAAGGATTAAGTAAAAAGATTGATGCTTTAGAAAAAGAAAATCATAGCTTGAAACAACAAATAAAACAATTAGAAGAAGAAGCACAGGAGATGTTATTATACCCATGAGAATATTTAATAAATCAACTAATGAATGGAAAGCAATAGAATTATATTATCGTAGAGAATGGATTTGCTTTGTAGTAGGATTTGTATTAGGAGTTATATTGATATGAGTCTTAGCAATAAATCTTATGAAGAATTAGAAAAAGCATCACTTGAGTGGGCAGAAGCAGAAAAGAAAGTTATAATTTTAGAAGAAGGGAAAAAAGCAATATTTAGCAAACTTGTATTGAAACATAAAAAATTAGTTAAAACAATTAGTGAAGCTGAATATCTTGCTCGTAGTGATAAAGAGTATCAAGACATTATAGAAAAATATTCAGAGGCTTCTATGAATTTAATAAAATGCAGATACCACTACTATAATATTGATAAGTATGTTAGCTTAAAACAATCAGAGTTGAACTTTTCTCT
>Ga0181409_1001009_pt1 | contig 10859 bp, 17 predicted proteins | sample 32SPOviralmetaG_FD_130138 | JGI IMG/M metagenome (GOLD analysis project Ga0181409, IMG submission 130138) | Marine viral communities from the oligotrophic San Pedro Time Series (SPOT) site, San Pedro Channel, CA, USA - 32 SPOT_SRF_2012-05-30 | ecosystem: Environmental > Aquatic > Marine > Strait... | reverse complement strand
TACTTTTTATTCAAATACTATATTTATATATAATTTATAGGGGTTTTAGGGGTTATATATAGTATATATATATATATTATCTTTTTTATTACCATTCATCGTCTTAAAATCATCAACCCCTCTTTTTTTAGAATTCACCCCTAAACCCATATCCCCCCTTTTTATATATCCCCCAAAAAAAATGTGAAAAATATTTTGCAATCTTCCCAAATTGGTTTAAAGATAATTTAAGTATCTTAAATAAAAAGAATGGAATTCAAAATGTTAAACGATGATGTACTTTTCCTTATCAAAAATGATTATGAAAAACAACTTTACAAACCTACTTTTAACGATTGGAAAAAAAAACAACTACCAAAATTTTATGATTTCTTAAATCGTCATTTAGAACTGATTTTAACTTCTACCCTTCACGAAAACCCCAATACTAAAAATATTAAATTTTATAAAAACGGAAAACCAAGAGTTAAAAACTTTTTATCAACTATAATTAAAGATACTATTGAAATATTTATTGATACAGATTCTTCTATTAATATTGATGAATTAATGATTGGTAATCTTACTTCTAATTATAGTGATATGTATATTGAATGTATGAAAATTGTTAAAAAATATAAAATACATATTATCCACCATTACGAACAATCATGTAAAAAAAGAGATAAATGTAGTTGTTGTGGTTGTGCTAATAATATATTTATTTATGATGAAATAACTGAAAAAGTATGTTGTAAAAATTGTTCTATAATAATTGGTAAAATACCACCCCCTTTATTTGAGATGATGGATATGTATGAATATAAATATCACATTAATATAGACGATAATGGTGTTGTATCTATACCATCTAAACAATTAATATGTATCCAAGATTTACTTCCTATCTCTTGTAATGAAGGTGAATTTACATTTGAGGATATGTTTGAGAATAGAACTTCTATTGATGAAAAATATATTGATGAATTAAGAGAATTACTGGATATTATGAGAGAACATAACACATCTATTGTTAAAGAAGTAATTAATAAATATCCTTGGGAAGATATACAAGTATATTTTAATTGGGTTTGTAGGTCTTGGGAAATGAATGGATTTAATACTTCATACAAAAAATTTAAAACCAAAAAACAATTTATTAACTACATCAATTCTTGGTATTAATTCTATCATATACCTTATAATTAAAATTTAATACTAAAAAAATATATATTTTCTCAATTAATTAAACCAAATTATTTTTATTATATTCTTAATAAGATTAAGAATTTAGATTGTAATGCATTCATTTAATATTATATAATATAAATGGCTGGATTTCATACAAAAACATTTTTAAAACATGATGATTATATGACCCCTAAATATGCATGGGAAAATATAAAAGATTATATACCAAATGATAAACTTATATGGGAATGTTTTTATGGTGATGGTGAAAGTGGAAAGGACTTAAAGGATTTAGGATATGATGTGATACATGAACCTATTGATTTCTTTGATAATAATAAAGGAGATATAATAGTATCTAACCCTCCTTTTAGTAAGAAAAAAGAAGTATTTACAAGATTAAAAGAATTAGATAAACCTTTTATAATGATAAGTCCTTCAAATACTATAAATACATCATATATTAGAGAATTATTTAGTAATGCAGAAAATAGATTACAAATAATTATTCCAAGAAAAAGAATTAATTTTACAAAAAAAATTGATGGTGTAATACCAGAAAATTTTAAAGATAGATGTAATTTTGATTGTTTTTATTATTGTTATAAAATGAATTTAGAAAGAGATATAATATGGTTAAAATAAATCTGTATATATATTAATATGAAACTATTAGAATTGTTTAGTGGTACTCATAGTATAGGAAAAGTTGCAGAAGATATGAATATTGATGTTGTGAGTTTAGATAGAGATTTACCAGAATATGATAAAAGTGATAAAGAAAGAAAATATAAATCTAAACATCATATCAAATCATGTTTATTAGAATGGGATTATAAGAAAGATTTTAAAGAAGGAGATTTTGATATTATAACCGCAAGTCCATCTTGTTTCTATTGGTCTCAATTAAGAAAGTGTTGGTATAATGCTTATTATGATGTAGAAAATATGAAATTTAGTAGAACTAAAAAAGATGGATATATCAAATTTACAGAAAAAGAATTACAAGATGATATAGATAAATATGGAAAACCACAAGTAGATAAAGTAATAGAAATATTAGAATATTTTAAACCAAAATATTATTGGATAGAGAATCCAAAAGGAAGTTCCATGAAAGATTATTTATATGAAAAAGGATATACAAATGATAATCTTGTATCATATTGTAAATATGGATTTCCTTATCAAAAGCATACTCGTTTCTGGACTAACATACCTAACTTTAAAGGTAATGTATGTAAAAATGATTGTGAATTTATAATTGATGTTAATACAAAAGAATTAAGAGAAAAAAAGAGATTATTACATAAAACTAATTGTGGTAATACTGAAAGAATACAAGCAGTTAAAAAACATAATAAAAATAATAATGATATAGGTGGTGGAACTAATCGTTTAGAAAGATATAGAATTCCTCCTAAATTAATAAAAGAATTATTAGAATTATGCATTTAAAATAAAATTTGAAAAAAATGATTTAAAAAGATAAATATAATATCTTATATATAATATAAAGAATGGAGGACAATAATATATCTGTTAATAATAAAATGGACGATAAGATTATTAATTTAATTGATAACATGAAAAATAAAAAAACTGGTAATCCTATTAGTGATAAAACTAAAATTAATTATAAGGGAATGTATGAGAATCTTAAAAAAATTGATAGTGATTTTTTTAATAAACTATTAGAATTACAAGATAATAAAAAAGAATTTAATGCTCTGTTAAGAAAAGTTAGAAATCAAGTATTTACTGATAAACCACAAAAAGATTTAAATTTCGCAAGATCAAAAGGATATTTTATTTTCATATCACAAATCATTTCATTAATTCCAGAACTTAAAGAAAAACTAACTGAATATGGAGATAATAGATTAGAACAATATAAAAAAGAAACATTTAAACAACAAGAAAATCTACAAGATGATAAAGTGCAATTTGAGAAACTTAAAATTAAATGGAGTGATTATGTTAAGAAAGTAAAAGAATTAACTGATGATGATGGTATTGATTTAAATGATAAGATATTATTAAATCTTTATAGGTTCTATCCTATTCGTGATAATTATGGAAAAGTATTACTAACTGATAAAGACCTTGATGATAATGAGAATTTTTATAATGTTAAAACTAAATTATTTCATCTCAATAATTATAAAACAAAAGATACTTATGGAAAACAAAAATTCTTAATACCAGATTTTATTAGTAAAATGATTAAAGAAAGATATGATGAAGGTAATAAGTTTATGATTAGTAAAACAAAAGATAAAACCTTTGGTGGTAAAGATGGAGCACTAAAACAATATATCCAAAGAATTACAAAAAAATATTTTGGATCTCCTTTTGGTGTTAATGATATTAGAAAATCTGTTATTGCGAGTTTTGAGAATAAATCAATTCAGTCAAAAAGAGAACTTGCGAAAAGAATGTTAAATTCATATACCACACAACAAGAAATATATAAAAGAATGGAATTATAATATATTTATATATATAAATGAGGAGTTATGATGATATAAAACATTATAAAAGAATGTATTATCTTGCTAATAAAGATAGATTATGTAATTATAGTAGTAATTATTATAGGTATAAAAAATGTGAAGGAAAATTTAGTAATGATGAAATAGATTCACAATTAAGAACATTCATCAATAAGTATAAAAAACATACAGATATAGAAGAAAACAAAATTAAAATAGAAATAAAAGAAATAAAAGTATCTTTTAGATAATAAATGAAAATAGAAACATGGTTATTTATTATTTCTGTTGTATCTTCTGTTTTATGTGGAATGAAAATGAAATCTAAATGTTGTGGTAAAGAATGCAGTATATCATTAGAAAGAGAAGAAACGAATAATGAAACATTAAGAAGTATTAGAATTGGTAGAAGAAGTAGAGTTCAGCAACCTACATTAGAATTACCACCAATTGAGAGAAGCATGAGTTCTCCATAAATATTTATTAATTATTTATTTTTTATTGTATTTTATTAAAATTAAAATGCCTCCAAAAAAAATAAGACCAGAATATGCTCCAAAAAGTTTAACACCAAGTGATAGAAAGAAACAAATAAAATCTATCAAAGAAGGTAAAGATAGACCAAAAGTAAAATCTTTTACAAGTAAGAGAAGTTCTTGGGCTGAAAAGTTTGAGAAGAAATATGGAACTAAAATTAGTAATACATCATTTATATCAAAAAATATTATTAGTAAAACTGGTATTGATAAAATACTTGATAAAGGTAGAGGTGCTTATTATAGTGCTGGGTCAAGACCTAATCAAACTGCGGAAAGTTGGGCTCGTGCTCGTCTTGCTTCTGTGATTATGGGTGGCCCAGCAAGAAAAGTTGATAAAGACATTTGGAATAAATATAAAAAATAATTTAAATAATTCTTTCTTCTGCAACTTTAAATATTTCTTCATCTTTCTCAATACCTATAAATTTTCTATTCATTTTTTTACAACTTAAACCAAGAATACAATTACCAGCAAAACAATCTAAAACTTTATCATTCTCATTACTGAATAGGTCTAATACTAAATTACATAATATAGGAGGAAAACCACTATGACCCCAATTCTTTTTACTATTACCTACTTTTTTTAATGCTGAATCTTTTAAAACTTTAAAAGGGATTTTCCAAACATTACCAATATTTTTTGTATCAAATACTTCTTCATATTTATCAAGTAATTTTTTATCTTTATTTATATTTACATTATAACTATTATGTCTTAATAAAAATATAAATTCTGTTTGATTAGTTAAATTTCTATTGCTATTACAAGGTTGAGTATTATATCTATACCATATAATAGTATCATGTAATTTCCAACCTTCATCAATACATATATTTAAAATTTCAAATGCTTTAATAGTTGTTTCAGTATCATTTGATATATTTAATAAAAAAAATCCATCAATCTTTAATTTTGTTTTAATATCTCTAATCCATTTTTTAGACCAATTTATATATTGTAAATAAGAATTAAAATAACTTTCATACTCAAACCCTTTCCAGTATGGAGGTGATGTAAATATTAAATCAACTGATTTATCTGGTATTTTTTTTAATCTTTCTAAACAATCTTCATTATATAATTCCATTTAATAAATAATAATTTAATAAAAATTTTATATAATCTAAATTTAATTAAAATGGATTATAGTAAAAAAACAAAAACTCCTCTAAAAAATAAAATGACTGATAAAGATTATTATAAAGAACATGCGAAACATCATTCTCCTAAACATATTAAAGCGATGAAAGAATTAGAGAAAAAAGGATTGAGTAGAGATGAATCACATAAATTCGTGAAAAAATATATTGGTAAATAGATTATTTCATTCTTTCCTTTGATACTCTTACAAACTCTACTGCAACTTTATCATCTTTTGGTTTTATCTTATTTTTAGACAATTCTGTTTTATATTTATTATATAATAATGCTTGTGGTAATGTAGGTTCTTTTTTACTTTCTCGTAATTTTTTTAATTCAGTTAGTAATTCTTTTCTTAATTTTTTTAATTGTTTATTGGATACAGATTTCTTTTTTAATGACGATGATGGTGGTAATTTTTCTTTTAATGTTCTATCACTACCTTCAACAGCAACAATATCTGTAATTTTTTTATGTGGTTTATCATTTTTAAAGGGACTATCACTTCTCCATTTCATTTTTTCACCATCTAATTCTAAATGTTTATCTAATGATGATATTAACTCACCTTTTTTTTGTGTTAATTTTATTTTAATAGAATTATATTCTCTTAAAATTTGTTTTATTTCTGCAACTTTTAATTTATTTAATTTATCAGTTAGTAAAGTCATTATTTATTATAAAATATATAAATATTATAATAAATAAAATAATGTTTGTATCTATAACACCATCTAAAAAAGAAGGTAAAAAATATACTGCTATATTTTATGATGATAATAAAAAGAAAGTAAAAACAACTCATTTTGGATCTGCTGGAATGAGTGATTTTACAATACACAAAGATCCTAAAAGAAAACAAAGATATTTAGATAGACATAGAGCAAGAGAAAACTGGAATAAATTTATGTCTGCTGGTTCTTTATCAAGATACATACTTTGGAATAAACCAAGTTTTTCTGGAAGTTATGCAGATTATAGAAAAAGATTTAATTTAAAAAAAATTTAATTAAATATTTTTAAAAATAAATGCCTTATCATGTTAAAAAAGTTAAAGGTGGTTATAAGGTGAAAGATAATAAAGGAAAAGCATATAGTAAGAAAGCAATACCTAAATCTCGTGCAGAAAAACAAAAGAAAGCATTACAGATTAAAACTAAAAAGTAAGCATTTTCTCATTCTCAATTTTAAATTTTTTAATATTTTTTCTCTCAATTTTATAAACTGATTGGTGTGATACTTTATATTTTGTTAATTTTAAATCATACAATCTTATTATTTGTCTTAAAATTGTTAAACACCTTTTAGTATTTAAATTACTTATAAAGTTATATTTACAAGGTAAGTATATATCTAATAATATATCAAGTAGATTATATAATTTATTAATAGTTTGATAAACTCTTATTGATAGATATGTTATAGAATGTATTTCATCAATATCACCAATATTAAAACATTCTAATATTTTATTAAATTCATGTTTCGTAGGTTCTCTTTTAAATAATTGATTTAACATTTTTATTTTATTTATAATAATTTTTTATCATTATGAATAAATGACCGATAATGTTGATATTAAAGTTGATAATAAAGTAAATGATGGAATTGTTGATAAAATGTTTAATTATAGTTTTGATTCTTTGTTAAAATATATCAAGGAAAAAAAGAAAGAAGAAAAAAGAAAAGAGAAATTAAGATTGGTTTTTATGATTTAGATTTAGATTTCTTTGTATTAACTTTTACATAACCTTCAAATATTTTATGAGGAGGTTGATGTTTTTTTTCCTCAACATTTACTGGTTTAATTTCATTAATGGTTTTTTGATTATTAATACCAAATAATGTTTTTTCTTTATCATATTCCATTTTTTATTTAATTAAATATTATTTTATTATTATAATAAATAAATATGAGTTTTGTATATCTAAAAAGTTCAAGATTACTAAAAGATAATAATGGTAAAACTATCCTTCTAAATAATAGCGAGCTTCCATATTCATTTACAAATAGTTTCAAAGACCCTATAAGAATTACAAAAAATACGAGAGTTGAGATAGTAAATGCAGATCTCAATATTACACCACTACATAATATTAGTGCTGATAAAAATAATGATGTATTTACTTATAGTTTAGGTAAAACTTCTAATCAGTTTTTACAAAAATTAGTAAAGATTGATGAAGGTGTGTATAGTAATGAAGAACTTGCAACTGCTATAATGAGTTCATTTGTGGATACAAACTTATTAGATGATTTTAATATTATAATAAGCTATACTGGTAATGATACATTCCAGATTATTTTAAGTGCATTAGCACTTAATGAAGATGATGAGTTGGAAAATAATTATGATAAAATTATGTCTAAAATGGGCTTTCAGGCATCAACAGCAGAACAAGATGCGGGTGTAGGAACAGATGGTAATGAAATTACTATTGAGAATAGAAATAGTATTTCACACCCTAATACATTAACAAAAAATAGTGCTGTATCTGTATTATCATCTACAACTCTTACAGATAATAAAAAACCTACTAATAATATTAGTAATTTAATTGCTCCTACTAAACATGGAATACAAAACGCCCAAGGCACAATCTCAACAATATTTAGACCTATTAAACATTTAGTTTATGGTGCTACTTTTTTATCTGGTTCTACTGGAAAAACTTTTAATGTTGTATCTACATCAACTTTTACTGGATTAACAATTGCCCCTTATACTGGTAGTAATTTATATGATTTCAAAGTCAATCTTGGTGGTGTCGTGCATAATTGCGCCTTTGTAAAAACAAGAGCATTTTGGGATACATTAACACTACCTAATAGTATAGGAAATGGTAATTTGCCTTGGGGACACTATCTTATTATAAATACTACTGATGTTGCTATTAATACAACACTTGCTTCTAATACATTTACTTTACTTTTAGATACAAATGATTATAAATGGAAACTATTCGCACAATCTGGTTCTGTTGCTGAATTTACTTTATCTTGTGAAAATGATGCTAATTATGTTAAAGGAAAAGGGACACTAACTTCATTAGGTAATTGGGGAACTGGTTGTCTTGCATTAACACGCTGTGAAACAGCAGTCAGTGGAACTAACCAAATGAATAATACTAATAGATTTACAAGAGCACGAGTTATTAATGTTAATAGTTTAGGATTAAGTGATAATCTAAATGAAGTATATGCTGATTATTCTGCTGTATTAGTTCCATCATCAAATGGTAATGATAGTTTTGTAGAAATTATAGTTGGAGAACAAGATGCGAATAAAGTAGCAGGTCAAACAGATTGGCTTGATACAGATCATACCCCATTAGATAATACTAATAAACTTACAACATTATTACCAGATTTATCTGTTAATGATAATGTAATGATTACTATGTCTATGAATAGTTGGTATTGTTTAGATATTTATATAACTAACGATACTAATGGAGATATGGATTTCTCAAAGGAACAAGTATTAATTGGAACAACAGACCAAAATGATACTGATCCTCATAGTGTTATAATGCCTAATAATTTTACAGAAGCATCATTTCCTATAATGCCTTTAATAGGTTCAAATAATGGATATGTTGTTGGAGAACAACAAACATTATCATTTGGTGTTTATAGTAAAAAAGATGTATCAACACATTCATTAGCAAAGTTAAATGCTTACATGAATTCTAAATGGGGTGGAAATCAAACTATACCAGCACGAAGTCCAAAAGCAGTTTATACTAATTATTGTAGAAATTATAATTTAGTGGATAGACCTATGAAAATAGAACCATTAGGATTTAGTGGTGTTAATACTATAAAAGATTATGTGATTATAGATGGTAAAACAGAAAGTATTGACCTTGTTGAGAATCCCCCTATATATATGAATTTATGCAGACCAATAGATAATGATACAAGATTATCACAAGCAGGATTTTTAACACAGGATACACATCTACCAGGTTCTAATATTCCTAATAGAAATCCATTAATTAGTGAATTATATAGAGAATTAGGAATGGAAAAATTACTAATTTATGATGTTGCTGATAATGAACCTGATAATGGAGATTATATTTTTAATTCAAGTCAATCAGTAAGATATGATAATACTGCTACTTATATTGTAAATTTTGATAATCTTGGTAAAATCATGGGACAAAATGGAGAAACAACTTCTATTAGTCAAATTGCGGCAGTTATTCCAACAAGTGAATTAGAAAATACTAATTCTTCTGGAAAACATTACAGAAGTCAGTATCCTTTACCAGTATCTCTTAATATTTATAAAGATGAAAATATTAATAATTTCCAAGTAAGCATTACGAATGATGATGGAACACCTGCTACAAATTTAAAACACCCAACAACTATTTTATGTAGATTTACAGAAGAAATAAATTAGACAATTTTATCTAAAATTTTTTTATAAACTAAAATAAATGAATAAAATGCCTGATACAACAATCATAGAACCTATGGTAGAAGAAGTAGAAATTAATGAACTACCAGATATTAAAAAATTACCAAAACCCAGTCCATTTGTTGATGATAAACCAAAACAATTAACAGAAGTAGATAATATAAATCTTACTATGTTAAATAAAAAAAAACTTTGTGATATGTGTAAATCAAAAGGTTATAGAGGTTATAGTAAATTAACTAAACCAAATTTAATTAAATTATTAAATGGAGAAAGTATAGAAGATATTTTAATGAATAAACCAAAACCTAAAAAACCTAAGAAAACTCTTGATATAGACATAGAAACTGAAAAAGTAGAACTAAAAGAAGAAAAATTAGAACCAAAAGTTCCAATTAAAAATAAAGAAAAAGAACCAACAAAAGAATTACAAAAAGAAGAACCATTAATTAAACATGAACCAGTAGAACCACCACCTAAACCAATTCCAAGACCACAACCAACACCATCACCTCCTCCAAAAAAGGTTGTAGTAGAAGAACCAGTTGTGAAACCAGTTGTGAAACAAATTCCAAAACCTCAACCTCAACCACATATCAGTATTCCACCAAAACAAGAAAAGTTATATAATCCTTTTAGACAATTATACAATATTAATTAGTGTGTATTTATTTATATTTTATTTTTTTATTTATTTTAATAAAATGGAAAATCATAAACCAGTTAAAATATTAAAAGTAAAACCATTAGAAGATAAACGAAAATTACCAAGAGATATGCCTGATTACTTACCACAAATGAAGGGTGAAGTTATTATGGTTGTAGCACCTATCGCACAAGGTAAAAGTAATTTTGTTAGTAATTGGTTTTTAAATCCAGAACTTGCAGAAGGTATGTTTGATACTATATATTTTCTAAGTAATACAGCACACCAAGACGATACATCAAGGTTTTTAATTGATGAACCAAATGTTATAGTTTATGATGATTTAAATTCTGCAAAAGTTGATGAAATTATTGATAGTATCATAGAAACACAAAAACAATATGAAAAAAAAGATATGCCGAGAATAGCAAT
>Ga0181409_1001008_pt1 | contig 10866 bp, 7 predicted proteins | sample 32SPOviralmetaG_FD_130138 | JGI IMG/M metagenome (GOLD analysis project Ga0181409, IMG submission 130138) | Marine viral communities from the oligotrophic San Pedro Time Series (SPOT) site, San Pedro Channel, CA, USA - 32 SPOT_SRF_2012-05-30 | ecosystem: Environmental > Aquatic > Marine > Strait... | reverse complement strand
TTAAAATTATTAGGTCAAGTGTCTGCCTCATCTTATATAGGAGACGGATCTGGATTAACTGGAATATCAACCACACCATTTCCATACGTTGGAGATGCAGTTATAACTGGATCATTAACAGTTTCTGGATCAGTAGTAGATTTATCAAATGCAACGTCAGTTTCATTACCAGCAGCAACAGTACCATTAGTAAATCCTATAGTAGAATATGTAGATTGCGGAGCAATAACATCATCAGGCACTACGGTACCATTACCGAACGGATTAACCTTTATATCTTCTTCGGTATATGAGTATATCGAAATATTTATAAATGGATTACGTATGCGTTATGATGTGGATTTTATGCCAGCAACAAGCGAATCAATAAAATATTTTGTAACAATACCATCAGGATCAGAAATAACATATAAATCATTAAGGAGATAGGCTATGAACGAACAAGAATTATTAGATAGAATTTTAACATCATATAACATGACATTTATAGTATTTTTTAAAAATACAGATTTTGTAATAGATCATGACGCAAAAACTATTACAATGCCTGAGCAAACATATACTAAAGAAAATATGCAAGTATTAGTTGATGAAATGCAATCTAATATAAATTTATATGAATCACAATGGGAGAACGGAAACGTTCCAGAAGAATATAAATCCACATTACAATGGGTAAAAGAACAAGTAGAAATTTTTAAAGGATGGTTAGCATAATATGGCAACAATAATTGCAAAATTAAATCCGCTAGATTCTGTATGGAATCCGTTAGATCCTAATAATTGGATAGGAAAAGTAGTTCCTGGCCCAGATGATATAGCACGTTTTTATACTTATACTACAAATGCAACTTACGAAACAGGTTATTATTATATAAATAAAAATCGAGGATACGGTAATAATGCGATATATGATAGAAATACATATCACACAGCTCTCGCATTTGGAAATGGACAAGGTGAAGGATTTTATACTAGAAGTTTTTGGGAGGAAGAATATAGTAGAGATTTTTTTACAAGAAATTGGTCTGGATCATTTGATCCTACCGCTTCTTTTGCAGGAGCTGGATATAATTGGACAAAGGGAGATTCATATCTGTATGGATCGCCTGGAACATTTAATGCAAATAATTCATCGATATATACTTATTATGGCGATTATTACGCTCAAGCAGGATATAATTATAAAGGTAGTTATAAATCTATGAATTTAACTTATGACAATCTATGGAACTACGAGTACGGTAACCCAAGAACAGACACTCCATCATATGGCCCAATGTACTATAGATTTAAATGTTATGTATTCAGAGTAGAAAATTTATCATCTACGTCATTAACTATTGATGGTGTTACTATATCTGAAACAGACACAACAACTTATGCAACTAAAAATCGTCCATTTGGAACAACAAAAGCTGCACACGCAGCGGCAAATCCGGGATCTGAAGTACTTACAGATAGAATAGTAGATTTATTTACAGGTTCAGCTCTACATATTGATAATGGAGGAAAATGGCAAATTTGGGGACCACATAATGGAAGACAAATATATCCTAACAATAGAACTTATTTAAATAGTAACGATTTTTTTACCATTGCAATGTATACTAGTAGTGATAGTTATAGTCCTAGTGTTTCAGATACAAATTTATATACAGGAAATTATTCAACAACATTAGCCGGCAAATATCATTTAGGATTATTTACAGCTAGTGCCGCAGGAATAAATGACTCGCTTTCAAAAATAGATTTTCCTTTAACTGTTATGGGTAATGGAGAGCCTGGAGTATATGAAACAGAAGGAACTTCTAGTTTTAGATTTTCAACTAGATTTGGAAATGAAGTTACTGCTAGAACAGCTTCATATACAAATATAAATAATCAAAATGATCCAAATGGTGGATGGAGTTATTCTCAATATACAACTTCATCACATGGAGACTCAGCTTTTCTTGAAGGAATGTTGCAATCATATATCTCTTGGCAAGGAGTTGGTCCTGGAAATTTAGGAAGAATTAGATGGAAACATGATGGAACATATGCATATGATACATTTTTAATTCATCCGACTGAAGATTATAATCCTGATAAACCTGGATCTAAACCAGGACTTAGATCAGGCCGAGGTTTACGAATAGATCCAACATTTTCAACATGGACTACAAGTTCTAGAATAACTCATCCTATTTTTTCTAAACAACCATACTCTTGGTTTGAAAATGGAAATATAACAGGAAGTGAATCACTTGGTGGTTATGGTACTACCACTCATATGTATAAACAAGGTCAAATACAATATTGGGAATTAACTGGAAGTCAAGAATGGAATGTTGGTCGTATTGAAATGGGACGTCTTACTCATTTTCATGTAAAAGATAATGCTCATATTGTATTACATGATATGCAAGGAGATTCCAATGGAACAAGTACAAGTCAAGCCCCAACTATTGATTTTGAAGATCATGGAGTAAAATCTACATTATATATAACTGACGAATCTACTATAGAAATTTCTTCTAGCAGAACAAATTATTGGAATAATGATGAAGCTGGAATATATCTTCGAAGAAATGGAACATCTCTTATAATTTCAGGAGCAGCTAATTATTCATCTTCTAAACTAACAGAAAACGTAACTGCAGGAAGTTCAACATTATCAATAGACAATTTATCAGATACATTTGCTCCCGGTGATATAATAAGTGTCCAATCAACAGCATCATTTAAACTTACATTTCCAGGAGCTAGAGAACATTCTTTAGATTATGTAGATCAAAATGATCCTACTACATGGTATTCTGGATCGTATGAAGAAATGTACCATAAATCATCAGGAGGTAGAAATACAAGTTATTTTAACGGCACTACCTTACCACCAGCTCATAAAGATTCTGTTGTTACAGCATTTGCTAGTTTTGAAAAACCTAGCGGTATGGAATTTGATAATCCTGTACACACAGATGAAATAACAGTGATTGCAGCAACTTCATCAAATACTGCAACAATAAGAAAATTTTTCGGAAAAGAAGGAGAAATTCATCATGACATGGGCTTATATAGTAAGCTAGAATTTGCAGATACTTTTCCTACAGGCGGAGCTCCAATATTTACAGGAAATAAAAGAGTTGTTCTTGTTGATAGCAATCATAAAAAATTTACATCTGGAGATCAATTAGAAATAAGCGGATCTGTATATACTGTATTACATAATACCACATATTTATCGCAATCTTTATTTAGAGATTTTTCTAGAAATGATAATCCTTCATTGGATGATATGTTTTATATGAGACACGAAGCATTTTCTGGATCTTCAATATGGCCTATAGATGTCAACGCAGATGGAGATATTAATACAAGTACTGAAGATGAAACTCATTTTGAACGTATTCATAAAAACAAACTATTAATAACAGGATCTTATCAAAGTTCAAGAGCAATGTTTGAAAAATATGGTAGAATAGGCGTTCCTCTATTAAGAGCTTCTGGCTCTAATAATGGTTATCGAGCATTACAAATTGATCCAACATTGTCTTGGTACTGGGAATCCGGAAGAAATTATTCCTATGATAATTTGAATAATGATTCATATAATTATCGATATAGATATTATGTAAACAATAATTATACCACGTGGTATGGAAGTAGTCAATATTTACTCAAAAATACAGATAATTTTGAATTTGGCGAAATAACAGTATCAGGAAGTTTACTTAGACAAGGATTTATGGATCCAACATCTAGTATTGGCCAATGGAATGAAAACTCATTTGGTGTTACATGGGGAAATACCGTTTATGAAGGTCCTCCAATGGCTAGATGGGATAATTATGGATATCAAGGTCGACCTGGCTATAATACGCCGTATCCATATGCTGGAGGATATTCAATTCATAATCGCTATTATGGGGTACTAAACAGAACAGGCCAGATTAGACATACAGGAACTAATTTATCTTCCAGATCAGATCAAATGCAATCTCTTTCTTCTAATCCAGGACAACCTTATAGATATTCCAATAGAGGGTATGGTAAAACCATAGAAGATGATCCAGCTAGCGGAAATTGGAGTATTGATGGATGGATGAATGATTTTACTGCTAGTTATTATAAAGTAACTCAATCTATAGAAGATAAACGTCTTGAATTTCCAGATAAATTTGGTGGAAGTGGTACATTGCGTGTTACTATTGATGATAATACTGCATTAGCATACGTAGGAGATGGTAGAGGAAATGAACTATTACTTCAAGGACATTATTCATTACAAGGTAGAGGACCTATAGGCTTACAATTAAATAGATATGGATCAATACATTCAGTAAATGTTAAAGAAAGATATCAACAATTAATATTGGATACTACTGATTCTTTTAGTAAACGTGATAAAATTTATGAATCTAGATTGTTATATGATCATGATACTAGTAAAGAAGTTAATTTTATAGGTACTTTAGTAACAGATGCTAAAGGTCATAAAAATTTATTATGGGAGTATATGAGAACAAAAGGTAATACTGATATTCTTCCATATATGTTCGGGGCATGTAGTCAAGGAACAACAGCTGCAGGTAATACTAGTACCAATAGAAATGCTGGAGGATTTTACAATCATGTTTATGGTTCAAATTATAATGCAATAATACCTAAAAATAATGTAGGTACCAGTCGATTTGGTAGATATCAAGCAAATGATAATTTTTATGTTATATATGATTTAGGCACTCAAGTAACATTTGATACCATAGGAATGATATTTGCTAAAGATACTTATGGTTCTGAACATGTTACTAACAATCAAATGAACAATGTTGAATTTCAAGTATGTGATGATGTAGGCGTTGCATCTCCTGCTTGGGAAACAGTTCGTGCAAAAGAAAATGATATTAGATATTCAAATTATAGAGGCGGAATAAGATTTTATACATTCCCTTCTGGCTCAGTAAACAAAAGATATGTAAAATATCATAGTAGAGGAGGAACAAATAGTACAGCATTTGCAATGCATTCTCATTTTGGAATATACAATTTTTCAGGATCGTGTGCAGATTCAAATACATTAGATGCTTCTTCTGTAACAGGAGGATTTGCAGATCAATTTGGCTCGCCTACAGCATCCATGTGTCAAATAGAATTAGCTAGCACTAAAAACTGGAAAAACGGTGATATGATTTATTTCTGGTCTAAGCAAATGAATTCTAGCGGAGTATTTTATGATGAACAATATAATAGTATATCATATTATAACACTAATAACATAACTGGATGGCAAGCAGGTACAACTCCTGAAGCTCAAATACTTAATGGGAAATGGCCTATTTATACTATTACAAACATTCAAGGTAATATAGTAACATTAGATAGACCAGTAACTCAAATGTTTATAGATGCTGGCACAATAGCTTACAAATACAATAGAGGTAAAGTTACACTTAAAGGACCTCGTCAAATGGTATTTAATCTAGGATTTTTCTATAATAATTATGTTCGAAGAACAATGCGTAATATAACAGGAATTAATGCAATTCCTATGAATTATAGTGGAAATTACTACGGAATGTATTCCATTGAAGATGCTGGTTTAATGCCATTCCAAGGTAATGTAAATGCAGATGCTTGGTATCTACCCCATGGTTTATATAGAAACATATATACAAGTTTTATATATCCTCAAGTAAGTCATGGTAGATGGGATCAGTTTAGAGCCAAAAAATGCTTTAATTATCATACTGATTATAGCCAGGCATCAGATGGAATATTAGGAAGTTTAAGCGTAAATAGACCAAATGAAGTTATAAGTTTTTGTAAAGCGCCTAATCAATATAGTTATAATACTAATATATATGGAGGATGGGAGTATGGAGGATTTTCTGCAAGGGGACATGTTTATTATCAAAACAATTGGGCTAAAAGTGATAGATATAGCGGTATTGTACCAAGAAGAATAACACCTAGATGGGGAACTAATGATGATCATTTAATACATATAGGAGATCTTGTAACTGTAGATAATCATCAAGCAGGCATCGGCGGTTGGTGGGATAGTAGTAGAAATACTGGATATAGTGATAAAATTTATAAAACTAATAATAATACTAGAGATTATAATTTAATTCAATATTTTACATGGTGGAATCCATATGCAACTAATCCTAAAACTAATCCAAGTCATTTAAAACATGGCGGATATACTGACTTCCCAACAAATAATAATGGAACTTCTTTTGACAAAGACGACGTTCCAATTTTATATCGAAAAAATAAACAATCACTTTTCCCAGGCAGAGACATGATTGCTGCTAAAATGCATTATTATGGTGTAACACATATTGTTCCAACTAACACACACGCTGATGATAAAATGTATGAATTACATGTATGTCCAAATTATGAGTTCGGTATGACATATTCAACCGGAACTAGTTATATAAGCCTTCCGTTTAAAGCAGAATTTACAGTTCTAGAAGACGCAGATGTTCGTTTAGATATTAGTATGATATATAAAATGATGCCATCTCAAGTATATATGTATGGTGAAACTTATGGAAATAGTGGCCTTTACAATAGCTTTGGTAACGGTATGCCTTGTATTTTTATTGAAAATTTAACTACCCAAGAAATGATATATAATGAACCTATCTACAAAATGGATAGTAGCTTAAACATGCAAGAAATATTGAGTCTACCTGCAGGTCATTATAGAGTTGCTTTTAGAGTTAGTAGCATATATCAGTCTGCTAATCCTGGACTAGTAATGTTATTCAAAGATTTAAAATTTAATTTGGTAACTACTAATAAAAATAATATTGTAGTGATACATAATAATTGGGATATGGTAAAAATGTTAGAACAATCAGGAAACGGAAAAAATTATTCAAATGTTGATAATTTACCATATACAGAAAATACAGGTCCAAATGCAGTAGTAAGGCAAGCTAATAATTTAACAGATACTAAAACAATTAAATTTAATAAAATTAAACTATGATATTTATAATAAATGAATTTTGATATATTAAATAATAAACCATTAGAATTTTTCAATCAAGATGGTGAATTAATGGGTAAAATATTTATCTCTGGGTCAACTGGTGATTTATATTTAACTCCTGTATCTGGTAGTGATGGTGATATTATCCTAGGAAATAGAGATACAGTTGGAGATGTTGAAATTGGATTACCTTCTGCAGAAGCTAATTTAAAATTAATGGGTGGCGGAACAATATCTGCAAATGGTAACACTCTAACTATAGGAGATGCTGCTGCAGGAGATCAATTGATATTTGGAGCTCCTATAACAGCTTCACTTGTACAATCAGCATCATTTGCAGTTACTGCATCTCATGTAATTGGTGGTGGTGGAGGAAGTGGCACTACTGTAGTTGCAAATCCAGGATCATCAGGAGGCGGAGCATTATCTACTATAGGTATAGCCGGCACTAATTTTTCTATTGCTGGAGGTTCTGCAGCTTCAGGTACTGTATCTAGCTCTGCTCAAATAACTTCATTTGGATTCGTAACAAGTTCAGCAACTGCTTCTTTTGTAACTAATTCGCAAACTAGTTCAATGACTGTTTTTAGTTCAAGTTTTGCATCAACTGCATCTCTTTTATTAGGAACAGTAGTATCAGCTAGTTTTGCACAAACAGCATCCTTTTTACTAGGAGGAATAACCACACCAACTGGTACAATATCAGGTTCAGCACAAATAACAGCATTTGGATTTATTAGTAGTTCAGCTACAGCATCTCTTGTAACTAATTCAGCAACTGCTTCTTTTGTTGTTAATTCACAAACTAGTTCGTTTGTTGCAAATTCTCAAACTGGATCATTTATGACATCTAGTGCATCTGGTAGTTTTAACAATTTAACTATAACTCATTTATCAGGAAGTTTAATACCAGGTAATGGTTCAACATCATCTATTGCAGTAACTGTAGCAGATGTAGATGGTGCTAATAAATACTTGTTAGATGGAACAATAACATCATCTATAAATTTAACAGCTGGTAATTCATATAAATTTGATCAATCAGACAATAGTAACGACGGACATCCGTTTAGATTCTCAACAGATACCGGAGGATCATCTAATTATGCTGATGGAGTAACAACAAATGGTACACCAGGAAATGCTGGAGCATACACACAAATATCAATAACTAATTCAACACCTACTTTATATTATTATTGCACAGCACATTCAAATATGGGCTTAGGCGGCGTATTATCTATTATAACAGGCTCATTAATTGAAAATGGATTCTTGGAAGTATCTGGATCAACACGATTATCAGGTTCATTGGATGTATTAAATGCAGTAACAGCATCATTTTTTAAAGGCGACGGATCAACTTTAACTGGACTATCAACAACAGAATTTACTTGGTTTTTAACATGAAAAAGCGATTATCAAATAGTGGATATATAGGAATAGATAAAAGAACTGCAACTAGCGGTATTATATCTAAAGAAAAACATGAGCTAGAACGAAGATCTAACAGAATGGCCCCAGCTAATACTACATATGAAGTAGATTTTCTAGTTGTTGCTGGTGGAGGCGGAGGCGGAGGATCTACAGCAGGAGGAGGTGGTGCAGGCGGATTGCGTACTTCATATGGTTCTACGTCAGGTGGAGGTTCAAGCGCTGAAGATTCAATTAAATTAGCACGAGTTAAAGTTTATACTGTTACTATAGGCTCAGGAGGTGCAGGAGGTATAAATGGCTCTGCAGGCGTTCCAAATAATACTAATGGGGGTGATTCTTCGATCTCCGGAGCAGATATTACTACAATAACATCTATTGGAGGTGGTTATGGAGCATCTGGAAGATCTTCTAGCGCTAGATCAGCTAATTCTGGCGGTAGTGGAGGAGGAGGAGGATATTATTCTGGAAATAATCCGGTAGATATTGTTACAGGAGGATCTGGTACTACTGGCCAGGGATATAGAGGAGGAAATTCGGCAGTTAATGGTAGTTATGGTGGAGGCGGTGGCGGAGGCGCAACTGCAACTGGCCAAGATATTGCATTGAATGGTGCAGGTGGAGCAGGGTTAGCTGTGTCTATAACAGGAACATCTGTAACATATGCAGGTGGAGGTGGGGGTGCTCAAAGTGGTACAGGCGGAGCTGGTGGAGGAGGAAATGGTGCTACAGGTACTGGTGCCACAGCAGGGACTGCAAATACTGGAGGTGGTGGCGGTGGATCTGGAACATATCAAGCAGGATATGGTGGTGCCGGTGGTTCTGGAGTTGTAATATTAAGAATGCTAACTTCAAATTACTCCGGAACTACTACAGGAGATCCAATAGTTACTACAGATGGTAGTCATACAGTAGTAAAATTTACAGTATCAGGAACATATACAGCATAAAAAAGATATTTATTATTATGGCACATTACGCAAAAGTTTTAAATGAAAAAGTAATCAAAGTTATTGTAGCAGAAGCTTCATTTTTTGACAATTTTGTCGACGATTCTCCTGGAACGTGGATTCAAACATCATATAATACAAGAGGAGGAGTACATTATCAACCAAACTCTGATATAACATCATCAGATCAATCATTAGCGTTAAGAGGGAATTATGCAGCTATAGGATATACATATGACTCCACATTAGATGCATTTCTTGAACCAAAGCCATATCCTAGTTGGATATTAGATGAAACAACATATACTTGGAATGCTCCAATTTCTAGACCAATTGGATCTGAAAGTATGGATCAATACTATGAATGGAATGAATCTAGTAACAATTGGGAATTAAAAACAAATGACTAAATATTTATAATAAAGAAATTAAACTATGGCAACAACATATCATAACGCAGCCTTAAATGTATCGCAAACTACAACTAATGAAATGAATTATTCAGCGTCTGGAGATTTTTTAACTGCAGGTTCTGGAGAAACATTGATATTAAAAAATATACAAATATCAAATACAACACCTGGAGTTAGTGGTACTTTCTATGACGAAAATGTAACTGTTTATCTTATTGATGCAAGTACTTCGACAACTCACAGTTTAGCAACATTTATTAATTTACCCAAATTTTCATCTATAGATATATTATCAGATAATTTAGTTTTAGAATCAGAAGATAAAGTACAAATATACATTACAGGATCTTCAGAAGGTTCAATAACATATAAAGCAGATGCAGTAGGAAGTTATTTGAAAATAACATAATAATGTCCCCAGATACATATAAAGATGCAAATGGTAATATTGTATTCACAGAATCATATCATTTAAAAAGAGGTTATTGCTGTGATAACGGATGTAAGCATTGTCCGTATAAAAAAAGATTTGAATAATGAAAATATTTATATATATTATATAATAACAGATAATTAACAACAAAGAAGAATAGGTTATACTATGAAAACAAAAAAACTAGAAAAAACAGATATTGATTTAATGACAGATATCAGAATGCAATATCAAGATAATAATTTAAAATTAGGAATGATTGCGTCTGATGAATATCTTATCAATCAACAATTAAAACAAGTAGAAAATGCAAAATCAGAATGCTTTGAAAAATTAAATACATTGCGTGTTGAAGAGCAAAAAATAATAAAAGATTTAGAAGATAAATATGGTGAAGGACAAATAAATCTAGAAGAAGGTATCTTTATTCCAAATTCATAAGGTTTTGAGTAGTTTACTTATATTTATATTAAAAAAATAATGGGAGTATTTTAATGGCAGAAAGAATAGTATCGCCTGGTGTATTTACTAATGAGAAAGATCAATCTTTTTTACAAAGAGGAGTTAGTGAAATTGGAGCATCAATAATTGGGACAACAATCAAAGGTCCTGCGCAAATTCCAACAAGAGTAAATTCATTTT
>Ga0181409_1000997_pt1 | contig 10959 bp, 13 predicted proteins | sample 32SPOviralmetaG_FD_130138 | JGI IMG/M metagenome (GOLD analysis project Ga0181409, IMG submission 130138) | Marine viral communities from the oligotrophic San Pedro Time Series (SPOT) site, San Pedro Channel, CA, USA - 32 SPOT_SRF_2012-05-30 | ecosystem: Environmental > Aquatic > Marine > Strait... | reverse complement strand
TTCAATGTTTCCATCTTTTGTTTGATTGACAGTTCTTCAAGATCTATGACAGGATATTCTGGTACTTTGATTGCTATTTTTTTCATCGCAAGTCTATGATTCAAACATTCATCTTCACCACCCCATCCCCAGAAATTGTTAGGATAACCATTCACTTCAGTGAAATCTTTTTTTGTAAATGATACAACGCCTCCTAAAAATGTATGAGCTCCCTTTTTCTTGGAACGTTGCGCTTCAGATACTTCATATCTTGTTCCTAGATGCCCTAAATGAATCGGTTTCTTTGGATACTCTAAATAAGACTCAACTAAACCTTCGGAAGGTAACATATCTACATCGGACAGTACATAATATGTATGACTATCATCTGTACTTTCTTGTGAAGCAATTTCAAACCCGATGTTTTTCAATCTGCCGAGATTAAACTTTGCCATTTTTGTATTGTCTTGTTTGATATCTTCAGGTAATTCGGTATAATCTGTTCTTTCACCCTCTTGTTCAATCACATAAATGGTTAGATTGGTTTTATCATCAAATATCGCGTGCATTTGCTGAATAAATACATGTAATTGTTTTGTTCGGTATGAATTTCCTGATTCGCGAAATGCCACAATCACATTCATATGTTTTTTATTTTTCTTTTTCTTGGGAGCTTTTCGCAATTGATGTAAATCATCCATTAGAGATCCAAATGTATCAAATGTTTTCTCTCGTGTTAAATGTTCTTGATAAAATTGTAATGAGTTTTGTGCGATTTGCTCGCACTCTTTATCATGTGTTATACACCATTCTAGTTTTGTTTTTAAATCTGATAAATCACTACTTATCGGTATGTGGGTTGCTCCTTCTGTATGTTTGGATATATCATAGGGTATCATCTGTTTCTGGAACCATAAAGTATAAGGTGAGTCTACCAATAATATAACTGACCCCATTCTCATTTCATTTCCTAGACGGAATGCTTTCACATGACCATCAATATTTAATATATATTTATGCAAACATTGCTCTGATAATTTCATATAATTCTTTTTCCCAACAGGTAATCCTTTGTATTGTTTTAGATCAATTTCTCCAAGAGTACCATCATACATCTTGGGTTTGCGATTCCATCCTGTTAATTTCGCATCTAATACATCTTCCCCTTCTTCATTTTGCAGAGATTTATCTTTTGTATATTCTTGAGATAATAAGGCAGCGTGTAATCTCTGATTTGTCTCAGGTGTGATTCCACATCCGGTACAAGACCCACGAAATACACATTTCTTTGTCTTTTTTGACCAATCAACTTGATAGTCTTCTGTGTCTTGTGATTTACATTCTTCTTGAAATATTTTATCTTTCATAATTCGTTTCATATCATCTTCGGTTGGTATCGCAATGTCATGATATCCTATATGACCCGATTGTGATAAGATAGGAGTATATGTTTTGTATCGGTATTCTCTCTCAACTTCTCTATCTCCAAAAATCTGCTCATAAGGTTCCAGATGACCTTGTCGCAATACAGGGAAATCTCTAGGATTAAAGAAAAACTCTACATCTTTCACTTTCTTTTTGGATTGTTTTTGATATGATAAATACTCGAGTAAGAAATGTTTGAATGGCACTAATGTTTTATCACCCTCTTGAATAAACCATAATGGTTTGTCACCATATCCAAATCTCATTTTATCACCCTTAAATATACAATTATTCGCATACCAACGACTTAACTCATTCACATTTTTATATTCATTTGTTGTTTTTTTCTTCTGATGTGACCATACTTTTTCTTTTAACATTTTCTGAACCAGCTGTGGATTTGATTGTTTCACAATGTCTGACCAATTATTTATATAATGAGCATTGCTAAATGGTAAAAATACAGATAATTCACCATTCCGAATCACAACATAAACACCTTTCTTTAATTTATCAAATAAATAACGGAATGTATCATAGGTTGTTTCATAATTATTTCCATTGTAGACACTTGTTGCATACTCTGTTTTTCTTCTTCGTTTCGGATAAGATAATACCCGTGACATCATGTATCCATATCTCTCAAATTGTAATGGGTCTCCTGCATTGAAATATATCTGAATAAATGAGGGATATTTCAACTCATATCTCTTTTTCTCTTCATTGAATATTTTTTCTGGATTTGTACATAATTTTTCTAAATATTCAGAATATGCCTTGGGATGTTTAAATGTTTCTAATTTCTCCCATGTAAGAACACTTTCTTGTTGTTTGCAGGTTTGGACATCTTCAAAGACATCTTGTTTTTTCTGATATTTATCAACATCCATAATATCTTCCAAGTCATCTGGCTCTGCTTCTGGTTCGTCTAGTTTTTTCTTTGGTTTCTCTGGTTTCTCTGGTTTCTCTGGTTTCTTTGGCTCCTCTGGTTTCTCTGGTTTCTCTGGTTTCTTTGGTTTTGGTTTCTCCGGCTCCTCTGGTTGTTCCTCTTCTATATCTTCTATCTCTGGTTTCTCCTTCTTAGGTATTTCCTCTTTTGGTTCCACTCCAGCGGCTTCATCGTCCTCTATACCCCCTGCAGGTTCCTCTGTGTCTATGTTTAATTTTAATCCTCGTGGCTCTTTTGTCACAACCGGAACCTTTGTTTTGACGGTTTCTTTTTTCTTGTAATCTTCGCGGATAAGTTCGACAGAAGGATCTGATACACGAATCATATATTTAATGGGTGTTTGTAACCTTTGATGTAACTCTCTGATTTCTGTCTCCTCTTGTAAACACAATGTGGCATATTGTTTTTGAAACTCTTGTTTTTTATGAGGTTCCAATTCATCTGGATTATCTTGCAAATGTTTCATAATTCTTATTTTTTCATCGTGAATTTGAGATTTACTATGTGCTAATTCACGGATTAAGTCTTTTTTTTCTTTGATCGCATTTTGTTTCATAAATTCATCTAGTAATTCTTGTTTTCGTTTTTTTGACATCTCTGTTTGGTCTGTTTCTGTTTGTACAAGTTTTGTCAGATTCATATCAGTATGTTTCTCTAAAACTTCTAGATTTTGTTGTGAAATATCCTGAATGTCTTCTGTATACGGAAATCGTCCATCGATATTTTTCTGTAAGACATCTAAGGAAGAAGTCACATCCACATATTCTGGCAATTGTATCACAAACTGTACTCCACATTTATGTGTTTTCGTTTGTTTTAATGAACCACAACTATAATACAATGCATTGGCTGATTCCGCAAATAATCTATCTTGACTACAAGATGCACAATGTATTTCTTTATCAACAACTGATAAACTTTGAATACGATCCTCATGATATCTCTTCAAATATGATTCATATTGACTCTCCACTTGAGACTCCATATAAATGGGTTATAGATAATTTATATAGTTTTAGACGATAGATCTATATTTTTCTGCGTCGCTTTGTTATCTGCTGATTGCACTGATTGCACTGGTTGCACTGATTGCACTGATTTCTCTAGTGATTTCTCTACATAGTGATTGAATCCGATAATACTATGTCGTTTGCTTGTATCAATTGATTCTTTGTTTGTCCACCGAGTATACATTATATATCCGAATATTATCAATATCAATAATCCTATGATATTTATCATAAATGAATTATCTGTAGGAATCTTTGGACTAGGTTTCATAACTGGCTTGGGAATAGCCTGTATAGATGTAGGACTGACTTTTGGAATCAGTGAATGATCAACTAATCTTGGACGTATCTTAATCAATTTCATTAACATACCTTTAAAAAAAACTTTGATGATTAAACTATCTTATTCTCCATAAAATAACAATATAATATGTGGTGATCCCAATAATGGTTGAGACTAACCAAAATGGAAACACTGTTTCACGTTTGTGTAAACCGAAATGTCTGAAATTACCATTTTCATCAAACATTTTAGGATGCTTCATTAAATATAATCCTACACATGCTCCTATATATGCGACTAATGCAAGGATAAAACTTTCATCAAAGTCAAACATCTCTATAAAATCATCGTAGATTATTTATTCAGATTTATTTACATATTCATCTTCATATTCATCTACATGTCATATTCATCTACAAATATCCAATCTTTATCTTTTGTAAAACGTGGCATCTTTTCTGAAGACTCATATAATTCATCAACGAAATATACATATGTTTTATCATCTCGTTTTACAACATTGTAAAATCTAAATTCTTGTAAAAATTCTTGAATGTCTCCATATGTCATTTTAATATACTTTGACCAACAATTATGTTTTTTTTGTGTGTGAATGTGATATTGTCTTCCAACCCGATTTAATTGTGAAATTAATCCTTGTAGTGACATATATTGTTTTGGCTGATTCTGCAAGATTGTTGTGAACATTTCATGGATTAATTCAAGGGCCCTATCTTTTTCAACATTCCACACATAGGTATGAGACATCCTATAATCTATCTTATACATTAGAATATCGTTAATTAATTTTCCAGTGTTTTTAGTCTGATTTTAAAATATAGTACACTATATGCCAAAAGATACAAAAAAACATAAAACACAGAAACAGAAACAGAAACAACCAGCCAGAAGATACAAACTCACGAAAAAATTATCAGACAAGCACTACAAAACACTGATTCAAAAAAAGAAACAACATACATTAACTAAATCTCAATCAAAGAAACTTGATAGAGAATTATTCATAAACTATTGTAAATGTTTGAAACATCTTACATATGACTCTTCCGTGAAACAAGGACTCGCATATCCAGTTTGTATCAGTTCCATCTATAAAAATAGAGGATTTGTCGTTCCCCGAGGTATCACAAAACGATGCAAACGATATAAATAAATTTGATATAAAGATAGACTCTTTAGTATCATACATAATATCTTATGAAAACACTACTCCTTGATTTTGAAACAAGTGGTCTTAACCCTTATCATTGTGATGTCATTGAAATTGGAGCGAAAATTCATGAAACAAATGCTACATATTCATCTCTGATACGTCCCAAATCAGAAACACCTATTTCTGATAAAATTACCGAAATCACCGGTATCACAAATCGTGAGATTCGGAAAGTATGTCGTGAAAAAGGATGGACTAAAGGTGGCTGGTATGATGGATATGCCGAGTTTTATTTCTGGTTAATTGAAAACATTCCAGATGAAGAAGTTACAATTGTCTCACATAATGGCACTACATTTGATTTTATCATCCTTAAACAGATGATGTGTGATATTGAACAAGGTGGTGGAGACATGACTTGGTGGCTCAATAAAAGAATCTATTGGATGGATACATTACTATTTGCAAAACGCTTGCTATTAAATCAAGAATATTTCACACAAATAACTCTGTGTCGCCGTTTCAAAATTGAAGTTGATGTATCGCATCGAGCATTGGCAGATGTTGAGTCATTAGGTAAATTATATGATGTATTACTTCGGTTGTATCCATTTGATCCCCATCCAGCGTCTCTTGAAGATTATATAAACTTAATAGACTAATTATATTATTCAGTAATACATATGAGCTACAAGGTATATTTATTATATGGGATTACACCCTTATTGGGTCTCATCAAAAACTATGTGAAATACAAACAGATAAATATATTTTTATTTTTGAGAACTCCGATTTTATATGTGATGATTGACAAACTTCTTCTCATATATTTCCATAAATATCCTCGATTATTTCAGATATATCCACGATTATTTCAGATATACCCACGATTATTATGGACACTTATCATTGAAAGATGGTTTATGTTTCAATACAAAATTATTTATTCTTTGCTATTTGATTTGTATCACACACGAAAACAAAAATATATTACGAAATATAATTTAGTTTATTAGTCTTTACATAATCGGCAGAGGGTTCGGATATGATGACGACACGGACATTGGCATCGGGTATCACCCTTCTCTGTGATTTTGGTCAGAGGTTTGTCAGTGTTTTGAATCGTGTCTATGTTAGTGGGTCGGTTTGTCATATGCCTTTCACAACATGAACACTGACTTAATTCAGTAATGATATGTTGTGCCCGTTGAGAATCCAATTCAATGGATTCTAAATAATTCTTCAACGGATACTCGGACATCGTGTGTGTATCACACAGGTCTGACCATGCTTTTACATGATGATTCATAAATTGAATCGCCATCAGATGTAATCCCTATTGTATACTTACAAAAAACATACGATAAATCAAATTTCTTCTTTATTTCTTTGGGCTCCCATACTTTGACACACATTCAATACAAAGTGAACAGGAGACATCATGTTTGATATGTTTGCGAATATCTCTCGTATAAATGGGGATATTTGGAAAGATTGTATTTTGGATATATTGCGGTTGTGAATGATATATCGCTTGACATAAACCAGACTGACACATCTCTGAATGTGGATGTGTTTGTTTTCGGTACACGGATATATCTTCATCTAGACCTGTCTCCTGAACGTTATATGTTTCAGGAATAATTCCGAAATATTTCTCTACCCCGCTAGTGTATTCATAATTTGCTTCTCTGTTTCTCAATCGTGCGATCTTATTGATATAAGTCGTCGATAGTTCTTGAATCCTTGGCTTCTCAAACCTATCAATGAGACCTCCTTGGGCATATATGACACTCGGTTTTTGCTCGGGTTTTATCATATCCGATTGATTTTTTGTGCAATTGAAGCATAGACCACATTGTGATGAAAAGCATTGAGGTGGGTATACAGAGTTTTTCATTGTTTATCTTTAATCTTATTTTTTTAAGGTGTAAATCAAATTTATGACACATAAAACATAAAAAAGATATTATATCTTTTATTATTATTATTAAATTAGTTAGTATTTTACATTATGAGTACACATATACACACTTCCACGGCATGCGAATTCCATATTCGGTGCGCGCGGTCTCACATCCATTGTATTGAAGCTTGCACATATGAGTGCCTGACTTCAAATGATGTTCCAATTTCTTGGGAATATATACTTTTCCCAAGACTCCATCGCCAGTTGAGTAGTTTGCTCCACGTGTTGTGATATCAATCGGCATTGCTACACTATCTGTTCCGCTGGCAGCAATCATCTGTGAGTTGTGGTCGCTTTCAAATGCAACCATATCATAGTACATCTCGTGTACATCCCACAGATTTTGATAGTCTTTGCTAGAGTGCGGACCTGAGCCAAATGTGAGGTCAGTCATCGGCACCCATTCATCGGAATTTTCAATAGAGCACATGCTTTCATATGCCTCCTTGTATGCACAATGCAATTGGTCGTCCTGTGAGATGGCCTCTACATACTGCCCACTCATATACAGAGGTGTGGCGGTGAGAGGTGAGTTTTCCAGAGTGGTCTCATATTCCAGTTCGAGGAGTTCCTTGCGAGTAAAAGTCATTATAGGAGAGTAGCTTTGCCTTGTAGAGATATCAGCAATCAATAGATAATTATTTTTGTAAGTTTCCTATCAAATTTCTTCATATATTTTTACACAAATTTGATCCTACAAGTTTCCTATATCTATACATATCTATGGATTCTGAAATAAGAAAACTCATGCTTCAGAAAATAAATGAAGCGAAATCACTGGGTCGCCAATTGGGATTTCCTAATATTCTATACAATGAACAATACAAAGAATTAGAAATTGCGAGTGTGTTATCTCATACATATAATGAAGGACAAGGTCCCGACGCATATACTGCAGATAATGAACCGTGTGAATATAAATCCATGAGTGGAGACAAAGGTAGTTTTCAATATCATTGGTTATCACAAGACAAAGTAGACAAATTGAAACTTACACCCCATCATTATTTCGCAATATATGACAAATCAACTGCAGAATTACATCATATCTATTATATTCATATTCAACATATCCTCCCAGAAATTATTGAAGCGTTTGACAAAGGTGAAAGAGAAAGACTTCTTCTTCACAAAACTAAAAATATTGGGGCTCATAAATCTTTCTCATTGCAGAAATTAATAAAATTGGGAGCCACACAGGTATATCCTACATAACTATGTATTCAATCGTCTTCTATTGTCATATTTTCTGTTAATAAATATATCCGTGATTTTTTATGAATCCTTATCATATTTTCTGTAAATAATATATATATATTTATACTATAAGGATGAGCCCCACCGCATCAGACACTGAGCGAGCAGAAGCGATCGTAAAGGAGGCAGTTGATGGAGACAGAGGTCTTGATAGTGCGGGGCTGGATACAGATGATGAAATATGGTTGGAGGAAAACCCACAATATCGCCCATATATTGAAGCTGAGATAAAAACTAAAAGACAAGAGAAAGCACAGCAGAAGCTTTTACTGGATCAGAAAAATCACCAAAAGGCACTGAAACAAGGAACACGCGATGCAGAAATGTTTAAGAAAGTTATTGATTGGGCTGTGAATTATACCGAATCTGGAGACCCTGATGGAGAGCCAGATAAACGTGGCATACAAATGGAACCAGCTGTTAAGAAATGGTGGATTAAGAATGGGGATAATTATCGAGACGCGGCCGATGACTATATCACTGAAAGAATGATGGAGAAAGAAGATGTACCCGCACGTGCAGCACCTGCTACACCTTCACCGAGTCATCATAAACATGGTCATCGCGACCCAGCGCCCAAAACTAAAAAAGGTCTTAAACCTTGCCCTCCTGGGACGAGACGTAATCCTAAGACAAACCGATGCGTAAAATCCCACAAGCCCCACACAAAGAAAGATAGACGTGAAGAAAAAGAACGCAAAACTCTCCAAAAACAGCACGGACATAAGTATGATTATCCTAAAGAGTTTTTGAAGAAAGATGGAAAAATAAAAAAAAATTGCTTGAAGAAAGCTGCTGCTTGGCGAAAGGCACAAGCTGAGGCAAAGATGGCACAATCAAAAAAAAAACGACATAAAACACATAACCGACACAGACATAGCAGACACAGAAAGAAATAAATCTATACTCTTGTTTTTATCTTGTTTTAAAGACTTCATAAAAAATGATTATTATTATCATTTTTTTGGGTATAATATCATATGTTAATTAACACGGATGGGTTTATGAGTGGACATATTTGCATTTCCACGGGAGTTTTTTCTCCGGTGTGTGACTAATATCGCACTTTATGGTTGTTTTGCCTTGAATGTGCTTGGCATATTTATTATCTATAAATACTTTCTCGCCATTGTCGCACCTCCCTGTTGTATACTTGTCGCCTTGTGTGGTGATTCTTACATCTACCATCACTCGTGTGCGAGTTCGTACCGCGGCCATATCCTCAATATGGGACATGTCGGGATCCGCTGGGCGGGCATCATCTGCCAGTTTCGATAGTCGCTGTTGTTGCTGAAGCTTTACTGCAGCTATAACCTTGGTCGGGTCATTGAATGACGGGAGAGGAATTACAATAGGAGCACTCATAATAAGAGATGCTTTGTCAACGATAGCGAGTTTGAAACTTTTGAGATTATTTATTTGTCCTCTATCAAATTTCTTGTAAAAAATTTACATTTTTTACATTTCTTGAGAAAAACGTAGAGAAATTTGATAGATGAAGATAAATTTTGACATAAATCATAGGCTATCTCTGATGGCCTCACTTACAGAACTGCAGACCTTCTGTCAGTCTCTTCAAGAACAAATCTCTAAGCTAGATCTCCTTGTGTCTCAACAGGCGGATACCATATGTCAACACGAGCGTAAGATTCAGTCTTTGCTTGATGCTGATGCTGCTACCGTCGCTTTTGGAGATGATATCGCTCAGATAAATGACCCTATCTTTGAGGAGACTCTTGAGGAAATCCAAGAGACTCATGAGGGGTCTCCCCGTAATCCACCTGTTCTACTTAAATCTCCTAAGGAAATTATTGATCATCCTAAGGATACTCAAGATATCCCTAAGGAACTTCCCGAAAATAATTTATATCCTCTGGAGTCTTCTGCACTTTGTGTTAAATCTCTTTCTAAAAACAAAGATTTTAAGACTTTATCTCAAATACCTTTTGACCCTCTTCGTTGTCGCAGACGATTTTGGAAAGAGGGTTTCTCTTGTCAATGTATTAAGCCTGTTCACGAAAATGGTTTATGCAAATCGGATTTCAATTCCCTTTATGGTGATAAACAAAAACCCAAGTGGGCTCAAAAATCTACTTTCCCTCACGGTTATTTTGATGACCCTCGTCCCTCTCATGACTGTATCACCGGCCAAAAAATACCTTGGAAATCTTCCACGTCCTCTCTCGATTCTAAATCTTTGTCTGAACTTCGTGACCTCGTCTCTCGGAAGTTCCCACAAATGAATCAAAATACTCTTAAAAAAACTAAAAAATCTCAACTTATCTCTCTCCTTGAGTCTCCTGTGGAAGAAGCTATCCCTCCACAAGAAGCTGTACCTCCTATCAAGGTTGAACCTCCTCTTGATAATCCTCCTCAACATGACACCCATCAAGAAGACACTCTCCAAGATGAATTACAAGATGAATTACAAGAAGATGATACTCTCTATTATGATGATGTCTCTTTTGAAGGTGTTGATTATCTTGTCAAAGGTTCCACTTTATTCTCCACTAATTATGAAGAAATCGGTAATTGGGACACTACTAACTTCATTGCTACTTTCTCTAACAAAGATGCATTAAACTCTCATAATGAAAATCGTATCCTTGATGATTCATAACCTCTCTCTCTATATACTCTTATGATTCTCTTAGTTTTTTTAGTATTCTCTTGATTTATTATGTGTTTTATGAGTTTCTTTAAGTCGTCTCATGAGTTTCATGAGTTTCTTTAAAGTCTCATATTGTTTTCTGTTTCTTTAAGTAGTCTCATGAAGTTTCTCTGCCTTTTTTATTGTCTCAATGTTTCGATCATGCTTTTTTTTGTCTTTCTATTGCATTATTTTGTTTAAAAATCGCGAAAATTAAACTTCTTGACCTCCTTACCTGTTTTTTAGCTTTTTTGTCTCATATT
>Ga0181409_1000990_pt1 | contig 11013 bp, 9 predicted proteins | sample 32SPOviralmetaG_FD_130138 | JGI IMG/M metagenome (GOLD analysis project Ga0181409, IMG submission 130138) | Marine viral communities from the oligotrophic San Pedro Time Series (SPOT) site, San Pedro Channel, CA, USA - 32 SPOT_SRF_2012-05-30 | ecosystem: Environmental > Aquatic > Marine > Strait... | reverse complement strand
CTGAAGAACCTGATGAACCTGAAGTACCTGCTGAACCTGATGAACCTGAAGTTCCACTTGAACCTGAAGTACCATCTATACCTGATGTACCTGATGAACCTGATGAGCCTGATGAACCTGAAGTTCCTGAAGAACCTGAAGTACCATCTGTACCTGATGAACCTGATGAACCTGATGTTCCTGAAGAACCTGATGTACCATCTGTTCCTGAAGAGCCTGATGAACCTGAAGTTCCACTTGAACCTGAAGTACCATCTGTACCTGATGAACCTGATGAACCTGATGTTCCTGAAGAACCTGATGTACCATCATCTCCTGATGTACCTGATGAACCTGATGAACCTGAAGTACCATCATCACCTGATGAACCTGAAGTACCATCTGTACCTGATGAACCTGATGAACCTGAAGTTCCTGAAGAACCTGAAGTACCTGACGTATTACTTCCTACAAATAACCAACTAGCAGTATTAGTAATATTAGCAGAATCAGTTAAAACATAAATACCATTATTAGCAGTAGTAGAATCTTCAGCAACAGTAACAGTCATACCATTATAACCATAATAACTGCCATCTAATGCTGTCCAGTTAGATGCTACAATTAAGTCTGCTTTTGTAGGCACATTTGCACGAGCATCAAATGCTCCTGCTATTTGTGGCTCGAAATTTGCCGATATTGGTAATGTTCCTTTTTGTCTTGCCATTTTATATTATTATGTCAAAAATCTTAATTTTCGTGCACCTATAACAGATCCATTATGTGTATACCTATCATAAGGAATATTACTAACTCCTTGTATTGTTTTGGTTACTGATGTTACTGTAAATGTTGCTAAGTTAATATTATCAAATACGTTACTTAATGTATTAAATTGTTGTAACCCTGTTATAGTACTAAATGCCTGGGGTATGTCAATTGTTTGTTTTGCACCACCCCCACCAGATTCTGTTACCACATCTACTGTTATATTACTAGTCATTGATTGTAAACCTTGTTTAGTCAATGTACTAATATTTACTGTGGTAGCAAACACTGGGTAAACACCTGTTATTGTTCTTGTTAAATTATTGTTAGTTTGACCAGCAGGTAGAGGACTATTAAAATTATTTCCTGTACTTGATAGAGGTTGCTGACCAGCATCATAAGCAACTCTTGAAGTCCATGATTGAGCACCCTGTACTATCGTATATACTGCGGCTGTAGCTGTAGAATTTGTTAGGGAAGTACTAGATTGTGGAGTTAGTACTGATCCCGGTCCTGTGTAAATATACGCATTAGGTAATCCACTTCTAAATCCATTTGTACCATAAGCTGGGTTGATTGATCCCCTACTAAATGTTGAAGATAAAGTTATACCTCCTATTGCAAATTGTTCCCCAATTTCTCTAAAACCAGATGGTGATAAAGTAAAATTTGTTTGTGATGGATTTGTTAATGATGGAAATAATTCAGGATACAACATCATATTCATCATTTCAGTAAATGTTTTATTTGAAAATGTAGTACCTGTTGATATATTATCAAAAGGTGAATTACCTGGGAAGTTTTGGGGTGTAGGAGTAGCATTTGTAAATGATACATTTGCATTTGAATCTATTGTTATTTCTGTAGCACTAGTTTGTGTAAGAGTAATACCTGTTCCTTCTGTTAAATTAACAGTAGAATCTACTCCGGCAGCAGCATCTAAATTTAAAGGAACACTTGTTCCTGATTTTGTTCCTGCTGTTAATGTGTAAGTATCACCACCACCAGTGAATTCAATATTTGCTTGACCCCCACCAAAATTAGTAACTGTAACCCCTGATCCTATAAAATTTAATCCAGTTGCTACTGGGACTATTGGAGTTCCCCCATCTAATACTGTTACTCCTCCAAATCCTGGTAAGTTAGATAAATCAAATGATTGAGAAAGATTATTTTCCCAAGTATAAAAATTCAAAAAAGTTCCTTGTAAGGAAGCTGAGTAAAACAGAGATGAAAAATTCCCATCTACCTCAGCAAATGTTAACTCTGATCCTTTAGTCTGTCTTAATATTATTGCCATTTTAACCTTTAATTATAAATATTATAACCTTTAAGAAAATTGATTTTATTTATCATTAAAAGTTGTAGGATTGTTATCTGTTTGTATTCCTAATCTTGGGTTATTGTTATTATTATTATTAGTAGTAGGTAAAGTTTTTACTGTTTCCATATCAAATATTATTTGAGTTCCATTACTTTGTTTTTTTACTGATGATAATTCTTTTTGAATAGTATCAGGAATAAGATAACCATGTAACTTTAATGAAAATTGTGTTTTTACAATTCTGTTTCCTGCATTTTCTATTTCTACAGAAGTTGCATAACTATCAATACGTGCTCTAAATTTAAATCTTTCAGGATTACCCCAATAAGAATCAGAAGCATAGTTCATTGCTTCTACAATTTTATTCATTTGTTCTACATAGTAAGTTGATATTATAAAATCATAAGTTAAATTAACATAATCTGGTACTACTACGGCGTATGATTCTTTTTTAGGGATTCTATTATTTAATATATTAAAATTATCATATTCATTTTGTGCGCTATATTGTTTTTCAAATAATTGAACATTATTAGGATAATTAGCATCTAATTTATTAGCTATACTTCTTACTTTTTCTATATTATTACGTTTAAAAGTAATAACAGGCATCATTATCTTTCCTTTTAAATCCCTATAATATCCTTGCTTTTGAACTTGTGCCCATCTTTCAGGTGATCCATAATACACAGGAACTTTTTGTACTACACCATTCTGCATTACAGTAGGCTTGATAACATTTTCTAAATAGAAGAAAAGTGCTTCATCATTTTCTTTTAATCCTAAAGAAAAAGGTTTTGTATTATCATCTCTAAAAGAGACATGATTACCCCTATTATTCCTATCTGGAAAAGCTCTATTAGGATTTCCTGTGGTTTCACCATTTTCAGGATTCTTATAAGTATCCTGTACAGGATTACTTAATAATATTTCTCTCTGTGTTTTAGGTCTAGGTATTTTTCCGTGTTCTGCCATATTATTGATATCTTGCTTGAGTTAAACCTAACTTATCTGCTTGTACATAATGAGATTTACAAATAATTGAAATATTAGAGCCATAAGCACTTAAATCTCCTGGACCATCTGCTAAATTAATAGTATTTACATTATTAGGATAATCTGGATTTTTACCTACAAAATATTGATTTGCTATTACTTCATGTACTTCATAATAACCTTCATTATACATAATAATATCCCCTACTTGTGGTACTAAATCAGCTCCATATCCTGTTTGAGGTAATCCTGTATAACTATTTCCTTGACCTTGTCCTGATGAATCTGGGTTAAGGTTGAAATCTTGATTTTTATCTAATAAATCATCTCTTAAAAAGCTAAACTGTATTTCTTTATTAAAATCAGTTCCTAAATCACTTTCAGGATAAATTTCATCTGTTCTTTCTACTAAAGTATTAAGTAAAACAGGTCCCATATAATACTTTTCTTCAGCTGCTTCTCCGTATAAATTAATTTTTGTTTCTTCTAATTTATATTTGTAAAAAGCACACTGCTCTGTTATGATGTCACCCATCAATTCTCTACTCATATGTCTGAATAGACTTACATCCCTTTGTGTGCCAAATAATGCCATATTATCCTATATAAATTACTCTTGGAACTCTGTCTAATTCCTTCATTACAAAATCAGATTCCATTGTTCTTCTTTCTAATAATTTTTCTCTTGAAGTTTCATCAAAAAATGCTCTTAATGAAGCTAATAATGCTTCTTTTTCTTCTCTTGCTGCTGCTATTAAATCAGCTTGATTTAATGTTATTTCAGCATTAGGTATTGGAATAGTTTCATATTTACCTCTTACATATCCTAACATTTCTTTACATATAGCTAAAGTCATTTCAAATATCCAACTTCTACCTACTGAGTTAATTTCATCATATTTAGGATTTTTATAAGGTACCCCACTTACCATTTTTATTTTATCATAAGCTTCTACTATAGATGCTGTTGATCTTTGAGATTTAGATATAAATTCTACCCACATATTACCTGCAGATCCTGATGGATTATTAGGGTCATATTCTGCTGATCCTGATGATACATTTGAAGTTGGGATTGGGAATACTCTTAATACATTATCATGCATCTCAAATGAATAATTAGATATTCTTACAGTATCATTCATTTCAATTTGTTGTATAATCTGCATATCATAATTTAGAGGCATCATAAGATATCCTCCACCATAACCAAATCCTCCTAATCCTCCAACACCATCAATCCCAGCTGCTACAGATCCTCCTAACCCAAATCCAAACCCATCATAAGCATTCATCATTAAAGCAGATGCTGGTCTGTTTTCATAAAATACTCTCATTATTTCTATATCATTAGGTTCTGTAAAACCATTTTGATATGCTAGAGCATTTAAATCATAATCTTGAACACTTCCAGATAATGGAACTTTTAATTTATGCCAAGGAACATTTCCTCCTGTTCCAGCTTCAACTCCATATTGTTCTGAGTAATCAATTACACGGCCCAAGTTAGGGGTTACAATAGCTTCATCAATTTCTATACTTGAAGGTGCTCCCTCTAATGTTAAATAATTTTCTCTAATTTTATAAGCATATAATTCATTACCATACACCGTAACTGCCTCTTCAAATGCAGCATAAATATTTACTGCTTGTAATTCAATTTCAACTAAAGGATAACCTAATCTTCTAGTAACAAAAGTACAAACCTTGTCTGCATCTTTTTCAAAGGCTATATCATTGTCATAAAACCCAAAAGGTGTATCTCCTGGGTGGAATGAACTAGATCCGGGCCAAATTGGTATGTTTGCCATAATTTATTTTTTAATTCGTTGCTATTGGTGCATTTACTAACACATACTCTACATCTATACTTGAACTAATAGCATATACAGATATAAATTCTATGTCTTGATCAAAACTACCTACAAAATTACTTCCTGAACAATTAGGGCTAGAGAACATAATTGAAGATGTAGGTAAACATTCCATTGTCCAATAATTTCTATGAGGATCAGTTTTAAAATCTGATGCTATTAACTGCATTACTAAATTTGTTGAAGAATTTCCTATTGCTGCCAAAGGTACTGTTAAAGTATTATTTACTGCATAATCAAATCCTTGACTATTTACTTTTACTGATGTTGGTCTTACTAATAAATTTGATGGGTCTAATTGAGCTATAACATCTTGATTAACTGTGCCTAATGTACCTAATCCTGTTAAAAACCCAGCACTAAAAGTAATAGTATCTCCACTGGAATATCCACTTCCTTCTGCTACTGTTATTACTTCAGTAACATTTCCTCCTACGGCTACTAATTGAAAAGTTGCTCCTACTCCACCACCTGCTGTTGAGGTTGGAGATATAGCTGCTGTAGTAGCATCTGTAGTTGTAGTTGCAGGTTGAGTAATTGGAACTGGATTAGTTGGTACTAAATGTCCTGCACTAGTTGATGTAATTACATCAAGTGATGCAGATACCCCACTTCCATTTGTAGAAACATCTATATTGTTATATGTCCCTGCTGTTCCACCTGTTCCCCCAGATACATAAGATTGAGGAAATAATTCTTTAGCAGGATATAAAACACCTGTTCTACCTAATGATGAAGTAAAAGATACTGCTAGCCTATAATTATCATCCATATTAGTTATTCTACCATAAGCTATACTATATGAAGGAAATAAAGCTGGACCTGGGTTTAAGCCATTAGTATTAATTAAATCAATTGAAGTAGTATTAGGACAAGTTACTATTCTTCTATCATAGTTAGTTACATTGGGTACTCTATATAGATTTTCATTAACAGTTCTAATACCATTAATTACATGGTCTTCCTTAATTTTTACTTGGAATGTTGATGGTGTTATAGTGGATGCCATATCTTTTTGTTATAAATATGGAAAAAAGTGAAGTAAACATAAAAAACATGTTTATTTTTTACTTTTTCCACTGGATCCAGCTGAACCCTTTAAAATTCCTCTTCCTGTTGCTTCTTCATATATTTCAATCAAATCATCAACAATAGGATCTCTATGATTTTGCATTAAGGTTACCCCAGTCATATTTTTTACCCTACGAGAAGCAGCATATAAAAATCTAAAACCTGAGTCTGCTTTGCTACGTAAATCTACTTGATGATCATCCCCACAAACTACCATTTTTGATCTTAAACCTATACGAGTTGAAATCATTTCCATTTGTTCATGAGTAACATTTTGTGCTTCATCCACAATAATACAACTATCTAAAAAAGTTCTTCCCCTCATAAATGCTAATGGAACTATTTCTATTTTACCATCTTCAATTAATTTTTCAACTTTTACTTTATCATAAAGAGAGTACATATTTTGGTAAATAGGTTGAATCCAAGGATCCATTTTTTCTCTTAAATCCCCAGGTAAAAATCCAATTTCTTCTTTTGAAACTGTAGGTCGGGTTATTATTATTTTTGAATAGTGTCTTCTTAAAAGTCCATCTAAAGCTATATTACATGCTAGTAAAGTTTTACCTGATCCAGCTTTGCCAGCTAGTATAGTTAAAGTATTATCTAATATTTTTGCTTTTGCTTCTTTTTGTTCTTCGTTTAATTGTATTTTAAATTTAATTGGATTCTTCACTATTCTTTTTGGTCTAAATACTTCGTCTGTATGATGATTTGAGGTCATTATGGGTTATTTTAATTAATTTATCAAGGCCTGCATTAACATGATTTGTTTCATCTAATAAAAGATCAAATTTAAATCTTTCATCTAAAGGTAAAACTAAATCTACTTGGGAACCCCACCTAATTAAACTAAATCTTTCATTTTGGGTACAAAGATCTTGCTGCTTTTTAAATGGAGCTATTACATTTACATCTTCATCGGCTATTTGTATTATATGATATGTGTAATCTAAAGAAGGTACATATATCTGGTTAGACATTCTTTCGTTAAATTTTAAGTAATCCATATTATTAGGATTAATTACTTTATTTAATATATCCTTTTCAACAGCTAACATGGGTTTGTTAGTTGATTCAATAGGTTCTAAATTTTTATATTTTAATACTCCTCCATAAGGAATTCTATTAATATGTACATCATAAAATGACATAAATATTCCTATTACTAATGAGGGTTTATTGTAGCTTTTATCCCCCATTACATCTTGAATTGTATAATCTATACCTTTAATTTCAAGTACCTGTTCCCCAGGTTGTACTATTTTTTGATACAATATAGTTCCATCAGCTGGGCTGTAGAAATGTTCATAATCTATATATGAAGGTCTAATTGGATCTCTAAAAAAGAATGTATTACTTAATTCACTTACAGATATTTTAGATAATTCTGCTACTTCACCATTTAGCCAGTCTTCTAATTTTTCAGCCATTAAAGGAGAGTTTTAAAATGATCCACTCTATTTAAATGCATTACCATACAACTTAACATTGCTCCTGATTTCATATATTCTGATAAATTAAAAATTACGGGTTCCATTCCCTCATTAGAACATATTTTTTCTAATGAAGCTATTTTATGTTTTTCACCATCATAAAATTCATCTCCTCGTTTCATTTCTGAAATATTTGAAGCACATAAAACCATATTACCTAATCTAACTGAATTAGCCATTCCATATAGCGAGTCATTAACATTTATGTCTATTACGTTAGTATGTGCGCTTATTTGTGCGACCTCGGATCGATCATATAACTCCGTACAAACCATAGTACTGCGCGTATTTAACGGGAAAATACTACAATCTAAATGATACATATACTCATCAACCATTTTAACTTTAATAATTTCCATATCAAAATTTTCTTCCATCCATTGATAAGTTTTTTTATCTGAACGAATATCATATCCACCTATATAAACATTATCCTTAAGGTATTTTATATCAGCTTCACCTTCCCATTTATGAGGAGATATGTGAGTTTTATAACCCATTTGATTAAAAAATTTCTCACCTACAAATTCTTCACCTTGCCTTGGGGGTGAAGTATAGTTAGATAATAAAATATGATTTTCATCTTTAATATGAGGTAATTGTAATCCTAAATTAGCTACATAAATTAAGTCTTGAAAATTACCTTCTGCAGGTAATAAATGCACTAATGATTGACCCGCCATAAAATTATATAGATCCATAAATTGCTTATAAGCTTTAGGTCTATTTATAGATAATTCTTTTTCGGACATTTCTTTCATCCAAACATTATTTGGATCATTTGTTGAAAATGTATGTGGGAAATTCATTAAGTAACTTTGAATAGGTAACTGTGAGGGTGTCTCTTTCATTTAAAAACTTTTTATTATTAATTCCGATATAAATATACTAACTACTTACTAAGTAACCAAGGAATAAAAAAAGCCCCGCTTTCGCGAGGCTTTTAATAAATATATGAATTATACTATTACAGGCTGTTTAATCCTGAAACGTAAATTCTACCATAAAATTCTGGTCTTAACATCTTCTTAGCGTAACGAGTTAATAAACCTTTTCTTGGAGTGAAGGTTGTTGGATCGTAAACTAATGGAGTCATGATTAATGGAATATATGGAGAGAATACAGCACCTGCTTCCAAGAACTGACCACCTCTGTATCCTAATAGGATCGTGTTGTCTGTCATGTAAGGGTTTTTGTAAACTTGATATCTACCATTCATTGAACCAGCTTTCTGTACACCAAATGCGTAGCTCATTTTAGCAGCATCACCATCTGAGTTACTAGCAAATCCTGGAATAGATTCGATAATAGTAGCTACTGTTGGAGAACATACCATGAAATTCGCTCCACCTCTAAGTGTTCTTTGGTGAATGATGTTACTTAACTTCTGAACTTTAGTTCCTAAAGTTTGGAACCACTGTCCTTGTGAGTTAAAGAAGCCTAAAGCCGCTCCAGCACCCGCAGCAGTAATTGTTGCGTTGTTAGTAGCACTCCAGTACTCATCACCAGCACCAGCATCTTCGATTAGCATTGCAAGAATTTCTTGATCAATTTCTAATGAAATATACTCACTCATGATTGAAGTTAATTCAGCTTCAGCATCTAAAGAATGATAAGCATTTAGATCTTGAGCGAACTCAGGCGTCCAAACAGCTTTCAATTTTTTAGTTTTAGCTACGATAGCTTCACTTCTCATTTGTACGTTAATCTCTGGAATAGCGATTGGTTGGTTAGCAGCATTTAATGCAACGTTACCATCTTCAAAATCACCTCTGTTATTGTCAGTAGGTTGTAGAGTTTGTAAAATAGTAGTTGTTGCAGCTGGAGCAATTTGTGAACCAGCAACACAGAAGAAAGAAATTATTCCATCTACTCCTCTAACGTCTGCAGGAACTGCAGCACCTAAAGTAATTACAATTGCTCCAGCACCTGCACCTGCATTTGGTCTAGAAGCAACTGAGAAAGTTACTGTATCACCAGCAACATATCCAGATCCTGGGTTGTTAACAATCATCCCAGTAGTAGCACCACCAACAGCTACCAAAAAGTCAACTGTTAAACCAACACCAGCAACAGAAGTTGTAGCAGTAGGGGCAATGTTATTATCCGCACCACCAGCAGTACCAGCAGAGTCAGTAGTAATATCACCAGCTGGAACTGTTGAAACACCAGCAGCAGGAGTTGGGAAATAAGCACCTGAACTTAATTTAGTAAATGCTGGGTATTGTCTTGATCCATCAGCTGGAAGCGTAGCTGCTCCACCTAAATAAAATCCTTGAATAGCCGTTGCATCATAGTTAGCATCTAATACAGTAGCTAAAAAGTTAACCTTTTCAACATTTGCAACTGTATCTGTACCAGTAAATGTAAATGCTGAGTCAGCATTCATATCTCTGTAGAAATTAGCGTTACCAACATTGTAAGTAGTAGCAGCTAAAGCACCTGAAACTAAGTTTTGAGTTGAATATCCAAATCTACCAGCTCCATATAAACCACCTGCAGCCGCGTTACCGAAACCACTAGTGTTTGTTGGAACTGCATCTGGAGATGCTGTACCATATAAAGATTGTCCAATTGTAAATGGATTCTTTTGAGCATTTCCTGCTGTTTCTGGTGAACCTACGTTAGTTCCACCATATTGGAAATCTAGATAAAATACTAGACCTGAAGGAAGATTCATTGGCTGAACCGAAACGAATTCTTTCGCTGCGATTTGTCCAAATACCTTTCTTACCAATGGTAAAGCAACACCAGCCCACTGACCTGCAGGACCGTTACCAGCTGTAAATGTAGCTGATCCACCACCTGTCTGAGTGTTCTCTGTTACTAATTGTTTTGCTTGGTTTTCCAAGATCATAGACATATTGTTTTTGTCTTGCTCGGATCCCATGCCTTCTAATAGACCTGTTTTGGCCCATTTAGCGCTTAACCTTGCAGAATCACTTTGTAGTGATTTGTAAGTGTTTGCACTTTCTAATAATGAATTTAATTGTGACATGTTTTAATAATTTTTAGTCGTTTATAATTTAATTTTTAACCGTTGATAATACCTGCCAATTTTTGGAAGCGCATTACCATTTCATCTGATTCTACAATAGGTTTTTTACTTGGAGCTTTTGGAGTTGATATTGATTTTGAAGCTCTACCTAAATTTTCATTTATGTGTTTTTTAGTTGAATTGAATCCTGTGTTAACAGTTTCAAATACTAATTTTGCTTCTTTTACAGTACCAGCTTTGTCAAATGCTTCTAATACTTTTACCTTTTGAGATTCGTTTAAATTTTTAGATTTAAAGATTTTGTTAGTATAAAGTAACTTAGCGTTTAATAAATTGATTTCATTTAACTCAGATCTTAAAGTTTTAACAGTTTCATAAGCTTCTGCTAATTCTTCTTTCATCTTAGAATCACCAGCAAATTTTCTTCCACCTAAGGCTTTTTCCATGTTTTCAGAATCAGCTCTACGTTGTTTCATGTCTTGCTTTTTCTTACCATGTTTAGCGCCT
>Ga0181409_1000986_pt1 | contig 11040 bp, 10 predicted proteins | sample 32SPOviralmetaG_FD_130138 | JGI IMG/M metagenome (GOLD analysis project Ga0181409, IMG submission 130138) | Marine viral communities from the oligotrophic San Pedro Time Series (SPOT) site, San Pedro Channel, CA, USA - 32 SPOT_SRF_2012-05-30 | ecosystem: Environmental > Aquatic > Marine > Strait... | reverse complement strand
TATCATAAGCACTATAGTCTTCTTTATAATCACTTATAGCGCCTTCTTTTAAAGTATGCAACCCCTTTCCCATTATAGTATCATCATAATTCATATTGTTTACTTTAAATTGACCTATATTATTAAAATCATGTTTGTGTTTTGGTATACCTAAAAAATTATATATACTATCAATAGTCTCATCTGTATTTTTTACCAAGTCTTTAAAATCTACAATGTGGTATATTTCTTTGGGTTGGTAATCTAATAGATGTTTAATACCTATTAATTCCTTAACTAATTGACCATCTTTATTCATTAACATATCACATTTTTCTTCTCTTGTTTTAGCTTCATGTTGATTAACAAAAGAAGAGGGTTCTTTTTCAGACCAATCTAAGAAAGAACCTAATACTTCTATTACATCTCTAACCAAAACAATAATTTTTATGTCTTGTTTAATTAATTTTAAAAATTTTAAATTTATAGGATATCCCCACGGAGCTCTATCTATAATATATTTTTTATTCCAATCTTGATAATAATTATTTAAAACATTTTTTGTTACATTTTGCAGTGAATTGTAATCTGGAAAATTTTTAAATATATCTGTTTTTTGTAATGAATATATTTCACCGAGTATATCAGCACAAATACTGTTAGCTGTAACAGCTACATCTTTATTTTGATTCATAATAGAACCGAATACAGTGTTACCAGCACGAGGTAATCCGTGTAGGAAAAATATGTCTTTCATTTTGTAGGATACTACAATATCCTATGCGCTTTGTAAACCACCATGTGAGTCTGATCCTGTTGAAGGCCATTCACGAGCTAAGCTTAAATCACCATAATCTGTACCATTTCCTAAACTTGCAATTGTAACAAAATCAATTGATGCAGTTATTGATGGCGTTCTACCTGTGTAAGCCATACCTCTAATATTATTACTTGTTCCAGAAGAACCTGATCTTGCAACGGATAAATCTCCAAAATCTTGAGCGTTACCTGTTGAGGCAATAGTTATGTAATCTATGGTTGCAACAATTGATGGTGATGCACCACCCATAACAAGACCTCTTGTGTCACTAGCTCCTGCAGCAGCATAACCTTTTACAGCAGTTGTGTCTCCAAAATCTGTAGCATTACCTGTTGATGCGATTGTTGTATAATCTATTACACCAGGACTAGGAGCTGCTCCACCTGCATAAATACCTCTTGTTGGTGAACTTAATGATGCTCCTGCATATCTAGTATCAGTTGAATCTCCAAAATCTGTAGCATTACCCACTGTTTCAAAAGTAATATAATCAATCACGTTTGTACCGGAAGGCGTTATACCGTTTATAAATAAACCCCTTGTACTTGATCCACACTGACTTGTTGCACCATCTGTTCTAGTTACAGAAAGATCGCCAAAATCAGAAGCATTTCCAAGACTAGAAAATAAATTTTGTGCGATTGTGTTTACAGTACTTGGTGTACCGCCGCCTGCATAGAAACCTTTAGTTCTAGAAGAAGAACCAGAAGTATATCTAGTGTTAACTAAAGCGTCTCCAAAATCAAGAGTTGCTCCTGCTGTTGGTATAAATACTAAATCTATTCTTCCTGTTGTTGGAGTTGTTCCACACATTACTAATGATCTCCCTGATCCAGGCATATAGTTTACTGATGATCTTTGTACTTGTGCACCACCCATACCACCTTCTGAATTACCAATTCCACATGCAGATTTTTTTGCAGCAGTAAGATCACCAAAGTCAGAGAAAGTTGAACCAGCTACAAGACTACAAAAATCTATTGTATTTACATTTGATGGGTTTGCACCACCACCATATAATCCTCTTGTTTGACTACCTGCACCTTGTTCAAAAAATCTACCAGCTGTTAATTGACCAAAATTAGAAAAACTACCTGTTGTTGCTATAATACATTGTTCATAAGAACCACTTGATAAAGTTGCTTGTCCATTTGTAATTACACCTTTTATATTATTAGAGCTTCCTGTATTTTGATTTTTAGCTGTAACCATATCACCAAAGTCTGATGCATTACCTCTTGATGCAAAAGTAATAAGATGAGTGCTTTTTTCTGGGCCCGTAGCTGCAGGTGCATCTCCACCAGCATTACCACCAGTCCATATACCTCTTGTTGTACTAGCAATAGCTGCTACAAATGCTTCACCTGATCGTAAATCACCAAAGTCCACTGCATTACCAGTTGTTGCATAAGATATTTGATCTATAATATTATAATAAGTTCCGCTTGCATTATCTCCACCACCAAATAAACAAACTATTTCATTACCACAACCTGCAAGACCTAATCTTCCAGTTGTTAAATCACCAAAGTCAGAACAATTACCCTCTGTTTGAAAATTAAAAGTTTGTATTACATTTGAGGCACCATCACCTCCACCAAAAACACCTTTTACTTTATTTCCTGCACCACCCATATATTGACGAGCTGCAGTTAAATCACCAAAGTCTGTAGCATTACCTGTAGTTAAAGGATTTACTTTATCAATTACATTTATAGTAGATGGTGTTGCACCACCACCCCACATACATAAAGGTGCGCCTTCACTTAAAGACCAATCATTACCTCTTTGTTTTTTATAAGCTTCTCGTATATCCCAAATTTTTCTTTGATTAGACATTATTGTAAACCTCCATGTGAATCTGAAGCAGCTCCTGCTCCAGCCGTCGTAACAGTTAAATCTCCAAAATCAGCAGCGTTTCCTGTTGAAGCTATAGTAACATAATCTATAATATTAGAAGCACTAGGATCTTCTCCACCCTGCCATACTCCACGAGTCTGATTTGAAGTTGCACCCGGTTTAGCTCTAGCATCTGTTAAATCACCAAAATCTGTAGCGTTACCTGTTGCAGCAATAGTAATATAGTCTAGTACATTTGATAAACTTGGATTAAAACCTCCTCCAAAAATTGCTCTTACTTCTGAAGAACATCCTTTTAAAGTATATCTTGCCGAAGTTAAATCTCCAAAGTCAGTAGCATTACCTGTTGCAGCAATTGTTATATAATCTATTACATTAGAGTTACTAGGTTCATTACCTCCAGCAAATACTCCTCTTGTTGGACTTCCTGCTGCTCCAATATTATCTCTTGCATTTGATAAATTTCCAAAGTCTGCAGCATCACCAGCAGTTGTTATTGTGACATAACCTATAGTGTCAGTTATTCCAGGAGAAACATAACCTCCTCCAAAAGTTGCTCTTGTTGTGCTAGACATTCCATCACCACCTCTAGCTGAAACTGTTAAATTTCCAAAGTCAGCTGCATTACCTAAAGAGTTCATTTCTATAGATTCAATTATGTTTGAATCACTTGGTGTTCTGCCCATACCAAATAATGCTCTTGTAGCGCTTGAATTACCAATTAGGCCTCTCATGTTTTGTGTTAGATCACCAAAATCAGTTGCATTACCTAAAGTTGGAATTAATACTGTATCAATTTTTTTAATTAAACTTGGAGTAAATCCTCCAGCAAATAAAGCTCTTCCTATATTACCAATTGGTAATGGTCTTGTTCCTTGATAGCCATCATTTAGTCCACCATGTGAATCAGAAACTTGCACAGTTTTAGAACCTCTGACTGATGTCGTATCTCCAAAATCTGTAAACGTTCCACCCGTTGCAATTATACCAAAATCAATTGTGTTACTAGCATTACCACTAGCATTTTGACCAGCCATCAGTACAGCCCTAACACTATTTCCTGTACCGCCAGTACTAATTCTTGTTACACTTAAATCTCCATAATTAGTCATATTACCTTGTGAAGCAATTGTAAGAAAATCAACTGGTCCTGTTTGACCTCCATCATAAGCACCCATAGTGATACCTCTTGTTGAAGAAGAAGTACTTCCTTGAGTAGTTCTAGTTGTAACGCAATCACCAAAATCTACTGCATTTCCTGCTGTTGAAATTTCTACAAAATCTATTGTGTTTACTTCACTAGGTGTTCCACCTCCTGCAAAAACTGCTCTTGTAGGTGAAGCCATTCCTGTGACTTGCATTCGTGATTGTGTTAAATCTCCAAAATCTGTAGCGTTACCTACTGACGCCATCGTAACATATTGAATAACATTTGACACTGAGGGTGTTCTACCACCTGCAGTTATACCTCTTACAGAGTTAGAAGTTCCTGCAGCTAAATCAGTGCTTGTTGCAAGATCTCCAAAGTCTGCAGTATTTCCTCTAGTTGCAATAGTAACATAGTCTATATTGTTAGTGCTTCCTGCTGGAGTACCTCCAGCAAACATTCCTCTTATAAAAGAACTATAACCATTACGTCCTGAAACATTAGTAGCAACATCGCCAAAATCTACTGCATTACCTGCTGATGATATAGTTATTTCATCAATTTGTGTTATTTCTGATGGTGAACCACCACCTTGACAAAGACCTCTAGATGCATGATTAGGCCAATACCCTCCCATAACCGCGTCATAGACTTCACGCAGATTCCAAACGCCTGATGCGTTATCAAGTTGCGGGTAGTTAGCCATTTACTAACCTACTTTTTTAGACCAAATATTTGTGGCTGCAGCTGCTTGATCGAATGGTACAGTTGCACCTGGATCATCGGAACTATCGTCTTGTTCAGTCCAAGTAGATGTGTAACTATCTAAATATGTTTTTACATCTGCTTCACTTGCAAGTTCACCATGTCCTACTTCACTTGAACCATCAACCGTTGCACCAATCATAACTTCTTCAGCATTAGGATAATATCCACCATCTTCAATCCATGTTGGAATTGTCCCTGCATCTGTAAGTTTGTATTTAACTATCTTGTTTGCCATTTGCGTTCTCCTTATTTGCTATCAGTTTAGTATTGAGCGACTCTTCATCGTACAGCTTAAATCCTCTACGCTCTGCAAATTTTTCTGCATCTCCTGAGAATTTATCAGCGCACGCTTCTAACCATGTCATGGTCATTTCGTGGGTAGGCGCTTTGCCTTGATCCATTAACGTATTCTCCATTTTAAGATACGCATAGATTTCAGCTTGTGCCTGTGCACTGTTTATACCCATATCGAAGAGATAAATCAAGTTTCCTTCATCAATTACTCCGCCTCGGGCACGAGCAGCGTTTAGAGCTTGTTTTAGACAAGTCATGACATGATATCTAGACTCTTCTTTTTCGTACTCTTCCTCAGTGATATCATCTTTACCTAGCTTCTTCAAGATACTCTTGTATTGATTGGTAAAGAAATTCATCTTTCTTATAGCTCCGGATACTGAGTTTTGTATATTATTCATGTTTACTTTGACTTCTAATATCTCAGTCTCAAGTAATTCTCTTTCTAAATCATCTTTAAACTCTCCATCATTTAACTTTTTTTCTTTTTGACGAAGCTCGATATCTTTTTTCATCATTTTAAGTTGTGCTTCTTCTAGGGCCATTCTAGTTTTATCTAGTTCAGCTAATGTGTGTTTGACAGATCTAATAGGTGTAATTGCTGTTACATCTAACATTACTCCCATAAACTGTGAGTGTGATTTATAAAAATTAGAACTTGATTGTTTTATTGCTGGTAGTGTTGTGTTGATGTTAGTTAACATCTGTTTGTACTCTTTTTTAACTAACGGAGAATCCGATAGTTTTGATATTACTAAGTCTTTAGATGACATATTTTTCTCCTTTATATTGTTGCATGTATATGATCATGTTTGTGAGTTTTATACTACAGAATATTAGGAAAGTCCACCATGGCCATTAGAGTATCCGGCTAACCCTCTTCTTTGAGTTATAAGATCTCCAAAATCTGTCGCATTACCTGTAGATCCAATTGTTATGTAATCCATAACATCCGAATCTGATGATGCATAACCCCCTACAAATACACCTCTAGTTTGATTGGAAGCTCTTCCACCATAAGTAGATCTTGCTACTGTTAGGTCACCAAAATCTGTGGAGTTACCTGTAGATCCAATTGTTATGTATTGAATAACATTTATAGAACCCGGATTGTTTCCTCCTCCCATTACCATTCTAGTAGGAGAAGAGAGAGCAGCAGCGTTCTGTGTAGCACTTAACATGTCACCAAAATCTGTAGCATTACCTGTTGAAGCTATTGTAACATAATCCATTTCATCTTGATCTGATCCATCATATCCTCCATTAAAAACAGCTCTAGTGCTAGATCCAGAACCTCCTAAGTTTCCTCTGTTTACAGTTAAATCCCCAAAGTCTGTAGCATTACCTAGAGTCGCATTAGTTATATAGTCTATTACATTTGAGTAAGACGGCTCCCAACCTCCTGCACATAAACCTCTAGTGTCACTTCCATGTCCAGCTGAACCTCTTCTCGCTACAGTTAAATCACCAAAATCTGCCGTATTACCTTTGGTATCAAACTGCACATATTGAATTACATTTGATGGACCTGATCCTCCAAACATTATAAATCTTTCTGCACTAGCTGTGCCACCATTAACATCGTGGTTGGCAGCAATTAAATCTCCAAAATCTAATGCATTACCTAAAATGTTTATTTGAAAAGTTTCCATACTATTTAATGAAGATGGACTTTCTCCACCTCCAACAATAGCTGTTTGTCCAACTCCACCACCTCTTGGTACAACTGTACCTGTTGGTGAATAAAGTTCCGGGGCTCTTGGTTCATCTTGTTTAATTCCACCATAACCATTAGAAATTCCAGCACAAGCTTGTCTAGCAACTGAAATGTCTCCAAAATCTATTGCATTACCACTTGATTGTATTTCTATAGAATCTATAATATTAATAACTCCTCCTGAATATCCTCCACCAAAAAGCATTCTTGTTTCATTACAACTACCACTTGGACTTGAACGACTACCTGTTAAATCACCTGCATCTACTCCGTTTCCTGTAGTAGATAAATCAATATATTGAATTGCATTTGTAGCACTTGGAGCGTATCCTCCCGCTACAACACCTCTTATAGAATTACTTGAACCACCTGCATAAGATGTTACCGTAGCTAAATCTCCAAAGTCTGTTGCATTTCCAATTGTAGCGATTGTTGTAAAATCCATAGTATTTAATGGATTATTACTTGGAGTTGCTCCACCTGCAGCAATTCCTCTTACACCATTTGTAAGACCAATTGGTGCATCTCTTCTTGCAGTTGTAGAATCACCAAAATCTGCAGCATTGCCTAATGTTGCAAATTGAATGTAATCTATATGATTGGTTGCAGGACTAGAATTATCATTTCCACAATGAAATATTCCTCTTGTATTACTTCCATAAGCTGCACCGTTTCCTCGTGCAACAGTTAAGTCTCCAAAATCTGTTGCATTACCTGTTGTTAAAATTGTTATTGTGTCGATAGTTTTTGTAGTACCAGGACCAACACAATTAAATATCCCTCTTACAGAATTTGAAGAACCATAACATCCAGCACCACTAGTACCTGTTAAATCTCCAAAATCTGTTGAGTTAGCTCTTGTTGGAATATTATTAAATTCTATAATGTTTGAAGCTGGATCATTTCCTCCACCTATAATACTTCTATTACCTTTGGTTGTTGTCCAAGCTGAATTGATAGTTTTTTGATAGGCGTCTTTAACCTTCCAAATTTGGTTTGAGTTAGAAATGATTCCCATTTGGAAATACCTCTAATCAGCTAATGCTTCGTATGAAAATGCGAATTCGATTGTAGAGGCTGCAGAAGCTCCACCTCTGATAAGATCTGTTTCTTCTAAATAGAAAGAATTAGTTTTGTCTATAATATCTACAGATGAGTTAGCAGGAACAGTTAACTCATTACAAATTTTTTTGTGTGTTCCACCTTTTTCAATATCTGCAGTTACTGTTGCATCATTATCAGTTACGTTTGTAACTCTAAAAACATTTATTTTATAAACATGTTCTGCTTCACCAGTTAGTAAAGTTGTTGTTAAAGTTGTTCCTAAATCACCAACTACTGTTTCTGCATGAATTGTTGCTACGTTTACTATATTAGGTATTGTCATTTTTTATTCTCCTAAACTTCTTTTAACCGAAAACTAATGCAGCTGCAATAGCTTTTCCCATTGATATACCACTAGACGGTGTTGTAAAACTAAGTGTTCCAGAACCATCTGTCTGTAATATTTGACCACTACTACCATCTGCTGCTGGAAAAGTCAAAGCATCAATAGTAACTGTTCCTGAGCCTTTTGGCTGTATAGATACACCAATATTAGTGTCTCCACCAGATGCAGTAAGAGATGGTTTGTTTCCTGTAGCTGCGTTCGCATATGTTAATTGATTAACCGCGGAACTTGTAGCAGTTAATAAAAATAATTCATTTCCGTTAGTATCTAAAATAGATGTGCCTATTTTAGGTGATGTTAATGTTTTGTTTGTTAAAGTTTGTGTTCCAGTTTCTGTTACTGTGCCTGCTGTAGCTAATGATATTTCTTTTATAATAGGGTTAGTACCATCACTCGCGCTTGCAAAAACTAACTTATCTCCTTTGTCAGTTGCTGAAAAAGTAACGCTTGCTCCTGAACCTGATACGTATTTAAACTCTACTGTATAAGCACCTGAAGTTGAATTTCTTAAAAAATAAAATGTTTCAACATCTAGAGGTATCGTTACAACTTGATTACCAGTTATTGAACCAGTAAACTCAATCATTCTATGTTGAGCAGTTCCAGTTGTATTTCCATCAACAACAGTTAAATCAGTTTGTTGTGCTCCACCTGCTATTGATTGTGAATTAAATCCACCAAATAATTGTGAAATAAGACTTAAATTTGTATTAGTTTTCGTTCCCCATGTACCGGCGTTTTCACCAGTTGCTTGAAGTTCTACACCTAAAGGTGTGTATGTTGATGCCATAAATTATCTCCTATGCAGCGTCACTATAACTTGTATTTGATCCAGTTGCAACATCCGAATATGTATCATTCGAACCTGTTGAAACAGCACTATATGATGTATTTGAACCAGTGTCAACATCACCATAAGCAAAGATATCTACTGTTCCTATATTAAATGAAGCAGATACTCCTGTTAGTCCAACCTGCATATCAACGATTGTAACAGATCCAACACTAGCACTAAATGATACACCAGTTAATCCTAACGTTAAATCATTAGGATCTAATGTTCCAACACTACCTGTAGCTGATAGTCCTGTTGGTTGTGCTAATGCACCACCTAATCCAACAAGAGATCCTTCTTGAACCTCCATAGATAAACCATCAAGTTGAGCTGTTGCGTTTGGTAAAGTTACAGAACCTAAAGATGAAGTTACTAATAATCCAGATGGAAAAACTTCTTGTTCTGATATTGCTCCAGCTGTTCCTTGTGCAGAAGTTATAGAAAGTCCTGAAGGTTGAACAGTTTCGTTTGGTGCTTTTGCAATTCCTTGAAAAGCAGTAAAAGATACACCTGTTAAACCAACAGTTAAATCATCGACACCAGGAGCACCTATAGCTGAAGTTATAGATTGACCTGTTAATCCAACTGACATTTCTGTTGGTAAAATAGAACCAACAGAAAAAGTTGCTGACACTCCATCGAATCCAACTCCTATGTCTGGTAAACTTATTGAACCAACAGATGCAGAAAAAGATTGTCCAGTTAAACCTTGATGAACATCATCAACAGTTACAGATCCTACACTAGCTGAAATTGATAAACCAGATGGTAAAGCAACAGCATCGGATAATTGACCCCATTCGTCTTCACCCCAAGACTTTGCACCCCAACCTGTTTTTAAAGTTACGGCGTCGCCCCAATTAGCCTGATCCCAGGTTAACCGGCCCCATCCTGATGAAACGTCGGGCATGGTGACCCTCCTATGCTAATCTGATGATTGCGTTACTTGCGTCTGCTGCTGGAAATTCTATTTTAAAAGTTCCGTTACTTGCTGTTTTATCTCCACCAAATGCAATGATAGCAACAGCGTCTGTAGTTGATGATCCACCATTTGTTGTAGTGTTATAAATCATTGCTCCGTTTGCAGTAAAAGATGCAGAAGAATAAGTTACGTCTGCAAAGTCAACGAAAGCTGTTGTTGATGAAAGAGAAACACCGTTGTTTGTAAGTGTGGCTCCACCTGCAGAGTATGCAGATCCAGATGTGTTTGATATTTCGTTTGATGTTGAATAGTCAGTTGTAGCTGCACCCAAAGAAGCTGAACTTGTAAAAAGAGCAATCTTAAAAGTGTGTCCACCTGAAGATTCAAAACTGTGTTTACCTTGTAAAAGTTCTTGTTTAAAACTTGAACATATTGCTGATGATATTGCCATAATTTAATCTCCTACGGGTTTGCTGAGTTTACTGGTATTCTGACTGCTCCGTCTGTGTAGTCGTCTCTTCGTCTTCTACCAACTTGCTCGTTAGCAAACTTCTGTACTTCTTGTTTATATTTATTTTCGTAAAGTGTCAACATATCTATTGGACCTTTTAAAAACCCATATGCTTCTGATAAACAACAATATAAGAGTCCATTTGGAAAATTAAGACTAATATAATTAGTATCATTATTCTCTAAAAGATCAGGCGCTTTGTTAAAATGTATTCTAAATCTATATGTAGTATTGGGTGTAGGAGCTAAAAATATTCTACCAGATGTAGTGTCTGATTCTCCTGTAGCACCACCAAACATAGCATAGTATTTGGGTTGACCTTGAGCTGCTGCTGTACCTGTTATATCTTGATATTCTTGAAGATAAGACATATCTTTTTTTTCTAAAAACCTATTAGCTCCTGTAATGGCTGATCCATTTGTATCATAAACTTGTATGCCTCTAACAAATACACATCCTGCTGGAGCATTTATAGACTCTTGACCAGCAACAAAATTACCTAATTGTTGTTTTCTATCTGCATCTATAGGCACATCTCTAAAAATTCTATATTGTGCATTTAAGATAATATTTTCACAAACAGCATCTGTTAAAACATTTGAATCTGTTTCTGTATAACTTCTAATTTGAGTTATTAATCCTGATGCACTTAATCCAGCCATTATGCCGAAACCTTTCTACAATCTTCACAATTATTTCTAAACCTTCTATGACCTTTACAAGGCTGTGGATCATAT
>Ga0181409_1000981_pt1 | contig 11075 bp, 20 predicted proteins | sample 32SPOviralmetaG_FD_130138 | JGI IMG/M metagenome (GOLD analysis project Ga0181409, IMG submission 130138) | Marine viral communities from the oligotrophic San Pedro Time Series (SPOT) site, San Pedro Channel, CA, USA - 32 SPOT_SRF_2012-05-30 | ecosystem: Environmental > Aquatic > Marine > Strait... | reverse complement strand
GCTCTCAATTCTTCTATCAGGTTTGCTAATACATCTCTCTTCCAAGGCCATTGACCATAAATCTCTATCGCCTTTTCATCTATCTCTATGATAGCAATATCTTGTGATATCTCTTTTTCTTGTGATTGAAATAATAAGTCAAATGATTTTAGTCTTAATATTTCTTTTACTTGTGGGTCTTGTAAACCAATCCAAGTAAGGGTAAATAAGGTAACAAAAGCAAATGTCCAATGAGTTAATATTTTTCTAATCAAAACCATCTCCAAGGCAGTATTGAATAACCTAATAGATTAAAATACATTTCAATTAGATACATGAATACTACAAAGAAAGTTGTTTTAAATATAAATCTGTATGGTTGAGGTAGACCATTTTGCCATCTATTAAATCCACTACCTTGTACCTTTTCTTCCATATTAGTTTTCTGCCATATTATGTTTGCCCACCAATTAGCAGATAATAAGTTTGACAACATCTTAAATGGCCATAATAATATTACTAATATTTTTCTCATTAATTACCTTGCGTTGTTGATAGTGTACAACCTGCTTGAACACCACAAGTCATATCTATGTTATAGTCTTGGTCAGTAGAACCTTGTTGTAGTAAGTCAAAGTCAGTAGAATAACCGTCTAACTCTACACGAGCCGCATGGTCACCTGATCCTGTCTGCGATATATCAACATCATGAGCATAGTTACCTGTATCTAAACTTAAATCTAGATAATGTTCACCTGTTCCTGATTGGTTTATATCTACTGTATTATTGTTATTATTTATGTCTAAAAATAATGTCTTATCTCCATCATTTAATTGTTGTAAGTTTAGAATATTTTGACTACTATCTAAATCTAAACTCATAAAATGTTCAGATGTTGCTGTGCCATCATTTCTTTGTGATAAGTTTGTTGTGTTTGTAGAACCATCAATGTCTAACCATATTCTGTGGTCGCCTGTATCGGTAGCATAATCGCCTTGAGATATACTAACTGTATTTGTATTGCCTGTTATATCTAATGCGATACCATTGTTAGCACTATTACCATTTGTTGTTACATTACCTTGGTCAACATTAAGTGTATTATTATTTCCTGTAATTGTGGCATCACTGGACCAGTCTGTGCCTATAAGAAAATTATTCTCACCTGTCTGTTCAATATTAATTGTATTACTATCACCATCAACATTTAGTTTAACACCATTACCTGTTGCTGTTTTAGCAGTATTAATAATTGTTGTCTGACCTGATGTAGATGTAATATTTACTGTTGAACTGAATACGCCTTCCTCTTCAAGTGTTTCTCCTAAAAAAGTATACATTCTTGATGACCAATCTGTATTAGTAGAATTAAATTGTGCCTGGTCTAAAGTGATGATTAATTTACCACCATTACTACCATAACCATATACTGCCCAAGTTTTCCAACTACTACCTGCTTGTGAATTTGACGCTATCGCCGTACCACCTGATTGCATTGAAAAAAGATTTCTTGTTACCCAATAATTTGAAGTTGTATATTGAGAACCATTAGCGTGAGAGGTATAGTTTGCCTCACCATTGTATATTGTGATAGCACCTACACTTAATTTACTCTCAACAAGCGATTCAATGCTAAGCGTTCTATTACCATCATGGTCACCATTACCAGCAATTAAAACTGTGCCACCTGCACCAATGTAAGTTTCATATGCTGTCTTACAGTTACTACCACAATTACTACTACCTGCTATATTAATGTGTAAATCTTTACCAGTAAAATCACTTAAAGTAACTGAACCACTATTTGTGCCTGTAACTGTAAACCCATGACCCTCTAGTTCACCTTTTAGTTTATTGTACATATTAGTATCAGTATAGTTTATATGAGCCGTTTCAGCAAATGCTGGTGTGCAAAAAAACAATACTAATAAAAAACTAATTAATTTGCTGTATCGTAATAGCATTTTCTATACCTCCTAATTCAAAATCATATTGTTCAAACTCACTTTGTATTATGTTCAATACATATCCATACTCTTTATCTAATCTTAATTCAATATATGAACCACTTGCGTCCTCTCTTGCCCAAACCCATTGTGGATCTTCATCTAATATTATAACACCAGTTTCAGGATTCTTACCTAGTAATATACCATCTACTGAGGACCTTTTATCAAACTCTGACCTCATCGCCTTTGCTAATTCTTTGTTGATTTGTTCTAGAATATCTGCTAAAAAGTTTTGTTCTAAAAAATCTATATCAAGTCCTGTTGCAAATTGACTCTCATCTTCTTCTAGATAATCAACTTCTAAATCATCAAATTGTAGAAAGTCAATATCTAAAGCGTCTGCAACTTCATTTAATCCTTCTTCTTTTTGCATTTTTTCTATCTCAGCAGGTTTAGATATAATCAATAAGTTGCCAATCATTTCTTCATCTAAATCTAAAATTACAGGTGTCAACGGTCTACTTGCAATTGTATCAACTACTGTAGCCTGAAATGCTTGATTTAATATAACTTGACCTGCGTCTGATTCTACACTAATCTCACCAACAAAACAATTACCGTTTGTATCACAACTTGGTAATAATATAATTGTTGATGAACCTACTTCATCTATGGTCATTGTAAAATCTGTACCACGAACAGCAATCGTTGCTGTCGGTGTTGTTATCTTTACATTTGTTGCTGAGTTTTTTGCAATCTGTCCTGAAGCATATCGTACTGTGCCAAGACTTGCTTTAAGAGATAGTTTACCTGTTTTAGTATTAGGGTCATAAACAAATTCATCTATGATAAGTTTACTATGTTGAGTAACATCAACTCTAGTATCATCAATAAACTCAATGCCAACCTTACCGTTACCTGTTTTTACAGTATCATAGGAAAGAATATCTAGTTCTTTCTCAACTACAATACCCTTTTCACCATCTTTTCTGTCTATGACAGAATTACCTTCGTGTAGTTTTACCTCACCAATAGAAGCAAAACTACTTTTTAGGGGTAAAAATGTAAGGGTTAAGGCTATGCATCCAATTATAAAACTTGTAAGCCGCATAAACTATCATTCCTGTATATAGTATAAATGTTAATGTTCCTAAATCCATATTAGTCTCTCTGAATTATATCAATATTGTGGTTATCACCACTTGTTGTTAAAGTAATCATGTTGTCATATACACCAGATTGTGTAATATCAACATCTGCAATTGAACCTGTATGAGTGTGTATTAGTGTATGACCTATACTATCACCATTACCGTCAATGTCAATTAGATAATTGTTTGTGTCGCCGTTAACATTTAAAGTCATAATGACACTTGTACCGTCTATTGTTGCTGCTATGACATTACTATCTGAGCCTAAAGCACCAGTTATACCAATTGTAGCACCAGTAGCGTCTGCTGTTTCACCAACATCAATATCTAGGTCGTTTGAAGAACCTACCCAAATAATTGAAGCAGTAACCGTAGCACATGAGCTGACTGTTCCTGCACTATCACAATTGAAATCAATGTTGTTACTATTACCAGTTGTACTCAAAGTACCTGTATAGTTAGCACCATTAATATCAAAAGTTATAACATTAGAATTACCAATTTGGTCAATGTTAAAATTAGATGTAGCACCTGTTACAGTTGAAGCGGTAGTACTATTACCGATTGTGTTATTTTGACCATCTTGTAAAACATCTAAAGTTAATGTAGCACCAGATTGTGTTACATAAATGTCATTTGCCATAACCCATGGCGTTGAAATTATCATCAAAAACATAACTAATTTAGTTATACTTCTCATCTTACTCTTTTTCCTTTTCTAAATGTATTTTATTCACGCCTTGCATTTTCCATAATTTTTTATTTACACCTTCATATATCATTTGCAATACTGCGTGTTCTATTGTTGTTCTTATTGCATAATTAACAGGTTCGTTTGTTGCCATACCTGATTCCAATTCTAATGCTTTTGTACCTAAATCTAAAAATCTAAATACATCGCCACCTTGACTATAACTTGCAATAGTCTTTGTTGCTGAAACAGATAGTAATATCTCACCTGTTTGTACTGCAACTAATCTTAATGAAACTGTTACTTGGTCTGTACGATATTGTTCGTTGACACCAATACCAAAGTATCTTGCACCAACTCCTCCACTATTTACATTACTATCATATCCTACAATACCACCTTCTATAAGAAGTCCTGCAAATACTAATGGTTTTAAAACATTACCTGTATCTGTTTCACCATCGTATAATTCTCTTGTACTTCTAATCAACTGTCTTTCTTTAACAAGATTGTTTAAACCTTTTCTTTCAACAACCTTAAACCAGTCGCCATCACTTACTGCTTTTAAAGCAGATATAACCCATACATCAGGACCTTGAGTTACGGCTGTTGACAATTGAGAAAAGTTTGAACTAGGTTTTCTTTGTCCTGTTTGATCCGTAAATGAATAAACAGCAATCGTAATCTTTGGTTGATTATCTAAATCAGGTATTTCTCTTAATCTTTCAATTGTGGTTGTTCCTTCGATATAAGGGTCTGCACCATGTGTAACTAATTGTTGATTAGTTGTAGCACAACCTGTTAAAATACACATGACTGCTAAAAGTTTGAATATGCCCATATTTAAATTAACACTCCCCATAAAAAACCTAAAAATAATCCCATTAAAAAAACTAATACCTGAATTTTTATCATTCTATATCCTAAAACTGAAAGTCACCTAGAGGTACTGACATTGTAGTAACATTACCAGTAGGGTCTGTAATCGTTAATGTAATAATTTCTGTTGATGTATCTTTTATCCAATAGATTGTAGAACCTTCTACTTCAGCAGTACCACTTGTTGGGCAAGTACCTGTGCATGAAGTACCAAACATATTGTCAACTAACTGTTTTGATAAGTTAGCATAAATTCTACTCTCTACATTTTTTATAAACTTAGCAATAGTAGTGTTGTTTTCTGCTCTGACCGCAGCCGCTGCTGCCGATTTTGCGTCATCTTTGACATTCTTTTGTCTCTTATATTGTAATTGTTCGATAGATAGAACATGGCTAGAATAACCATTCCCGCTAAATGAAGGATTACTAAACTCATGTACGAGTTCGCTTGCTGTAAGAGTGTTAGGACCCACCAATAACACATAAAAAATTGATACTAACACTACGCTTTGTAGTGTTTTCATACTTATATTTATAATAGGATGTAATCTAAAACCGTAACTATTGCAATTGTAATTATAAAAAGTGTGCCAATTGCGACACCACTATTCTTTAAATGGATTAGGTATTCTCTTTGTAGTTTCTGATTCACTATTTTTGGCATTTCTTCGTTCATTCTCTTGTATCTCCAGTACCGTGTTCAACTTTGACCTTAACCTGATAAGGTCATTATCTAACATTCTAATTCTATCTAATAGAGCAATTAATGCTGTATTTGCTTCGCCTAGTTTCTTTTTAAGATTTTCTGTCGTAAACTTGTATATGAAATATATGAACCAACCCATAGCGATTGCTGCCAATGTAGCAAAACCATATTGGTTGAGTATATCTATTATTGGCATTTAATCTCTCCTGGCGTCCTTTTTTCCGTCTGCTCTAGAGATTCTATCTTCGTCTGGTCTTAATTTTAAAGCATGAGATATGAGTAAGTCTAATTTTATCATGTCATTATTCATAGTTTTAACTCTTTTATCTAGTGCCATAATAATACCATGAATACTACCTACTTGCCCAACAACAGATTCTAGAATATACTTCAAAATCATATATATGAAAACACCCATAACGCCAGAGGCTGCTACAGGTAAACCAAATTCAATTAATATTTCAAAAAACAAATTCATACACCTATTTATACGCTAAAAAAAGGGGTGCCGAAACACCCCTTAGTTCTAATATAATATAGTTTACTTTTTAGTGTATATTGAGTATAGTACCCAAACAGCAACTAAACCAACTAAACCTTGAGCACTAAACCCAGCGATAATTGATTGTACATTACCTATCACACTTATTTCAGGCCAAAATGGTACGTTTTGTCCACTAAATAAAACTTCAAGCACAATGCCTAAAGCAATAAGTGAAACACCTACATCTGCTAAAGCAGATGACCAGCCCTTTATCTTATTAAGTATTTCCATATATAGTCTCCTTTATATGATTTGATATCTCAAACTGTACATGATATTAGTATTATTTATATTAAAAAGGGGTTAGGATGTGATATCCTAACCCCCATATAAAGAAACAGGTGGAGAGATTAATCCTCTTCTGCTAATTTTGAAAAGTAATCAAGTGTTTCATCACCATCATCTTCATCATTAACAACCGAAGTAGAAGTATCTACTGTAGGAGTATCTGCTGTTTCGTTTACAACTGGTTCACTAACTGTTGGTGTTGTAGGTGGGTCCATAACATCTTCAGCAGTACCAGTATTTCTAACGCCACTTAAAACTTTATCAAGTTTGCTTTTCAGCTCATCATAAGATTTAAAGTTTTCAGCCGCCAGAAATGGTTTTAGTGGATACTGTTTGTTCCACAATTCTTCTATAGCCTCATCATTTTCTTTGATAGTAGTTGAACTATCAAATTCTGATTTATCATAATTCCAGTAACCATCAACTTTTCTGATTTTTAGTTTAAAGTTTGCACCTTCCCAGAAATCAAATGGGTTGATAGGTTTCTCATCTTCAAATTCAGGTTTCATCGCCTCGGTAATCTTATCAAAGATTTTCTTACCGAATTTAAATAGTTTTACTTGACCTTCATTTTCAGGATGTTTAGAATCACTAACAATTAGAACATTTGCAATATAAGATAATTTTCTTTTTCTTTTTCTTGCAATCTCTTTATCGGCATCAACGCCAGAGTTCCAGAGTAAACTGTTAGATTCACTAACTGGATCTTTCTTGTTCATAGTTGTTAAACTATTCTCAATATACCAACCACCAGGTCCTTGAAAAGCATGAGACCATAATCTTGCCCATGGCAAATCTTCGTCTTTGACTGCTGGTAAAAATCTTAGTACGGCATAACCGTTACCAGATTTATCTAGTTCTGGTTTCCAGAATCTATCATCTTGATATGAGTTTTTTTGTTTTTGAGGTTCGGCAACTTTAGATAGTTCGCCTATTAGTGTGTCTAGATTAGACTTTGACCTTTTAAGGGCCGCAATACTTGTATTCATATATTTCTCCTTGTATGTTTTATCGTATTATTGTATTTGTATGTGTCTGTATTAATCGACATTATTATTTATAATGCGAAATAGGTGGGACTATGGATTTACCCACAAGACAGCGACTAGATACCATTTCTAAAACACCGTCAACCAAGTTCTTCCTGTCGGAAGTGTGACCCATAACTGGTAAAGTTACAGACCTGGGGACAACCCCTAACTTGTCAAGTTCGACCCTCTGGTTAAGGCCTCTTCCTTGCACTATAAAAAGAAAGTAATTATTTTTCTTTTGCATTATGTATATTATAACAGAAAACCCGACCATTGTCAAGCACTATTACAAAATTATTTAATATTTTTTTTATCAAGTTTAGATTCCAATGTGCCAAAGTCAGCGTCCAATACACTCTTAATTATGACCTGTTTGGTAAGTGCTGTAGCACCACTCTCATTATTAATATGTTCAATCTTTTCTAACTTCTTTTCTAACTTCTCTATCTTACTCTCTAGTTCTCGTATTTTGATATTAGAGTCCATTAGAGAATGTTCTGCTGTAAATCTTGCCGCTTCGTCAATCATATTATCTTGCTAATTTTGCTTTTAAAGCCATTCGTTTTTGTTCTGCTACTATTGATTGTCTAATTTTTCTACCCATAGGTATCTTTATAGAGTCAATAATCTTTTTACCTCTTTTACTGATATATTCGACACCAATAAATTTGTCTTTGTAGTCACCTTGAACAGCCATTACTGCTCTTTTTAAACTCATCGCTTCTTTTTCTTTTTCATCACCTGTTTCATTCCAAAATTTAAATATTCTCATTTTTGGCATTTTTATTCTCCTTTTGTTTGTATTGACATTAACTTCCTTTATCAGAGTATTTAACTGCTGACTCTTTAAATAGATTACAATTGTACGACATTGTTCTTCTTACTTCTTTTGTGCCATTAAACGGATAAACACCATGTAGTAATGAATAAGGAAATACATAGAAATGACCAGGCATGGCGTCTGTTGAAAATTGTGAAGATGAAAGTGGTGATTGGTCGCCACCAGTAAATTGTAACCAACCATTAGTAGGATCACCTTCTCTTGCAAATTCTTTACCATATGTACTTGGTCTTTTCAAAACAAATACCGAAGATAGACCTAAATCTGTCATGGGGCTTGAATGAAAATGTAAAGGATTATATTCTCCTGCATACATATCATTTATCCAAGCATTCTCTGGTATACAAACCCAATTAGGTTTCAATATCATTTCTAGATACTTTTTAAAACAACCAAGAAAAACACCTTTATGTTCATTTGTTAGTATGTGTTCAACTCTTTTTTCGTCTGCTATTTTACCTGCAAGATTATCATTCCAAGGTTCTAAGTTTTCTTTGTGTTCTTCATACAGTTTATTGATTTCGTCAACCAATTTTGGGTCTAGTTCAAATCTAACTATCATAGTACCTAATGAAGTGCTTGATACTTTAACTTGGTGAGCGGTATGTTCTTTCATTTATTCCTCATCTTTCATTTTATTTAATATCCATAGACCAACAATACCCATGACTGCCATTACTATGATACCACATAACAATAATCCTAGTCCACTTGAAACAGTAAAAGTTCCCATCTATGATTCTATATCCTTTAGTTTATTTTTTAAAGATATTTTATACTTTGTAATATTATATGATAAGAATGGTTTATATCTTATCATTCTATCAAATAGTTTAGGCCACAATACCTTCTCTGTAATATCTTTGTTTAGTTTTTTAGTAAACTTTAATATATCGTCTAGTATTATTAATGTCTCAAAGTTTATCTTCTTTGATAGAAACATCTTAACAATAGGTGGGTGTTGACCGCCTACTGATAAGAATAAATCATTAAACTTTATATCTTTTGTTGTCATTCTCTCTATAATATAATCAATATCTTGTTCATAATAATAATGTAATGCTTCTAATTTTTTTGACCATTGTTTATAAGTATCATCGCCAGTTTGACCAATGATGTCACCAACCCATATATTAGTATTAGAAACAAAATTACTAAGGAAGTAATCAACAATAGACTTATCGTTATAAGATTTACTAAGCTTGTGAAAGAAATACCTATCCCTTCTTTTAGTAAAGGTCGCCAATCTTGCAGTTGTTCTACCGTTGTGTTTATGAAAGTCGTAAGACTGGTTTTTACTTGTGAAGTGGAGTTTGATTGCCAAATAGATTTTATATACTTCAAAACCATTCACTTACTTCGCCGTGTTAAAATACTCTAACATAGTATCAGGATCAGAAACCTCATAAGGATCATCATCTAACCCTAAGTTGTTTAGTCCTGGTTCTTCATTAAAGTGTGTTATGTTTTTATTATCAATAAAAGTAGAGTATCTCCAACTTCTCATACCAAACCCTTGAGCAGGTTTATTGATTAACATTCCTAAACTTCTTGTAAATGCACCATCACCATCAGGTATCATCTTAACTTTTTTTATGTCTAAGTCTCTTGCCCATGCGTTCATCACGAAAGCGTCATTTACTGATATACAATAAACATCATCAACTCCATTTGCTATAAACTCATCATATCGTTCTTCATATTTTGGTAACTGTTCGCCTGAACAAGTTGGTGTAAATGCACCTGGTAAACCAAACATTACAATTTTTTTATCTTTGAATAAATCGTTTGTAGTTTTATCTACCCACGAACCACCTATGAATGTGCAACCGCCTTTTTCATCGCTGTCACCCACTCTAAATTTAAAAGTATTATCGTGTATCATAATATAACTCCTTATTATATAACTTTTTCTAATTGTTTTATTAACTTATCTTTAGTTAATCTTCTATCTAGTTCTATGCCTAAATCTCTGCCAATTTCTTCTAACTCTTTTTTTGTCTTATGTTTAAGGTCAGTTTTAGTAATTGGTTCGTCTAATATTAGAGGTGGTTGTGCTGGTGCAATAAGTTTCTCTAACATATTATTAACAAAATTGTATAATCCCATAATCTATCTCCTTTCTATATTGGTAGTTTTGCTGTTTTTTCTTTTAACATATTTAAACTTGACGCTTCGTATGCTATTTTTTCTTTAAGTTGTTTATTAATCATAGACTTTGTTGTAGAAGGGTCTATTTGATTTTCTGTACAATATAAAACTATAGCGTCTATATAATTACATCTTTTTTTTCTTACTATATTTTCAACAATTATAGCAAATTTATTTGGTGTCATTATGCTCATGTGTAATGTAAGTAACTCCCTATCATGTATTTTGATTTTTTAACTGGTTTCATACCTGCATGAACCCAAGGCCATAAAGGAGGAAACATTAATAAAGACCCTTGTTTACAAGGTGACGCCAGACCTAACTGAGGAAAATTAGTTTCTCCTCTTTCGTTATCATCTAGATATATAAAAAATACTAGAAATCTTTTAGCAGATTCTATATTCATTGAATCTACATGAGGTGCAAACTCATCCTTGTCGTTTGCTAAATATCTTTTTAATCTTATTTCTTCAAAGGCATATTGTTGAGGCCATTGTGTTTGATGTACAGCACAATCTTTTCTGTATTTATTCACATACTCACTATAAACATTAGAAAGTTGTGTAACATCTTCTTGATATTCTAAGTGTTGATTAAAATTAATTTGTGTGAATGACATAGGTCCTTGGTCATGTGATTCATGATGTTCTTTATTCTTTTCAAACCTATGAATTAAGTCTTTACAATAACTAGGATCTAAAACGTCTTTGTATATCTGTATATAATTATTCATGTTATCATTATACTATATTTTTCATATCTTGTCAAGCTGTAGTGCCAGTTTCTGTTGCAAGGTACTGGCAAACCCCTAACAGCCTAGGCTGCTAATGCAAAGTTATTATTGTTTGCGTTTATAATGAATTT